>Ga0154774_1032_pt3 | contig 16058 bp, 18 predicted proteins | sample Rifle2008BG16ft_FD_105782 | JGI IMG/M metagenome (GOLD analysis project Ga0154774, IMG submission 105782) | Chloroflexi bacterium RBG_16_57_11
ATCCAGCGGCGCCACCATTCGACATACTCCGGCTTCAGCGGCTGGCTGGGCGGCATTGGACCACCCGCCTCGATCTCCTGGCGCAGCACCATCAGGTACAGGTTGCTGTTCAGATCGCCGGGGATCACGTTGGGAGCGTGATCGCCGCTGGTCATAATTTCTTCGTAAGTCTCCATGTAGTTATTCTGATTTTCCTTAGTGGTGCTGGAGCGGTGGCAGGAGACGCAGTAGCGTTTGGCGACCCAGGAAATGTGTACCTGATAGGAGGGAACTTCATCTGGACCAAGCGGCGGTGGAGCAAACGCTGCCGAGGCTTCCTGCGGCAGCTCGGCGCGGTCATCCCAGGTATAACGCATGAACGCCACGACGGCATCGATGTCTCCCAAACCCAGCTCACCGCCAAAAGCCTTGCCGAAGGGCTGCATACCCAGGTCTGGCTGGCCGTACGAGACGATATTGAACAGGGTCTCGTCAGTGCGGGTGTACATCTCATCCTGGCTGTTGATCGGCTTCATGATAAAGCCTTCCAGGCCTTCCACACCCTTAATTTCACCCCCTTCACCTTCAGCGCCGTGGCATTCCACGCAGTGCACGGAGTAAAGGTCCTGCCCGGCAATGATCATTTCCGGCAGGGTGGCGGCGACCGCAGATTCCTCTTCGGGATGTGCTGTGGCAACCGAGCGCAGGGTCAGGCCGATAATGCCCAGGACGATCAGGATCATCGCAGTGATGGCAACCTTGCGCTTGCCAAAGTAACGGTTCGGATTGCGGTCAATAAAGGGCAACAGGAGCAAGACCAGCACACCAATGGATGGGATGATGAAGGTGCCGACCACTTCCAGCGAACCCGGGAAGAATTTCAGCATCTCGTACAGAAACAGAAAATACCATTCCGGGCGGGGGATATAGTTTGAGTCACTCGGATCGGCCTTTGGCTCATTGGCCACGCCGACGAAAGTGGACAGAAGGACCAACACAATGAACAGCGCAAACGAGACCAGCAAGTCCTTATAGATGACATCAGGCCAAAACTTGATCCCTTTTTGTTTGGCCTGCAGGTAACGCTCGTGGTATTTTTTCTTAAATTCTTCAGATGGGCCCATGCTGTTCTCCCTTTCAATCCTCTTTGCCCGGCACGCCAGCAATACCCAGGCGGATGATCAGGTACATGTGGACGCCGATCATGGCGCCGATGACGGCAGGCAGGAACCAAATATGGATAGAGAAGAAGCGGGCCAGGGTTACGGCGCTCAAATCAGAGCCGCCGCGCATGACCTGGGTGATATACGGGCCGATGATCGGAACCTTCCCGGCAATCTGGGTACCGACGGTTGTCGCCCAGTACGCTCGCTGGTTCCAGGGCAGCAGGTAGCCGGTAAAACCCATACCCACGGTTGCCAGCAGCAACACCGCCCCGGTCAACCAGGTCAGCTCGCGCGGGTACTTATAAGCGCCGTAGAAGAAGGTGCGCAGCATATGGGCAAAAACGAAGATTACCATCAGGGAAGCGCCCCAATGGTGAATGCCGCGCATCAGCCAACCGAAGGGCACGCCGTTCATTATGAATTGAATGCTGTCATAGGCGTGGTCTGGCGAAGGGACATAGTAAACGGTGAGGAAGATGCCGGTCAGGACTTGCATGGCGAACAGGAACAGGCTGGCGCTGCCCAAGGTGAACCACCAGTTCACCTTGGGCACCTTACGGTCCAGCACGGTGGAATAAATCCCCTGCAGGCCCAGGCGCTCGTCTAACCAATCGATCACTTTTGTTGTCATAGGCTAGCCTTTCGTGAAGTGGATCATCAATGTGCCGTTTTCCACCTTGTTTTCGTAGCGATCCATCGGTCGCGTCTGCGGACCCTGGATGATCTGACCTTTGGGGCCAAACTCTGCGTCGTGACAGGGGCAATGGTACATCTGATCCGCCTGCTCCCACTTTACCCGGCAGGCCAGGTGCGTGCAAACATTCGAAAATACGATGGTATGAGCCGCTGTCTCTCGGTAGACATAACACCCGTAGCTGTTGGTGGTGCGCTCCCAACCGTTGACCTTGGTGCGGGTGAAGCTGAAAAGCGTTGGGGGTGTGCCGACAGGGTAGTTTTCCAGCGGACCGAGCGGCACCCAGACATCGGAAGAGCTGACCTTCAAGAATGGACCGACCAGATAGCCGACTGCAGGCAAGCCTACCACCACGCCCATGACGGTGCCCAACACGGCCAGCATTGTCTTGACAAATTCGTTGCGGGTGAGATGGGGAGATTTGGCCATGCAATTCCTCCTTGCGATGTTTGCTTTTACTTTTACGAACCTGGGGTCAGAATTTCTTCAGCCTACAACCAATAAACCAACAAGACATGCACTTCGTTACATCTTTCACAACGATTTTACCCGTAATGAGAATGAATTTCAAGCCCAAACGATTAATACAGGGTAAAATAGTCAAATCCTAAAAATGTACGCCGTGCTCGTCCAGCTATAACAAATTACTGGCACCCATAAAATCATTGCATCGAAAAGGAGGCGTTCATGGCTCTAAAACGGTCGATCGGCCTGGATGGCATCCGCTACAAAGGGGGAATCAACATGCTGTCCTGGCGGCTCCATCGCTGGAGCGGAATCGGGATCGTCCTGTTTGTCGGTTTACACATGCTGGCATCTCTATCCACTCAGGTGTTCGGAAGCTCATACTTGGCAGATACGATCAACAGCATCTATATGTCGGTTTATTTCCAGATCCTGGTGGTATTCATTATTTATTTCCACGCACTGCACGGTTTGCGGGTGATCCTGCTGGATTTTTGGCCCAGATTCCTGGAGTATCAGAAGGAAATCACCTGGGCGCAGTGGCTGATCTTCATCCCACTTTTCGGATTGACCGCATTCATCATGCTGCTGATCCATTTCAGCGCCGGCTAGGCCAAACGGTACGAAAGGAGTGACGATATTATGAGCGCCCGACCAGCTCCACGGATTGGCTTTAGCCTGGAATACATCATGTGGATTTTCATCCGCATCTCTGGCCTGTTCATGATCCTGTTCGCGTTGATCGGCATCGCCGGCGCCTTCTGGATGGAAGCCCGGATATATTTTCAGTCCGGTGAGTTCGTCGATATCGGTGCACTGGCTCGCTGGGCCTTCTTTCCCATTTCCTCGCATGTCAGCTCACTGGTGCCGGACGCAGCGGCCTGGTCGCACGCCTGGTGGCAGATCATGCAGTACCTGATGCTGTTCTTTGCAGTCACACACGGTGTGAACGGCCTCCGGCAGGTGATCGAAGATTACGTCGGCGGCACCTGGCTGAGGATTATGCTGCGCGGGGTGCTGTTCTTGCTGTGGATGTTCTTCCTGCTGGTTGGCTGGCAGTTGATCCAGGGCAACATCATCACCTGATCCAGGCGTTAAATCACAGGAGAAATTATGGGCAACTACCATCAATTTGACGTAGTGGTGATCGGCGCAGGCGGCGCCGGGCTGATGGCCGCGCTGTACGCCTCCAAGACAGCCAGCACCGCGGTGCTCAGCAAGCTGTATCCCACCCGCTCACACACCGGAACAGCCCAAGGCGGGGTCGGCGCGGCTTTAGGCAATGAGGGCGAAGACCACCCCGAATGGCACACCTTCGACACCGTGAAAGGCAGCGATTACCTGGGCGACCAAGACGCCATCGAGTTCATGTGCTTCGAGGCGGTGCAGGCGGTGTACGAGCTGGAGCACTACGGCCTGCCATTCTCGCGCACGCCAGACGGGCGCATCGCCCAACGGCCTTTTGGAGGCCACACCAACAACGTCACCGGCAAGCCGGTGTCGCGGGCGTGCTACGCCGCCGATCGCACCGGGCACATGATCCTGCAAACGCTATACCAGCAATGCATCAAGAATCACGTCAACTTTTACGACGAGTACCAGGTGCTGGACATGTTGATCGAGAACGGGGCGGCGGCGGGCGTGATCGCCCTGGAGCTGGCGACCGGCGAGCTGCACACCTTCCACGCCAAGGCGATCATAATCGCCACCGGCGGGCACGGGCGCATCTGGGAGATAACCTCGAACGCTTATACATTCACCGGCGACGGGCCGGCGATCGCCATGCGGCGCGGCATCCCGCTGGAAGATATGGAGTTTTTCCAGTTCCACCCCACCGGTATCTACCGCCTGGGGATATTGATCACCGAGGGTGTGCGCGGTGAAGGCGGGATTCTGGTCAACGACAAGGGCGAACGCTTCATGGAAAAATACGCCCCCAAGGTCAAGGACCTGGCGTCGCGCGATGTGGTCAGCCGGGCGATGTACCTGGAGATGCGCGAAGGGCGGGGCATCGGCGGCAAGCGCTACCTGTACCTGGACATGCGCCCGGAGACGGTGAATAAATACGCCGCGCTCGACGGGCGCAAGCGCACAGACGGCTCGCCGTATATGGTCACCGGCGAGGAGCTGCTCTCCAAGCTGCCGGATATCGTCGATTTCGCCCGCACCTACCTGGGCGTCGACCCGGTGGCCCAGCCCATGCCAATCCAGCCGACTGCCCATTACGCCATGGGAGGCATCCCGACCAACAAGCTCGGCGAAGTGGTGATCGACGAGGGTAACACCGTGCTGCCTGGATTGTACGCGGCGGGCGAATGCGCCTGCGTCTCGGTGCACGGCGCCAACCGGTTGGGCACCAATTCGCTGCTCGACTTGATCGTGTTTGGAAAATACGCCGGGCTCCAGGCGGCGGAGTTCTCGCGAGGCGCATCCTTCCAGACGCTACCCAGCGATCCGACCGACAATATCCGCCAACAACTGGACCTCATTCGCAACAGCGATGGTGAAGAAAAAGCTTACACTATTTCTAACGAGATGAAAGCGGTGATGTTCGATGAGGTGGGGGTCTTTCGCAGCCAGGAGGGGATGCAGAAGGCGCTGGACAAAGTCCACGAGCTGCAAGAGCGGCTCAAGCACGTGCGCCGGCCCGACCAGGGTAAGATTTTTAATACCGAGCTGATCAATACCTGGGAGCTGGGCAACCTGCTCGACCTGGCGGAGATTACTACCGTCTCGGCGCTGAGGCGCACCGAGAGCCGCGGCGGTCATGCCCGGGAGGATTTTCCCAGCCGCGATGACGCCAACTGGCTGAAGCATACTTTAGCCTGGAACAAAGATGGCGCCATCTCGCTAGGCTACAAGCCGGTTACAATCACCAAATACCAACCCAAAGAGCGGGTTTATTGATACCGGAGGCTCTGATGCAGGTAACACTGAAAATCTTCCGCTACAATCCTGAAACCGATAAAAAGCCGCATTACGCGAAATATAAGCTGGAGGCCGAGCCGACCGACCGGGTGCTGGATTTATTGGAATACGTGAAGGGAAACTTCGACGGCACGCTGTCGTTCCGCCGCTCGTGCGCCCACGGCATCTGTGGCTCGGACGCTATGCGCATCAACGGGCGTAACCGGCTGGCATGCAAGATGCTGGTCCATGAGCTGCACTCGAGCAAGATCACCGTCGAGCCGATCCTGGGCCTGGCGATCATCAAGGACCTGATCGTGGATATGGAGCCGTTCTTTGCGAATTACCGTTCGGTGATGCCTTACTTCGTCAATGACGAGCCGGCGCCGAAGCAAGAGCGGCTGCAAAGCCCGGAAGACCGCGAGCGCTTCGATGACACAACCAAGTGCATCCTGTGCGCCTGCTGCACCGCCTCCTGCCCGTCTTTCTGGGCCAACGATGAGTACGCAGGCCCGGCGGCGATCGTTGCGGCGCATCGCTTCATCTTCGACAGCCGGGACCGCGCCGCCGCCGAGCGGCTGGAGATCCTCAACCAGCAGTTCGGCGTGTACCGCTGCCACACCATCTTCAACTGCACCGACGCCTGCCCGCGCGAGATCCAGGTGACGCGGGCCATCGGCGAGGTGAAGCGAGCCATCGCGACGGGGAAGATTGATTAGGGATAACAAAACGACCGCACTGCAAAAGTACCGCAGTGCGGTCGTTTTGTTTAACGAGAAATGCGTGCAATGCTCACAACAGGATTAGACCCGATTGCAGGCCAGGATCCAAAGGTGTTGATCCTGGGTTCAATGCCTGGAAAAACGTCGCTTAGGCTCCAGAAATATTATGCTCATTCACAGAATAGCTTCTGGTTTATTATGGGGGAAATCTGCAGGGCGAAGGCTGAGTTATCCTATCCGGAGCGCACCAGCCGTCTTACCAAGGTAGGCATCGCATTGTGGGATGTTTTGAAAACCTGCGAGCGAGAAGGCAGCCTGGACAATCACATTTTGAAGCACACCGAAGTACCCAACGATTTCAATGGATTCTTGCAACACTACCCAACGGTGGAGATCATCTGCTTTAATGGGCAGGAGGCGGCAAGGTCCTTCGAGAAGTTAGTGATGCCAATGCTCGTTACAGATTTGCGCGAGAAAATAAAGCTAATCACCTTACCTTCTACGAGCCCAGCGAACACCGCGGTATCAAAAATTGAAAAAGTTACCGTTTGGACAGAGACGATTAAACCTTATTTGATTCACAGCGGTGAGTAGCTTTCGCCAAACTTACCGCGATGCCTCCGGAAAAGTCCCCCATATCTCACGGCGCATCTCATTGATCTTTTCTTCGGTAATGTCAGTATTGAAATCCGACAACAAGCCGATAATATTGTGGCGTTTGCTCCTGGGTCCTGTCGCGGTTTTGCTCTCCAGGAACTCGACAAATTCCAGTACCTGCTGCTGGCGATCAACGGGTAGTTTTTGTACCTTCTTTTGGATTTCTTGATCGAGCATGGATTCACGCTCCTTTGATCCGAAACTTAGTATTGTCCAATCTTCAATCATGATTGTATCATTTTGTAAATCAATGTTCAACCGGATTGAGGCTTTGTCGGAAGTGGTATACACTTGGAAACCATCTGGTAAGCTCACGATCGATCTCGGATCCAAATCGGGCTTTGCCGGATGCCAAGAGATTGGATATAATTGATACCGGAAAAGTAGCCTTTTATTATTCGCGAATCATTTTTGTGGAGGTATCGATGAGCGTTAAATTTACCTGGTACGGTCACGCCAGCATGGGGCTGAAAACCGGGGGCTATAAGCTGGTGATCGATCCTTTCTTCGATGGCAACCCGGCAGCGTCCATCACGGCAGAGCAGGTGCAGGCCGATTTCATCCTGCTCTCCCACGGGCACAGCGATCACGTAGGCGATACGATCAGCATCGCCAAGCGCACCGGCGCTCCGGTGATCACCAACCATGAGATCGCCAACTGGCTGGAGGCGCAAGGCATCCATGCCCACGGGCAGCACATCGGCGGCGGGTACAAGCACCCCTTCGGCTATCTCAAGTTAACCCAGGCGTTGCATGGCTCGGGGCTGCCGGACGGCTCGTACGGTGGCAACCCGGCGGGCTTCCTGCTCACCGCTCAAACGGGCGAGAAGGTCTATCTGGCCTGCGATACCGGGCTGTTCGGCGATATGCGCCTGATTGGCGAGGAAGGCCTCGACCTGGCGGTGCTGCCGATCGGCGATAATTACACCATGGGACCGGACGACGCCTTGAGAGCGGTCAAGTTGCTTACACCCAAGCACGTCATCCCGGTGCATTATGGCACCTGGGAGCTGATCGACCAGGACCCGCACGCATGGGCCAAGCGGGTCGAGGCGGAGACCAGCGCCAAAACTCATGTTCTGAAGCCCGGGGGGAGCTTCTCCCTTTAGCGGAGGTGAATATGCTGGACAGTTTTTTTCGACGGAAAGAGAGCGAGCAACGCTTTTTACAGGAGGGGCGGCTTCCACCCGGGCAATCGGCGACACAAAAGTTCCCGGTGCTGCACTATGGCCCGGTGCCGGCCTTCAACCCGGCAACCTGGAGCCTGCGGGTATGGGGCGAGGTCGAGCAGGAAGCACACTGGACCTGGGATGAGTTCCAGAAGCTGCCGCGCGCCACGGTGATGATGGACATCCATTGCGTGACGCGCTGGAGCAAGTTCGATTCGCTATGGGAGGGGGTCTCGCTGCGCGCTCTGGTCGACCAGGAGCTGATCCGCCTCAAGCCCGAAGCGCGCTACCTGATGCAACACGCCGAGTACGGTTTCACCGTCAACCTGTCACTGGAAGTGGTGCTGCAGGAAAACTTCCTGCTGGCGACGCATTTCAACGGCGAGCCGATTTCGCCGGACCACGGCTACCCTTTGCGGGGAGTGGTCGGGGCAATCCCCGGGCGTAGCGATCTGACGACGCCATACTTCTGGAAAGGCGCCAAGTGGCTGCGCGGGCTGGAATTCATGGCCCACGACCAGCCCGGCTTCTGGGAGCAAGCGGGCTACCATAACGAAGCGGATGTTTGGAAGGAAGAGCGGTTTGGGTAGAAGTCTGGAAATTAGAAGACAATTTAATTTTAACCCTTGCGGATTCTTGTTTTATATCGGATAATATACATAAATTGTATATTATCCGATATGAATCTCAATTTTCTTACCCCATTCGAAAATATCCCATATTTCACCGTCGAGAGCTTTAAGCAGCTGCTCGAAGAAAAGGTGACCGATCCTCGCTATGCCAATGTCATCCTGCATCGCTGGGCAAAAGCTGGTCACGTTATCCCCTTAAAGAAGGGCCTCTATATGACGCGTCGTTTCTTTGAATTCCACCGAAGCGATGCCAATTTTTCAATGGCAGTCAGTGCCATCCTGCTACCTCTGTCGTATGTATCCCTGGAATATATCCTGCAGAGGCGAGGCGTATTGACAGAGGTGACTTACCCGATTACCGCCATCACGATTAAGAACACGCGCACAGTTGAAAACAAGCTGGGGTTGTTTACATACCGGCATATCAAATCGCCCTATTACTACGGTTTTTCTATTTCGGAATACTATGGGTCGCCGTTTGCCCAGGCCTCATTAGCCAAGGCGCTGTTTGACTACCTTTACTTACGCCCGATCAAAGGTGTGTTGCAAATTAAGGATGTTAACCTGGCTGAAGAGCTCCGCCTGAATCTGGATGAATTTTCGCCACCAGAACGAGAGGAATTTCGCGGATATGTTGAAATCAGCCAGATACCCAAGATGGTACGGATCGCAGAAAATTTGAGAAAAACGATATGGCGACCTTGATCGAATTTCTTCGGCGTTCACTTGAGCAAAAAGACCCCACGCTGTCCAATGAGACCAAACGGATCCTCTTGAAAGAAGTATTACAGGCGTATGTGCTGGATTTTCTCTATAACCATCCAATCTACCGACGCCTCAGTTTTTATGGCGGAACCTGCCTGCACATCGTATATGGATTGAACCGGCTGTCAGAAGATATCGACCTGGACAACAGCCTCGAAATACCGCTTTCTGATTTTTCGGGTGACCTAATGGCTTTCATCCAGAAGACCTGGGGCTATCCAGATGTGACCGCTAAAACTCAGCAAGGGGAGATGGGGATATTGCGGACTACGCTCCGATTCCCCGTGCTCAATGCACTGCAGCTATCGCCAAATTCTGCGGAGGCCCTGCATCTGAAGATTGAAATTAGCCAACATAAACAAATCGCTGAAGTGCTCAGAACCCCGGTGTATATTTTTGGTCGCAGCTTTGTGCCGGCCCACTTTTCGCTCGAAACGATGATGGCTGGAAAAATGATTGCTTGCCTGGAGAGAAATTTTCTACGCGGCAGAGAAAGGGCGTTGATTAAAGGCCGGGATTTCTACGATCTGCTTTGGTTTATGCAGCGGAACGTGCAACCATTGGAAGAGAAGTTGGCCAAAGATGGAGAGAAATCCTATTCAATAGAGACGGCAATGAAAGGGATATCCGATAAAGTTAAGACTATAAAAGCCGCTGATTTGGCACAGGACTTATATCCAATGTTTGAACGGAGAACCTTCATTGAAAGCTGGCTAGAAGGGTTTCACCAGAATTTCTCAATTTACCTCAAGAACTATTTGCCGACCCCGCCAATTCAATAATCGTCTATTCTTCTTGTGGCTTCAGATCCACCTTGACCAGCTCCCCTCGGCGGACCTGGTAATTGTCGAAATCCCGCGCCACGATGGCGCCGGGAAACACCGAACGCGCCTCGGCGATCACATCACGCTCGCGATATCGGCGGGATAGGTGAGTCAAGATGAGGTGCTTGACCCCGGCTTTGACCGCCAGCTCGGCGGCGCGACGGGCGGTCAGGTGGGCGAACTGGGTCGCCATGTGCGTTTCTTCATCCAGGTAAGTCGACTCGATCACCAACGCGTCGGCATCGCGACAGGCCTCCACCAGGTCATCGGTGCGCCCGGCATCGCCGACGTGCACCAGACGCACGCCCGGGCGAGCCGGACCCAATACTGCGTCAGGCGAAATGCGCCGCCCATCCGGGAGGGTCACTTCCAGGCCATGGACCAGGTCGCGCCGCCAGGGGCCGGGCGGGATATCCAGCGCCTCGGCCCGCTCCGGCAAAAATGGACGGCGGGATTTCTCATCGAAGAGAAAGCCAAAACAGTCCGCCCCGCGATGGTGGACCGGAAACGCCGAGACGCAAAAATCTTCAGCCTCGAAAATCACACCCGGCTGTATGGGGCGGAACTGAATTTCCATGGGAGGCCTGGCGCCGCGCAGCACCACGCCGTAGAGCAGGTCGCGGATGCGCTCCAAGGCGGAAACGCCGGCAAAAATCTCCATCGAATCCATCGTCTCCCAGCGAGTGAAGGTGGAGAGCAGCCCGGCCAGCCCCAGGATATGGTCCAGGTGGCCGTGGGTGATGAAGATGCGGTTTAAACGCTTGAAGCCCAGACCCGATTGCATGATCTGGCGCTGGGTGCCTTCGCCGCAATCGATCAAGAAACGGTATTCATCATGCATCACCACCTGAGCAGTAAGCCCGCGGCGCGCCGATGGAGCGGAGGCTGATGTCCCTAGGAATAAAATCTCGAACAAAGAAAGCCTTCAAAAGCGGGAATGTGCCGTACCGCAGGTATTGTACCGCATTTGGATACAAGCCTGAACCTTGAAGCATCCCAGGGCGACAGACCAAATGTGCTATAATCGCCGCTACAGGTGAGATCAACCGGCATGGCGGAAAAGAAGAACTCCAAATCACACGGGAAGGGAGCCAGGCCCAGCGCCTCGCCCACCTCGACGAGCAAGGCGAACGCCTCCAGGCCCGCAGCGCAGAAATCCAGCGCGGGAAAAACTGTGGGGAAGAAGTCCCCCGCGCCAAAGCCCAGCACAAAGCCGGTTACAAAGCCGGCCCCCTCCAGGTCGCCGGCGGCGTCACACGCATCACCTCAGGCGGCGCGCCCAATCCGCCAAGGGATCTCGCTGGACCGCAAATTGGATATCGTGGGGATCAGCCTGACGCTGGTGGGGATCATCACACTGCTCAGTTTTCTCTCCGCCACCAATGGCAGCCTGACGGGGATCTGGGTGACCAACCTGGGAAAACTATTCGGTCGCGGGATGTACCTCTTCCCACTCGGCCTGATGCTGGTCGGTTTATGGCTGCTCTTGCGCAATTTCGAGCGTATACCGCAACTGGCGATCGAGCGCCTGGCCGGGTTATTGCTACTGTATGTTTGCATCCTGGCCGGTATCCATTTCTTTGAGATGTTCTTCACAGGCCAATTCGCCATGCCGCTGGCCGAGGCAGGAGGCGGCGGCGGGTACATCGGCGCGCTGGTCGCCGGAATGTTGGAGAAAGTGCTCGGGATCGGCGGCGCAGCCATCGCCCTGGCGGCATTATCCCTGGTAGCCCTGGCGCTCTCGTTCGATATCACAGTTATGGAGATGGGCCACTGGTTGCACGGACAATATCTGCGGCTGCTCGACTGGGCGGGGGACCAAATTGATGAGTTCCAATCCGGGGGCAACGCCAGGAAGGTTACACTAGCTCCCGGTCCCGATTACCAGGGTTCGCTAACGCCGGAATTTCCCCCAGCGGGAGCGATCCTGGCCCCGACCGGACCCACCCAGCCCGCTACGCCCGGCGTGGTGATCGGGCGCCGGGCGGGAACACCGGCGCCGACGCTTACCTGGATCCTGCCGCCTGTCGAGCGAATCCTGGACGAAGGCGGCGAGGTCAACTATGACAATGAGATCGACCTGCAGCGCGCACGCCTGATCGAGGAGACCCTTTCTTCGTTTGGCGCGCCGGCCAAAGTGATCGAGATCAACCGCGGCCCGACCATCACGCAATTCGGAGTAGAGCCGGACTTCATCGAATCGCGTGGCGGGAGGATGCGCGTCCGGGTGGGCAAGATCACCTCCCTGGCGGATGACATGGCCCTGGCGTTATCCGCGCGCACCATCCGGGTGCAAGCACCGGTGCCCGGGAAGGGGTTCGTGGGTATCGAAGTGCCGAATGAAGAGATCGCTCTGGTAGCTTTGCGCGACCTGATCGAGAGTGAAGGGTTCCGGCGGCTGAAATCACCGCTGAAGTATGCCTTGGGATTGAACGTATCGGGAAACGCGGTGGCCGCCGACCTGACCGCCATGCCGCACCTGCTGATCGCCGGGGCAACCGGCTCAGGCAAATCGGTGTGCGTCAACGCGCTGATCTGCTGCCTGCTAATGCACAACACACCCGACGACCTGCGCATGGTGATGGTCGATCCTAAGCGGGTGGAGCTGACGGGTTACAACGGAATCCCGCACCTGCTGGCGCCAGTGGTGGTCGAGCTGGAGCGGGTCATCACCGTTCTGCAATGGGTCACCCGTGAGATGGACATGCGCTACCACAAGCTGGCCGAAGCCGGCTGCCGCAACATCCAGGAATATAACACCAAAGCCACCGGGCGCGGCGAGGTGAAACTGCCCTTCCTGGTAGTGATCATCGATGAGCTGGCTGATCTGATGATGCTGGCTCCGGATGAAACCGAGCGCACCGTCACCCGGCTGGCGCAACTGGCGCGCGCCACCGGGATCCACCTGGTGATCGCCACGCAGCGCCCGTCCGTGGATGTGGTTACCGGTTTGATCAAGGCCAACTTCCCGGCGCGCATCGCTTTCGCGGTCGCCTCGGGTGTGGATAGCCGAGTGATTCTCGACCAGCCAGGCGCTGAGCGCCTGCTGGGTCGCGGCGATATGCTGTTCCAGGCCCCCGATGCGCCTGCTCCGGTGCGTTTGCAGGGTGTTTTCGTTTCGGAGGGTGAGATCCAACGCCTGGTATCCTACTGGCAAAGCTTCGCCGGGCTGGTCCAACCGGCGCCTACCGCAGCGGGCGGAATCGTCGATGCTCCGCCGGCCAGCCTGCCGCTCAAGCAGATGCCGATGTGGGAGGAGATGGAGCAGGCACAAGATGACTCCGATCCTATGCTTCAAGAAGCCATCGACATCTCTCGCCGGCAGGGGCGCGCCTCGATCTCGATGCTCCAGCGCAGGCTGCGCATCGGTTATACACGTGCGGCACGGATGATCGAAACGATGGAAGAAAGGGGCATTATTGGCCCACCCGAGCCAGGCAGCGGCGCGCGGCAAATCCTGAACTACGGACCTGCCGCACCGCCTGTGGATGATAATTGAGACACCCGGGCGACCTGAATAACGCTCGCGGCCGGAGGCTTTCAGCGCCAAGAAGGGTCGGGCAACGGCCAGGATTTTCCCAAACCATCGCAAATTTCACTATGAAAATCAGCCTCAATACCATACTACTTAACTTATTGCTTTTATTGCTTCTGTCGGCCTGCCAGGCGCAGGCTGGAATCGTAACGCCCGCTTTGGCGCAACCTTCTCCCTCCTCCCCGCCGGTTTCCCCGGCGCCGACGGCTACCCCGCCTCCACCCACCATCATCCCCATTGCTCCTACGATCGCCCCGACCCCTGCGCCACCCAGCGCTACACCAACAATCTCTCCTACGTTGGACACACAGCCAATCACCACGACACTGCTGTTCACCGGTGTGATCGTCCCGGCGCGCTGCGTACAGGCAGCACTGGATACGAAAGGCAACCCCGATTATCCTTACGAAGAAGTGCGCCAGATCATCCAGCAGGCCGATCTGGCTGTAGGCACCTTTAACGCCACGATGAGCGATCAGGTGGAGCACACCGGCTGCCTGGACACCTACCAACTGGTCGGCAGCCCAAACAACGCCGACGCCCTGGCCCGAGCCGGTTTCGACGTGATGAGCGTGGCGACCAACCACATCAAAGACTGCGGACTGATGAAGAGCTGGTGCGACGAAACGTTCTTCGACACACTGAGGCACTTAGAGCGGGTAAATATCCAGACAGTCGGCGCGGGTGAAGACCTGGCGGAGGCCCTTCAGCCGGTGATCGTAACTCTCAACGGTGTGCGGTTCGGGTTTGTCTCATTGGGAGATAGCAAAATGGATGAGATTGTATTCGCCTCCCCGCAGAACCCCGGGATTGCCCGCCTGACCGAAGAGAACCTGAAAGCTGCGATCGAGGCCGTTCGCCCACAGGTGGACGTGCTGATCGCCTTGCCACACTGGGGATCTGAAAGCAACGCCATTCCGAATTGGAACCAGCGCACCCAGGCTAAACAAATCGTGGAAGCCGGCGCGGACCTGGTAGTGGGCAACCATACACACGTGGTCCAGTCGATCCAGGAGCTGGATGGCGTGCCGGTGTTCTATGGCCTGGGCAACTTTGTTTTCGACCAGGACTGGGCCGATCATCGCCAGGCGGTCATCCTGTTGGTCAATTTCCTGGGTAAAAAATACGTTGGCTACGAATTGATCCCCACGCACGTCAATCGAGATGGCCGCGTGCACATCGCCGGACCGCAGGAGGCACAAGAAATCCTGCGACGCATCGAGCAATCCAGCCAGGCGCTCCCAAAGTAAACCAAAAGGGAAATCAATTGATAGGGGATTTTGGGCAGCTAGCTGCCCAAAATCCCCTAACAGACATCTTGCCGCATCAATTGTTGAGCTGTGTGTGATAGACGATGGAGGCAACCGCCAGCCCCGCGACCACCACTGCGGTAACCGCTTTAGGAGGCACTTTCGGGCGGGCAGGTTCATCGCCGTGGGCTTCGGCTTCTTTTTCCGAGCGATTCTGCCGCGCCTGGGCGTTAACGCCTACCGCCAGGGCTGCCGGGATTGCTGCACAGAACATGCACATCTCAGGATTGTCCTCTCGTCTCGCCGGTCTATGGCGTCCTGGTCGGCACTGGAGTTATCGCGGTTGGGATAGGCGTCCCGCTGATCTGCAGGTTCACGGTCGGCGTGATGGTCGCCGTGGGCACTGGTGTAACGATGTTAACCGGGACGATCAGCTTTTGCCCGACAAAGATTTCATTCTCGTTTTCGATCTCGTTTTCAGCCTTGATCTCTTCCACCGTGCTGTTGAATTGCAGTGCAATCGAAAGCAGTGAATCGCCAAGCTGCACCTGGTATTCGATCTTGGTGCCTCGGCTGATGTTGGACGGCAACGGCGTGGGTGAAGGCAGCGCCGCATCCGGCCCGGGGATGATCAGCTTATCTCCGACGCGGATGGTCGGGTTCGCCGGGTCAAGATTATTGACCGTGATCAACACCAGCAGGTCCACTCCAAATTCTTGGGCGATCGACCACAGGCTATCGCCATCCTCCACCTGGTAAATGAACGGCCCGGATTGTGTCGGGACGGGCGTTTCCGATGGAGCTATTGTGGCCGTAGGCGTGATGGTGGAAGTAGAGGTCGCAGTGGCTGTCGCCGTCGGGGTAAAGGTCTCCGTAGGGGTAGGGGTGTCGGTTGCGAAGAGCGAGATAGCCGGTCGATCCGATCCTAGCAGCCAGTAGATCAACAAGGCGGCTCCCGCAACCACTAATATCGCTGCTATTCCGATGATCAGAGGTGCCTGGCGCGCTTTTTGCTGGCGCTTACGGTACGCCTCGATCACATTTTGGGCAGATTCTTTGTCAGTCATCCTCTTTCATGCCTTTTCTAAAAGATATGGATCTCTTAAATGGCAAACTGTTTTTTGATTGTACCCTATTTTTGATCGCAATGTGCCATTCGGGTGCGAAATGCACCTGGCGAATCGCACCTGGCGAATCACGCTGTGTGACTCACGCCCTGCGATTCACGCCGGGTAAATCAAGATATAATCGACCGATATCGACGCAGGAGGTCAAAATGCGGATTGCAGTGGT
>Ga0154774_1165_pt4 | contig 15987 bp, 13 predicted proteins | sample Rifle2008BG16ft_FD_105782 | JGI IMG/M metagenome (GOLD analysis project Ga0154774, IMG submission 105782) | Chloroflexi bacterium RBG_16_57_11
TGTTGTCGCAGGTAAAGCCTGGCGAGATACGCGCCGGACTGCCGTTGGAGCCGCCGGAGCATGGTGAGCCGTTCGAAGCGATCTTAAGTGATGTAGACCGGCTGATCCTGCCGGGCGTCACCCACTGGCAATCCCCCAACTTTTACGCGTTTTTCCCTGCCAATGCTTCTGGCCCGGCGATCCTGGGCGACCTGCTCTCGTCCGGACTGGGTGTTCAGGGGATGCTTTGGATGACCAGCCCGGCCTGCACCGAGCTGGAGACGCATGTCCTGGATTGGATGGCGGATCTGCTCGGGCTGCCGGATAAGTTTAAATCCAGCGGCGCGGGCGGAGGTGTGATCCAGGATACCGCCAGCAGCGCCTCGCTTGCGGCGCTGCTCGCCGGTAGGGAGCGCGCGACTGGCTATACGAGCAATGAGCACGGTTGTGATGGGCGGCTGGTGGTGTATACCTCCACGCAGGCTCACTCGTCGATCGAAAAAGCCGCCTTGATCGCCGGTATTGGTCGACAAAACGTACGACTGATCGAGGTCGATCATCGATTTGCCATGCGTCCGGAGGCCTTGCAACAGGCGATTGACCAGGATCGCCGTGCAGGGCTAGTGCCGTGCTTCGTATGCGCCACGGTGGGAACGACCTCGTCCAACGCTCTCGACCCGTTGGCGGAGATTGGGCGTATCTGCCGGGAGGAGCGCATTTGGCTGCACATAGATGCGGCGATGTCGGGAACGGCGGCGATTTGCCCGGAATATCGCTATATCCTTAACGACGTCGAGCTGGCGGACAGCTTTGCATTCAATCCACATAAATGGATGTTCACCAATTTTGATTGTGATTGTTTCTTCGTAGCTGACCGGGCGGCGCTGATCCAGACGCTGAGCATCCTGCCAGAGTACCTGCGCAACCGGGCTTCTGAAGCCGGGGCAGTTTTTGATTACCGTGACTGGCATATCCAGCTTGGGCGGCGCTTCCGCTCCTTGAAACTCTGGTTCGTCATCCGCCATTATGGTGTCGAAGGACTGCGCTTCCACATCCGTAAACACATCAAGCTGGCGCAAAGCTTTGCCCGCTGGGTACAGGACTCGGATATCTTCGAATTGGCCGCCCCCGCACCGCTAAACCTGGTGTGCTTTCGTCACAAAGCCGGTGACGATGCCAACCAGAAGCTGATGGAAAGGCTGAACAACAGCGGCAAGCTGTACCTGACGCATACCAGGCTGGATGGGCGTATGACCTTGCGGATGAGCATCGGGCAGACCCACACCGAAGCGCGCCACGTTGAAGAGGCCTGGAAGCTGATCCTGGAGCTGGCGAGCGATTTGTGACTGGGGTCGGCGATCCCGGCTTCAAAACGCCGAGGTCGTCGCGCCGCCGGGGATCTGGTGTAGATCGTAAGGGGTGGACTGGTAAACGTAATAATTCAGCCAGTTCGAATACAGCAAGTGGGCATGTCCACGCCAGCGCACCACCGGTTCCCGCCTCGGGTCGTCGCCGGGGAAATAGTTGCGCGGCGGTTGAATGGATAAGCCTTTCTGGCGGTCGCGCTCGTATTCACCTTGCAACGTCAACGGGTCGTATTCCGAGTGCCCGGTGATATAAAAATGTCGCCGGTCATGTGAGGCAACGATATAGATGCCAGCCTCATCCGATTCCGCCAGGATGGCTAGCTCTGGCACAGCCTCGATGTCTTGGCGCCGGATTTCGGTGTGGCGCGAATGCGGGGCGTAGAAAAAGTCATCAAAGCCGCGCAACAGGCGAATGTGATCCGTTAACACCCGATGTGGAAAGACGCCGAACATCTTCTCGGTCAAGGGGTATTTAGGCACTCCATAGCGATGGTACAGGCCTGCCTGCGCTGCCCAACAGATGTGAAAGATCGAGTAAGCGTGGGTCTCGCTCCAATCCAGGATCTCCTGAAGCTCTACCCAATAATCTACCTGCTCGAAGGGCAGGTGCTCCACCGGCGCGCCAGTGATGATCAGCCCGTCGAATTTCTCCTCGCGCACCTCGTCAAAACTGCTATAGTGATTGAGCAGGTGATCCGGCGGTGTGTTCAATGAATCGTGCGAGGACATGTGCAGCAGGGTGATCTCGATTTGTAGTGCTGTATTGCCCAGCAGGCGCAGAAGCTGTGTTTCAGTGGCGATTTTGGTCGGCATCAGGTTGAGAATGGCCAGCTTGAGCGGGCGGATATCTTGATGCAGGGCGCGGCTTTCTCCCATGACGAAGATGTTCTCTTTCTCCAAGATGATCTTGGCGGGCAGTGTTTCGGGTATGACGACGGGCATGATGGCCTCCAACGGTAAATGAGATTGCCATTACTGTAATATGCTTACCAGGTTCGCTGAGTGCAATCGAAGCGAGCCAGTCGATTGTGCAAGACCCGGCTACCTTCGATTACCACTCAGGCAGCCTTCTATTACCACTCAGGCAGCCTTAGCTTAACCTAAAGCTTGCTCCAGATCCCATAGGATGTCTTCGATGTCTTCGATACCGACGCTCAGGCGCACGAAATCAGGTGAGACCCCCGCGCTGATCTGCTGCTCCTCATTCAACTGGCTATGCGTGGTTGTAGCAGGGTGGATCGCCAGGCTTTTTGCATCACCGACGTTGGCCAGATGGCTGAACAGTTTAAGATGATCGATAAACCGCTTGCCAGCAGGAGCTCCACCTTTGATCCCGAATCCAAGGATAGAGCCAGCGCCTTTAGGTAGATACTTTTTTGCCGCTTCGTAATCCGGGCTGTCTTTCAATCCGGGGTACGCCACCCAGGTTACTCTGGGATGATCCTGAAGAAATTCAGCAACTGCACAGGCGTTCTGGACGTGACGCTCGATACGCAAGCTAAGCGTCTCCAGGCCTTGCAGGAAGAGGAACGAATTGAAAGGTGAGAGACATCCACCGATATCGCGCAGGATCTGGACGCGGGTCTTCAATATGAAAGCCGGCGCCCCAAGGGTGGCATATACCAGGCCGTGGTAAGACTCGTCCGGGGTATTGAAGTTGGAGAAGCGCGGGTTGCCGGACCACTCGAAATTACCACCATCCACGATGATGCCACCGATCGAAGTTCCGTGCCCGCCGATGAACTTGGTCGCCGAATGGACGACGATGTTGGCGCCAAAATCAAATGGCCGGGCAAGATATGGTGTGGCGAAAGTGTTGTCGATAACCAGCGGAATGCCATACTCTTGCCCAATTCTGGCCACCTCCTCGAAGGGAAAAACGTTAATCAGTGGATTCCCCAGCGTCTCCCCAAAGAGGAGCTTGGTGTTTGGACGGATTGCGCGACGGAAATTTTCTGGATCCCTGGGATCTACCAGGGTGACCTCGATCCCCAGGCGAGGGAAGGTGTAAACAAACTGGTTGTAAGTGCCACCGTAAAGCGTAGCGGCAGATACGATATGATCACCGGCACCAGCCAGGGTGAAGACAGCCTGCGCCTGAGCTGCGTGTCCCGAGCTTACAGCCAGCGCGCCGATCCCGCCTTCCAGGGATGCGATGCGCTGCTCGAAAACGTCGCTGGTGGGGTTCATGATACGGGTGTAGATGTTTCCGAACTCCTGGAGGGAAAACAGGCGAGCCGCATGCTCGGTATCGTTGAATTGATAGGAAGTGGTTTGGTAAATCGGCACAGCCCGCGAATGGGTGGTTGGATCGGGGGTGTGTCCAGCATGCAGCTGGCGGGTGGTGAAACCGAACTGGCGAGTTATTTCCTGCGTGTGCATAATTCTTCTCCTTGGTAAATTATCGAGATATGGATAAATAAAAACGGCGGACAGTCTTGCGCAATTCCAATGGAATTTGCGGAAGGCTGTCCGCCGCCTGAACGGTCCCTCAAAGAGGTTAACCGGAGAACACCTGGGTGCTCCTTAGCAAGGCGGTGGTCACAGCCCCCGCCCTGCACATGTACATAGAGGAATAAAGCGTCATCATTCGTTCCTGTTGCTCAAGATTTCGGCAATTGTACGGATTGTTTGAATAATTGTCAAGAGTGTAATTAAATTTCATGTCAAAATCAGTTGATCTTTTAACCAGTTGGCATTATGATTTGAATTCAGGAAATATGATCATGAGCGAACTATCCAGCGATAACAGAGGTGATGTCCTCATTGTAGACGATACGCTTTCAAACTTGCGTCTTCTTTCCATTATACTCACCAGCAATGGCTATCATGTGATGGAGGCAAAAGACGGTGCAAGCGCCCTGGCCGAAGCGCGATCCCATCCACCCGATATGATTTTGCTTGACATTCGCATGCCCGGTATGGATGGCTATGAGGTTTGCCAGCAACTGAAGGCAGACGAATCGACGTGTGACATTCCGGTCATTTTTGTTAGCGCTCTGGATGAACAGACCGAGAAAGTCCAGGGTTTCGCCGTTGGAGGGGTAGATTATATTACCAAGCCTTTCCAGGTGAAGGAAGTCTTGGCGCGTCTGGAGACTCACCTGACATTGCGGCGTTTGCAACGCCTCCGTGAGGCTCAGAATACCCAGCTCCAACAAGAGATCGCTGACCGCATCCGTGCTGAGCAAGCACTTCAGGCTGCAAAGGAGGTGCTGGAAGCCCGGGTTAAGGAGCGCACTGCAGAGCTGGCTGCCGCCAACTTGTCTCTAAATACGGAGCTTCAGGAGCGCAAACGCGGTGAAGCCGAGCGAGAACAGTTGCTGGTACAAGTTCGCAAGCAAGCGCAACAGGTCCGTGAGATTATGAATACCGTCCCGGAAGGTGTTGTGCTGCTCGACACAGATGGTCAGATCATCTTAGCAAACCCTGTTGCGCAAGGCCACCTGCTGGCCATGGCAAATGCGAGCGTGGGTGACCGCTTAACCCACCTCGGCGAGCAGAAGATTTCCGAGTTACTCACCACACCCACAAAGGGCTTGTGGCATGAGATCCAGAATGATAGCCGTACTTACGAGGTCATTGCCCGCCCGATGACGGAGGAAGCGGAAGCCCAGCGCTGGGTGATGGTCATGCGAGAGGTAACCAAAGAGCGTGAAATCCAGCGTCGAATGCAACAGCAAGATCGGCTGGCAGCGGTCGGGCAAATGGCGGCTGGAATCGCCCACGACTTCAACAACATCCTGGCTGTGATTTTGTTGTATGCCGAAATGGTGGTGAATCTACCGGATTTAAATCAGCGAGTGCGAGAACGCATGCTCATCATTGCTCAACAATGTCGCCGGGCTTCTGAGCTGATACAGCAGATCCTTGACTTCAGCCGTAAATCGGTGCTCGAGCGACAGCCGATGGATCTTCTTCCATTTCTGAAAGAGCAAGTAAAGATGCTGGAGCGCACGCTGCCGGAAAATATCAAAATTACCCTGGATGCCGATCCCGATCAATACATCGTTGAAGCTGATCCTACCCGTATGCAACAGGCGATTCTGAACTTGGCTGTCAATGCACGTGACGCCATGCCAGATGGTGGGAACCTGCTGATCCGGGCTTCTTCTATAAAAGGTGGGACCGGTTTTCACTGCGTGACATGCGGACAGGTGACCGATGGTGACTGGATCTGCATCGCTGTGCAAGATAGCGGGATGGGTATCCTCCAAAAAGATCTGGCATATATTTTTGAGCCTTTCTATACGACCAAAGAACCTGGCAAGGGCACCGGATTAGGCCTGGCCCAGGTTTATGGTATCGCCAAGTCTCATGACGGGCATGTCAACGTCAATTCTTCTTTTGGAGAGGGGTCCACTTTTGCGATTTACCTGCCAGCGATTCCAAGCCAGCGGCCAAAATTTCCGAGCACCGAGCCGTTTATGTTAGTACGTGGCGCTGGCGAGACCCTGCTGGTCGTAGAAGACGAGATGGCAACCCGCCAGGCGCTGAAGGATGGATTGACATTGATAAACTATCACGTAATCGCCGCCATGAACGGCGTTCAGGCATTAAGCTACCTGGATGAGCACCCCCTCGAGGTGAAACTGGTACTGAGTGATGTGGTCATGCCGGAGATGGGTGGAATCGAATTATTGCGCGCGGTTCGAGGCCAGGGTTCACAGATCCCGGTCATTTTGATGACCGGCCATCCGTTGCAGGAGGAAATATCTGGCTTACAGGATTTAGGGCTGACTGCCTGGATTCAAAAACCCCCTCGACTGAAACACCTCTCCCATGTCATCGCACAGGCGTTAAAATAACTACCTGGGCAACGCGGTCGCGTAATCACCGCAATTTGATCAATGGGCTGAGTCAGTTTCTTCTGCCGGTTAACTGACTTTCGTATCGGTAACCTACGACTGCTCTCTTCCTATCACCAAAGGAGAATAACCAATGGATAGCCCTCAAAATCTGGATGCCTTCCGCCAAGATATGCAACAATGGGAAGCAATCACCCTGCGCGGAGGGTTGGCAGTTTTACCGGAGCTTCAGGAGGCGTTTATCACAGCCTCGTCCGAACCAATCGAGCGCTTGTACACTCCCCTGAACAACCCCGATCATGATTATCTGGTCGACCTGGGATTCCCAGGCCAGTACCCATACACCCGCGGTATCCACCCTTCCCTGTACCGAAGCCGGTTGTGGACAATGCGCATGTTTGCCGGTTTTGGGACTGCAGAGGAGACCAACCAACGCTTCAAGTACCTGCTTGAGCAGGGGCAGACTGGTTTATCCATTGCATTTGATCTACCGACGCTGATGGGCTATGACACGGATTCCCCCGAGGCCCTGGGTGAATTTGGAAAATGCGGTGTAGCGGTGTCGTCGCTAAAAGATATGGAAATTCTGCTGAAGGATATCCCATTAGACAAGGTTTCTACCAGCATGACGATCAATTCACCAGCGGCAGTTATCTGGGCAATGTATATCGCTGCCGCGGAGAAGCAAGGCGTGCGCTCAGATCAACTTCGAGGCACGATCCAGAATGATATCCTTAAAGAATATATTGCTCAGAAGGAATTCATCTTTCCGCCGGAGCCTTCGATGCGCCTGGTTGTGGACACGATTGAGTTTGGCTCACTCCATGTGCCCCAGTGGAACCCGATTAGCATTTCTGGCTACCACATTCGTGAGGCAGGCTCGACAGCGTCACAAGAGCTGGCTTTCACCCTGGCGGATGGCATGGAGTATGTCCGCTGGGCGTTGCAGCGTGGCGTAGATATCGACGAGTTTGCACCGCGTCTGTCGTTCTTCTTTAATGCGCATAACGATTTCTTTGAAGAGATTGCCAAATATCGGGCTGCTCGCCGGATCTGGGCTCGTGAGATGCGCCACACCTTTGGCGCGAAAAATCCGCGCTCCTGGTTGATGCGGTTTCATGCCCAAACGGCAGGGGTGACCCTCACCGCCCAGCAACCTGAAAACAATATTGTGCGTGTCGCAATTCAAGCTCTGGCAGCAGTGCTGGGTGGAACCCAATCGCTGCACACCAACTCCATGGATGAAGCGTTAGCCTTGCCTTCCGAGCAGGCTGTCACAATCGCCCTCCGTACTCAACAGATCATCGCCGAAGAGTCTGGCGTAGTGAATACGGTTGATCCGCTGGGAGGCTCATACTTCCTCGAGGCGCAAACAAACCGCATCGAAGCGCAGGCCTATGAGTATTTCCGCCGGATTGAGATGTTGGGTGGCGTCCTCCCGGCCATCGAAAAAGGCTTCTTCCAGACAGAAATCTCCGATGCGGCGTATCGCTACCAACGCGAGATCGATGAGGGGCGGCGGAGAATCGTTGGAGTGAACGCGTATGCCGATAATAAACCGGTCGCCATCTCTATCCTGGAGATGGACCCACAAGGCTACGAGCGTCAGCGTGACCGCCTTGAACAGGTCCGTGCCCAGCGCGATCCTGGGCGTGTTGGTCAGGCGTTAGATCGATTGCGCCTGGCTTGCCAAGGAGCTGAGAATACGATGCCGTTTTTATTGGATGCAGTTCGAGCCTACGCGACTCTTGGCGAGATGATCGGGGTCATGCGGGAAGTCTTTCAGGTTTATCACGAGTCAAACTGGATTTAATTTATTAGGGGTAAAATATACGCCTGTGGCAAGTTTCAGGGTGAGCGCATTCTGATTAATAAAAAAACAATAAATTTTGGAGGTTTCCGGATGGCTGAAGGTAAGAAGTATAAAGGCACGATCGGGATCTTGACTGGCGGTGGGGATGTACCTGGCTTGAATCCAGCGATCCGTGCAGTGACAATACGCGCTTTGCGCGAGGGCTACAATGTGATCGGGATACGCCGGGGTTGGGCGGGGTTGGTGAACCTGATCCGGGATAACAAGGCGGATAACAGTGAGAATTTCATGCGATTAGAGGAGGAAATTGTCCGCCGGGCAGGCCGTACCGGTGGCACCTTCCTGCACACCTCTCGTACCAATCCGATGAAGATGAGTAAGAGCGAAGTGCCGGAACAATATAAAGAGAAGTACAACGATGATAAAAATAATTTGATCCCGGAGATCTTGAAAAACCTGGAGTTCTTGGGTATCGATTACTTGATCCCGATTGGCGGCGATGACACTTTGAGTGTGGGGGTGCGCCTGTATCGGGAAGGTTTTAAAGTGATTGCCATCCCCAAGACGATGGATAACGATGTTCCGGGAACGGATTATTGTATCGGTTTTAGCACTTGCGTGACCCGGACGATCCAGCTGGCAAATAGCCTGCGCACCTCGGCGGGCTCGCACGAGCGTTTTTTAGTGCTGGAGGTCTTTGGTCGTTATGCCGGGTACACGGCCATGTTGCCTACCATGGCTGGAGCCGCTGACCGCTGTGTGATTCCTGAGCACAGGTTTAATATGGATCGCTTGACCGAGCTGTTGGTGTACGACCGCAATCGCAACCCAAGCAAATATTCGGTTGTCCTGATTTCCGAAGGCGCGATGTTTGAGGGCGGCGAAATGATCTTCCAGGATCGGAGCACCGATGAGTTTGGGCATGCCAAGCTGGGTGGGATTGGCGATCTGGTGGCTGCCGAATTGAAAAATCGATCGGCCCAGTTCAACAATGGAAAATCAGTCAATGTCATAAACCAGAAGCTCGGCTACATGGTGCGCGGCGGTGATCCTGACGCAATCGACTCAATAGTGCCCATGGCCTACGGCAATCTGGCGCTCGATCTCGTAATAAAAGGTGTGCATGGACGGCTGGTTGTGCTGCGAAACGGACGTTATGATAATATGCCGGTGGACGTGGTCACCAGTTCAAAGAAGGTGGTGAACGTCAACAAATATTACAACATCGACCGACTGCGGCCGTACTTCCACAGCTTCGAGATGAACCCATTGTTCATTATGACCAGTGACGGGTGAAAATACCCTTATCGTACGACTGGCTCGGTCTGATCGAAAAAAGTGATCATAGAAATGTGGGTCTGTCCAAGGGCATCGCTTGGATGGCTCAACAGCAGGCCTACCTCCTGCTTACAGTTTTGATGGGATGGACAACCTTACACAATTATTACTGACGAATCTGGATGGACTAATGTATAATCGAATATATTGATCCGCCAATCCAGGAAGGAAGGAGGTGAGCGTTTATGGTTGACGGGACAGCAGCAAAGGGTCAAGGGTTGGTCGAATATGCGCTGATCCTGTTATTGGTAGTTTTGGTTGTGATTATAATGTTGACAATTTTTGGCCCTGCCGTCGGGAATATGTTTAGCACTGTTACCACCAGAATCTGATATTGATTATTCTATCTATCTATTGAATTCCATTTCTCATATTATTGAAAAAGCCGCCCAAAGGCGGCTTTTTCACTTTTTTTCGAATCATAGTATGATGGTCATCGCTTGATCATCATACTATGATTAATTTTTTACGATGATTTGCGCCTGAGTTCTGAGACGATTATCCATGGATGAGGATCGTCAACTTTACGAACAAGCCAGATTATTGGTCCAGCGGTTAGAGCGAATCTCGGTTGATTCGATCTGGGCCCGGCGCTCGAGCGGGCACCGTGGAGCGCTACTACGTTGGATTGAGCAATTCGAAGGGCTGGATGGGCAGGTAGAGCTATTGCCAGAAGAAAAAATACGTTTAAGATCACTTGTTGATACAGGTTTCAGATTGTTAGAACGCGCGGCCCTGGAAAGGCTGCGCTAAGACGCGAGAAAGAGGTCTTCGGTTGTGAAATCCAATCCCGAAGACCTCTTTGTCGATCGAGGGAAGACTTAATAGGTTGTGTTGTTGTAGAACCAGTTATAACTATAGTACCCTGTCGGCCAATTTTGCGTCCGGATCGCGATCTGGCGGCTACCCCACAACTGAGAAGGAATGGAGAAGGTCGCAGTCAGTGATCCACCCGAGCCCGAATACAGGGTGCCGACATTGTACCCATAGACACCGCGAGTGCCCATGGGACCCATTAGAACCTGAAAGTTCACACCCGCCGGCCAGTTACGGGTTGTGATGGTCACCGAATTATCGCGCACAACGCTCGAAATCCAGATGGTCGGAATGACGCCCCAGCAAGGTGGCTGCCCATAGCAGGGGGGTGGATAATAGCTGGGGCCAGGATAGGTCGGGTAACCACCATAACCTCCAGACACATTATAGAAGACCTGGTCTTGGGAGAAGGTCTTGCCGTTCTTCTTGTACTGGATTAGCCGCAAGGCTAACTGATGGGCGCCGGAGAACTCAGCCGGAATGGCAAAATCAGCGCTGAAAGTTCCTCCATTGCCCGAGTCGAGCGGGGGCAGATCGCGCCACTGGTAACCACCGTTGACATTATTCCCCATCTTAACCCTGAATTCTACATTGCTGGGGAAATTGTTGGTACGAATGGTCGCCGTGGTGTTAGGGACTACACTCGTAATCACATAGCTCCAGGTGCGCTGCATGCCAACCCCTGATGTATAACCACCGGTGTAGGTCGGGTAGCCGCCATATGAGCCTCCATAGTAGCCGCCGGCAGGGATGCAAAGCCGCTGCCCTGGATAAATGGTGTAAGGCCGGCCGATGCCGTTCACCGATGCCAGGTAGGGCCAGGATACCCCGTAATAGCGACCAATCCAGGCCAGGGTCTCACCGTAGCGCACCCAATGATAGGAGGCGCAACCCGCTGCTTGTGCAGGCTGGGCGGTTAGACCCATCGCGCTGATCATCAGGACCAGCGTCATCAAAACCATCGCAACTTTCCTGAACTTACTCATTATTGTCCTCCTCACTCACAAAACCCAATGAAGGTCGGCAAAAAAGCCGGTCGGCAGACCACTCTAAAGGGGAACGACCCACATTCGAATGTTTTACAAATGGATTATAGTATGCGACGATTATTTTTTCAATAGTTTTTGGAAAAAAGTAACAAGATTTTGTGAAAATTTTACGCTCTGCATAATGAAGTTGCAGGTTTGATGCCAGTCTGAATTGACAGCCTTGAGTTATGTATAAAAAACATATATGCTTTGTGCAATTATAACCTATAATAATGGCCACCCTCTTCCCGGTACACGATATTAGGAGCGAAGTCATTCAGCATCTCTTGTGGGATGTGTAACGGTTGCTGTGTATCCAGGTTGACCCATACACCTAAGGTATATGCTTGGGCTAACAGCACGCCATCCTGTGCACGGCGGAAGGTGTAATGGCGTCCGGCGCTCGCCCGTTTTACACCGGAGACCCAGGTAGAAATCTCGAGATCGTCGTCCAGAACCGCCGGTTGGAGATATTGAAGGTGTGCCTGGCGCAGAAAGATGGTGAAACCCTGTTCCCGCATGCGCTGCCAGGGCCAATGGAACGCGCTGCATACCCGAAATCCGCATTCATTTATGTAATCCATGTACACTGAATTGTTTACATGCTGCATGGAGTCGATATCCTGCCAGGCTACCCGCCGGTGCATAGAAAACACCCCGGGTGGGGGTGGGGGCGAGCTCGGGAAGGGCGTGCGAGCAGGGAAATGCGACGGAGCGCCTTCAGGAAAAAAGTCATCCACAAGGCTCCGGGGGATGCTGGATGGGCGGTTAGTTGCCGTGTCCAGAAAAACCCAATCGGTAGATGCCCGCGCAGCCAGCTCGCCGGTCTCAGCCAGGCGGAACTCATAGGCGCGCCGCGAGGTCACCCGGCGAAAATCGGCAATCCAGGTGGTTACCTCAACCTGTTGGTTGTATCGCAGGGGGATGAGAAACTCAACTTGTGACTCTCGAATCAGCCAATGGCGTTGCAACTGATCGTACCGGTCCATACCGTAGCCGGCCGCGGCGGAGGCGTCGAAGGCGGTTTCTTGCATGTAGCGCAAGTAGGACGCGCTGTTTAAATGGCCATTGGCGTCGCATTCATAGTAACGGATGCGGAATGTACGGGTGTGAGTAAGCGGCATACTTTCCCTCTGATGCCTGGCATCGAGGTAAGAATTAAAAGGCAAACAGGAATGCCAGGTCTGTCACGTTGGTCTGGGTAGGACCGGTGCGAATCAAGCAGCCCATGCGGTCGAAGAATTGATAGGCGTCATTGCGGGCTAAGAAGTGCGCTGGCTCCAGACCCATTTCTTGGGCAAGCTCGAACGTGCGTCCGGTGACGATCGCCCCGGCTGCGTCGGTAGGGCCGTCTTCGCCATCCGTAGCCAGTGTAATCATGGCCACCCCCTCCAGACCGGCCAGATCGACCACAGCGCCCAAGGCCAGCTCCTGGTTGCGCCCGCCCAGCCCATTGCCGGTCAATGATACGGTCGTTTCTCCACCCGTCACGATGCACGCAGGCCTGGGGATCGGCTCTCCACTGGCAACGACCTGCCGTACAATCGCCGCCAGGAAGCGCCCGGCTTGACGCGCCTCGCCTTGCAGGTAGGTGGTCAGCAACATGCTGTGCAAGCCTTCGGCTTTGGCCTGGTGGAGGGCGGCTACCGCAGCCTGCCGGTTATTGCCGATGATCACGTTCTGTACCTGGTCAAAAAGTGGATCGCCGGGTTTTGGGGTGTCTGGCAGCTCGCCAAGACAGCCCCTTTGGAGATGCTGAATGATTGAGGCAGGGTTTTGATCTAACAGATTGTAACGCTCCAATACACTCCAGGCGTCTCCGAACGTAGTCGGGTCAGGCACAGTGGGACCCGAGGCAATCACGTCCAGGGGGTCGCCGACCACATCAGAGAGGATCAAGGTCACCAGACTGGCGGGTCTGGCGAGTCTTGCCAGACCTCCTCCCTTGAGCTGCTCCAGATGCTTACGCAGTGTGTTGATCTCGTTGATGTTGGCGCCATTGGCCAGCAATGCCGAGGTAAGGGTCTGCAAATCTGTAAGGGAAATGCCTGGGACGGGTGAGACGAGGAGCGACGAACCGCCGCCAGAGATCAAACAAATCACCAGATCGTTTTCGTTAAGGTTTGCCAACAATTGGGCAATTTGCTCCGCTCCAGCCATGCCACGCCTGTCGGGGATCGGATGACCTGCTTCCACCAGGCGGAGTTGATCTGGCAATGCCTGGAGATCACTGTTGTGCCCACCTTTGACGATGACCAGACCACCAGTCAGGCTATTCCCCAACAATTCGGCAGTGCGTTCTGCCATCGGTGCGCCAGCTTTACCTGCACCTACGATCAATACACGCTGGTTTTGTCGTAAATCGTATTCTTTTCCACCTGCCAGCAGGAATTCCCCTTGACGTTGCATGTGCCGTGATATCGCCGCCTTGGGCTCCACAGCATCGAGGGCGGCGGAAAGAATCCGCGCTACTTTTAGTCCCCAGGGGACGGCTTTTAGCGCTTCATGCTGGCTGAATAACGGCAGCCACATCGTTTTCAGGGCGGTTGACCAGGGTGGAGACAGGATAGGCGCTCATTGCTTCTGCTGGATAGGGTTGGATGAGAGCCTGCAGGGAGGTTGGATCTTGCTCACCTGGTTCAAGCCACTGTGTATAGGAGGTTGGTGGCAGGATGACGGGCATACGGTTGTGGATGGGTTCCATCAACGTGTTCGGCGTGGTGGTGATGATCGTGCAGGATAGCACGCTGGAACCATCGGGGGCGTTCCAGTTTTCCCACAACCCGGCGAAAGCGAATGGCTGGCCCGATTTCAGGTGGATGTACATCGGAGTTTTGGTTTTGCTCCCCGGGTTTTGTTTCCACTCAAAAAACCCATCGGCCAGGATCAGGCATCGCCGGCGTCGAAAAGCCGTTCGAAAGGATGGCTTTTCAGCCAGCGTCTCACCCCGGGCGTTGATCATCCGGTTGCCGATGGATGGATCCTTCGCCCAGGACGGTATCAAACCCCAGACAAAATAATCCAGTTTCATCTGCCCATCGTTAGGAACGACTGCCACTGGCTGGCTGGGGGCAATATTGTACCGCGCGGCCATCTTTGCTGTAGGCACATTCAAGCCAGGGATGGCTTGTTGTAATTGTTCGGGAGAGGCTGTCAGGGTAAATCGACCACACAAGGTTCACCTTCCAGACCGGGTATAAACCCAGAAAGTGATTTCTATCTGGAAGGATCATGACGCCTCTTCCAGATAGAATGCTCCTATACCAAGATTATTATCCAGGATGATAACACAATCTGGGCATCAAGGAACGATGTTGAGGCGAGCTAAATCACTCCCCAGGTAAAGCTCAACATCCACGGCGCTATTTGGATCGAATTCGACATAGATATTGCCGGGCGCGATGTGTAGCAGCTCAACCAGGTATTTGACGACATACGGATTGCCGGTGTGATCGACGATGGTCGATCCAGCGTAAGCCCGGTCCGCTGCGCCTGTTTGGGTGACATTGGCGCCCAGGCTGCGCAGATATTCTACCGCTCGCCCCCCTAGATTGGGATCGCTGCTGCCATCGTACACCGCCAGGCGAGCAGCCTCGGCTTTCATTTGTTCTTGTGGGGTACCCGGGAGCTGCGGGCCGATGGCGCCGCCGGTGGCAAAGATTTCATCGCGCAGATTTTGGATGTCGTCTGGAATGGGGATCAAGATGCTCTGACCATCGGGTGTTTCGCCGAAGAACACATTATCTTTGTTGATAATCCCACGCTTAATGCTTTCCTCAGGAACCGATTGCGCCAGCAGTGCCAGCCGGATTACATCATCCAGGGTCAGGTTGGTGCGGATACCAGAAGCCAACTGTTCGTAAAGCGCCGGCGCTTTGCTGATCAGCTTGGGTAATATTTTTACCTGCAAGACTTGATCACGGATGCCCAAAATTACCTGCTGCTGACGGGCGGCGCGGTCGAAATCGCCGTTTTCGGTGTAGCGGTTGCGGGCATAGGCTAAAGCCCATTCACCAGGCAGCACCTGTACGCCGGGTTTGAGCTTTTTCTTCGTCTTGGCGCCCGTGCCGAGTAAATCGATGGTGATCGGGGCAGGCACGTCGATCTGGACACCGCCGATCTCATCGATGAAGCGGACGAAGGCAGCAAAGTCAATTTGCGCATAGTAATTGATCGGCACGCCGATGAATTGTTCCACCGTCTTGACTGCCAGCGCCGGACCGCCGCCCGGTAGTTGATATGCATCGCCCAGATAATAAGCGGTGTTAATCCGGGCGTGTTCAAAGCCGGGTATATTGACCCATAGATCGCGCGGGATGGACATGATGCCAGCGGTCTTGGATTGCGGATCGAGGGTAAGCATGATCATGGTGTCGCTACGGGAGGCCTCTTGATTCGCCTCCCAATCGCGATAGTCCAGACCAAGCAGAAGCACGGTCACCCTTCCGGCGCCATCCCAGGGGGTCAGTTTTGTAGCCGCGATCGAGGAGCCCTCTCCGCCCTCGCCTGGGAGCGGCGGCAGCGGAGTGCCTAGGGCGTTCATGACCGGCGTGCCAGAGCTCTTCACGATTTGTGGACCGAGCAATCCAGTAGAGCCGGACCATTGAATGGTTATCTGCCGGGTGACGTAGAACGCGCCGGCAGAAATCAAACAAGCCGAGAAAAACACCAGCACAGCAAATAACAGGCGTAAGACGAGCCGCTTATTGGAAGGCCGTTTTTTGGGTATAGGTACTACGTGATGTTCCGTCATTTTTTATCTGCTACCCGGAAATCTGCCTACATCATCCGGAGGTTGGCGTGGCGATTGGCTCCGCAGGTGGGGTAGGGGGTGTGTC
>Ga0154774_1054_pt1 | contig 15982 bp, 17 predicted proteins | sample Rifle2008BG16ft_FD_105782 | JGI IMG/M metagenome (GOLD analysis project Ga0154774, IMG submission 105782) | Chloroflexi bacterium RBG_16_57_11
GTGGATGGTGATCCTGAGCCTACCTGGGTAGGAGGGGAGTAACCCGGCTCTGGATTGGGGGCGGCAACGGGTTGAACAACTGCAGCCGGCTGCTGTGCCATTGCGGTTAACACCCTCCCCAATTGGTCGGCAGTTCGATAGCGAGAGGCTGGCTCCTTCGCCAGAATTTTGAGCAACACCTGTTCCAGCGAGATAGAGAGCGATGGGTTAAACCGGCGTGGCGACGGGGGCAAGGATTCGCGATGCAAACGGGCCAGCTCGTCGGCGGTGGAGGCGATGAAAGGCAACCGCCCGGTGAGCATTTCGTAGAGCACAACGCCGAGCGAATAGACATCCGAAGCTGGTGACGGGGCCATGCCAGTAGCCTGTTCAGGCGAGAAGTATTGCGGTGATCCCCAGACCACATCGCTCTGCTCATCCGGTGAGATGCTCGCCATCAGCCGGGCAATTCCGAAATCGACGACCTTAAGCCGGTTATCCGGTGTGACCAGCATGTTCTGAGGCTTGATGTCGCAATGCACCAAACCGGCCCGGTGCGCGTAGCCGATACCGGTGCAGGCTTGTGTGATCAATTCAAGCGTTTCGGCAGAGCTAAAATGGTCGCGCTCTTTGAGCAATTTCTTCAAGTCACTACCGGGCACGAACTCCATGACAATGAATAGCTGATCAGAAAATAGCCCAAAGTCGTGAACCGTGACGATGTTGGGGTGGGAAAGGTTGGCCGCGGCCTTTGCCTCTTGATGGAACCGCTGCCGGAACGAAGGGTCATTCGAAAAATCTTTACGCAGGATCTTGATCGCGACGGTTCGCTCGAGAGTCAGGTCGTGTGCTCGATAGACCATCGCCATCCCGCCGGTACCGAGGCGTTCTTGTAATTGATAACGGTTGTTTAAAATAACAGGTGCGTTCATAGCGTGCAGTTTATTATACCAAGCTCGCTGCTATGTTCTATGAATGACCTTGATCTTAGCTTTCAGGAATAGAAAAATGGGTTAAAATCGTGGGCGGTGTTCCGGGTAATCGAATCGTTTGGGCTAACTTCCAGAAGGGTAACGGTGATGAAAATAGTCGGCAAGTTTTTTCGGGAACAGCCTGTCAACCTCTTATTGCTCGCTCTACCTCTGGCAATCCTGGCCGAAATCGGGGGCCGGGGGGAGATGTGGGGGTTTGCTTTATCTTCCCTGGCGATTATCCCGCTGGCGGGCCTGATTGGCATGTCCACCGAGGCTTTGACCGTCTATACCGGCCCGCGATTGGGTGGCTTGCTTAACGCCACCCTGGGTAATGCTGCAGAGCTGATCATTACTATTGTGGCTATCCGCGAGGGTTTGCTCGAGCTGGTCAAAGCATCGATCACAGGCTCGATCCTGGGGAACATCCTGTTGGTCATGGGGATGTCTATGCTTATGGGTGGGCTGCGCAACGGAATTCAACGCTTCGACGCTCGGCATGCCAGCCGCAGCGCGATCCTGTTGATGCTTTCGGTGATCGCTTTGCTGGTGCCTTCGGTGCTGAGCAGCTCCATCGGCCCAACCGACAGCGTGCAGGTGGAGACGCTCAGCCTGGGCGTGGCGGTTATCATGATTATTCTATATGCCTCAGCCTTGTTCTTCAGCTTCCGAGATACCAACGGGCTGGTTGCTGAAGCAATTACCACGGAGACGCCCAAGGTACGCCATTTAGAACACGGCGTCGAGGTATCTGCAGAGCCCACGTCCCATTGGTCCTTGCGGACGTCGTTGATTATGCTCGTCCTGTCGACCTCAGGTGTGGTGGTGATGAGTGAAATCCTGGTGGGTGTGGTTGAGCCCGTGGTAGCCAGCCTGGGGGTTTCGGAATTCTTCCTGGGCATCATCCTGATACCGTTGATCGGAAACGTTGCCGAACATCTGGTGGCAGTAAAGATGGCTATTCAAAACCAGATGGATCTTAGTGTGGAAATCGCGGTTGCCTCCAGCCTGCAGATTGCCCTGTTTGTTGCTCCGGCCCTGGTATTTATCAGCCTGGTGATAGGCAATCCGTTACAATTGATATTTAATGAATTCGAGCTCCTGGCGCTCATCGTTGGCGTGCTGAGCACGGTGATGATCAGCATGGATGGCGAGTCAAACTGGCTGGAAGGGGCGGAGTTGTTGGCCGTATACCTGATCTTGGCTCTGGCCTTCTTTTTATTACCGGTATAATAACTCATGCCCAAGCGTCGGACGGCGGTCCCTCCGGAATATCTGGCAAGCCTGATCAACCTGCGTGTGATTGGCGGCGCATTTGTCGTTGCCAGCTGTATGTTGTTGACTCTTCTGGGTCTTCTCTGGGCCACGCGATCTGCAAGCCCGGCTGGTATTCAATCTACCGCAGTCATGAACCTGATCCCCGCCGAAACCATGGCTGCCCCCGGCCGGGAATCGCCTGGCTCCACCGGACTGACCCAGACCGTGCCGCCTTCACCACCACCCGGGGTCATCGCGGTTGGCGCTTATGTACAGATTAAAGGTACTGCAGGCTCTGGCCTGCGCTTTCGCGAACAACCCGGCCTGGAAGCACCGGTGTTACTGCTTGGTGCAGAGGCAGAAGTTTTCCAGGTTAAAGAAGGGCCGCAGGATGCGGATGGCTATGTCTGGTGGTATCTGGTCGGACCTTACGATCCGGCGCGGCATGGCTGGGCAGTAGCGAATTATCTGGAAGTCGTTCAAAATCCCTGAGTGTTGTCGAGCTTCTTGAGTACGCTAAAGCTACTTGAGTACGCTCAAGCCACTTGAGTACGCTCAAGCCAAATGAGGTTCTTGATGAGTGAAATCAGACCTACCGGTATAACCGCCAATCGCCAGAATGGTAATCTGGCCGTGACCTGGAACGATGGACACCACAGCCTGTATCCCCTCTCTTTATTGCGCTATGCTTGCCCATGCGCGGAGTGCCGTGGCGGGCATGAAAACATGGGAAGTGATCCTGACCCTGAATGGTTTACCCGACCTCCGGATGATTCACCGGCCACGCACCTGCGCAATATCGAAGCGGTAGGAGCATACGCCATCACGATTGAATGGGAAGATGGCCATCATTTTGGCATCTATAACTGGAAATTCTTGCGAGCGTTATGCCCGTGCCCGGATTGTCGTACGAGCTAATACTCTTATTTGGTTGAAATCCGATTTGCCTGGCGGGCGCATGCCATGCGCCCGCTACGACTTTCAGCGGATAGCAAGGTATCCCGGACTATAGATAATCTCGCAAGTTGTGCTCCACGGCGTAGGCTGCAGCTTCGGCGCGGTTGCTCACACCGAGCTTGGAGAGAATGCTGCTGACATAGTTGCGCACAGTGCCTTCGCCTAGAAACAAGGCTTTGGCAATCTCCCGGTTGGTTTTGCCCTCTGACACCAATAGCAAGACGTGTTTCTCTTGTTGGGTCAATGCGGAAAAGGCAGAGGCCTCCTCTTCTTTGGCTGCCTTGCGCACCTCTTGAAAGATGCGCTGGGTTACTGCTGGGTCAAGCAGGGCTTCACCTCTCCCTACAGCTTCGATCGCCTTGACCAGGTCTTCGCCCCCGATTTGCTTCAGAACATAACCGGCTGCGCCGGCGCGGATTGCCGAGAACAGCATTTCATCCTCGGCGTACGAGGTGAGCATGATTACTTTCGAGTCGGGAAATCTTTCGGAGATTTCCTCACAGGCTTCAATTCCGGAGCCACCTGGTAAGCGGATGTCCATTACAACAACATCGGGCTGAAGGGCTTCAACCTTCTCAACTGCTTCATGTGCGGTGCTGGCCTCCGCAACCACTTCGAAGTTCGGGTGACGCTCAAGGAGCGCTTTCAACCCTAAACGCACAATCTCATGATCATCAACCAATAAAATGCGCTGTTTGGTGCCTTTATTCTCCATGATTGGTTTCCTCTGGCGATTCTCCTGGTTTCTGGCGACGGAAGTCTACGAAGCGGTAGCCAATGCCCCTTTCGGTGAGGATATATTTCGGGTTCGTGGGGTCTTCCTCTAACTTCTTCCGCAGGTAATTGATATACAAACGTACATAATGTGGCTCATCGCGATATTCATATCCCCAAACTTTGGTGAGAATTTGATCGTGTGTAACCACCCAGCCTGCATTTTGAACCAGATGGTACAGTAGCCTATATTCCGTCGGTCGGAGCTTCACCAGCTTATCATCTACCCATACTTCCCGCCGGTCGAAATCCATTTTAAGATGCTCATCCACCTCGATCAAGCCGTGCATGGTCGCAGTGGGGGTTTCTGTGCGCCGCAGCACGGCCTTAACTCGACTGACCAGCTCGCGCGGGCTAAACGGCTTGGTGATGTAGTCATCCGCCCCAAGCTCCAGTCCGCGCACACGATCATCTTCCTCGCCTTTCGCTGTCAGCATGATCACCGGCACGCTGCTGACCTCACGGATGATCTTGAGCACTTCGAAGCCGTCCAGGTCGGGCATCATCACATCCAGGAGCACAAGGTCGGGTAGGTTGCTGCGTACTCTGTTAATGGCTTGTGTCCCGTTATAAGCATCCGTCACGCGAAATCCGTCATGCTCAAGGTTGAGGCGGATGAAACGAACCATACGCTCTTCGTCATCGACGACCAGGATACGACGGCCTTTGAATAGAGTATCTGGGGGCATCACTTCACTCCCGAACGAAGCCAATGATCTCTTCTTCTTCCCCTTCGCTCAGCACTTCAATGAAGTGGATACGCTCTATCGGCCAGTAAACGGTAAGCACATTTTCAGCCAGGTAATGGATGTCCTTTCCATCTAAACGACGGGGATTTTTTATCACGACCATGGTGTCGCTTGGACTGGGTAACACCTCAGTTTCGCCAACGACTGGGTCTGAATTTTCTATGTGAACCACTAGTGTGTAAGGCACGCCAGCCTCCGTTCGTTCTGCCTTTCAATTTTACAGTATTATCGATTGCGGAGTAATAACTGAATTTTAAATTTTCCTAGGGTAATGATATCTCCATGTTTTACCGGACAAGGGATGTGGGGCGTGATTTGCATGCCATTCACACGTGTTCCGTTTGCCGAACCCAGATCTGTGACCGTCACGAGATCTTCGATCATCCGAATCGACGCATGCAGGCGTGATACACCAGCTTCGTAAGCTTTATAGGGCGTCAAATCGATATCCGGTACCACCGGTTGGCCCTCGCTTACCCGTCCCAGGGTGACCTCGTTCAGGCTGGATAGTGGAAGACAATCTCCGGTGTTGATAATGCTCAAAGAGATCAAAGTGTCAGAATTTACGACTGATTCCGGGGCGCTCTTCATGTCGATCTTCTTGGCCCTCAGTTTTGAGGTCGTCATACGCACGAGGCTGGTGGGTACTCCTTGTGCATAGATGAGTTGCACACCGCATTCGCTGCAGAATATCGCCCCCAGCATTTCTTTATGCAAGCAGTTTTGGCACAAGATCATCGCTTACACTTACTCCTCAGCCCCGGCAGGCGACATGAACGTCCGCGTTCCATACTTGATCTGCTTTTCCCCCTCTGCGCTCAACATATGCGTCTGCTGGATCCGTTCTGCTTCAATGATCGCGGTTTGGGCCAGGTCGATCTCACCGAGTGAGAGTAGCTGAGTTGCCAGGCGCTGCAAGCGCATGCTGGCTTCCTGAATTTTCCCTTCCGCTGCTTCCTGGCGAGCGCGCTCTTGCATTCGAAACAGGGTGATCTGCGAGAGCGCCTTGAAGATCGCATTTGGTGGTAGACCAGTGCTGCCCTCGGTCCTGACTGACCGGCTGAGAGAAATGGGTATCGAGTGCTGCCGAGATGGATCGGATGGGAGGATGAAGCTGGTTTCACCGCTGGCAATGGAAAACCGATGTTTCATCAAGGGGACAGGTTGGGCAAGTATCTCCAGCATGACAGAAAGTTTACTGGGCTTAGGAATGCTCCCCAACCGGATCGGTGAAGTAGATCCCAAGACCGCTGATTCAGGCCGCAGGCGGTAGGCCGAGGTTATCTTAACCCCGGGAGAGAAACTCAGGTTGAGGATTACCTGCTCGGCGAAAATTTGCTTCAGGTTTGTGAACTGGTCCTGCAGAAAAGTGCGGATATCGCTGGCACGTGAGATATAAAAGCTCGTCCCTCCAGTCCGGCAGGTCAGCTCGTCTAAAAACTCATCATTCCAATCAGTGCCAATGCCTAACCCCGTGATCCGGAAACCTTGTTTCGCAGCGACGCCAGCGAGCTGTAAACATTGATCTTCATCGCCATATGTCCGTCCGTCAGTGATCAGAATGATGTGATTGATCTGCGAACGCGTTGAGTTTTGCTTGACTTCATTAAAGCCTGCTTCCAGCCCCTGGTAGATCTCTGTGCCGCCGGTGGCGCGGATCATCTGGATCTGCGCTTCAATCAGGGTGCGATCAATGCGTTTACCGGCAGACAACAGCACCTCGGCTCGGTCACTGAACAGGACGATAGAAAGGCGATCTTCAGGTCCGAGTTGGCGGACCATCTCGACCGCTGCGACCTTCACCGTATCCATGCGCGTCCCTTGCATCGAAGTGGAGCGGTCTAAAACCAGGCAAATATTTAATGGCGGATTTGGCGTATGGACAAATTTCGGACCGGTTGAGTATTCTAGCAGCACGTAAATCAGCTGCGGTTCGTCTACGACAGCCAGCTTTTGACGGCTATAGGTAATGTCGACGACGACTGGGCTGTCGCTCAGTTCCCGTAACCCTTGGTCGTACAAAGCACGCGCCCGGCTGTCCGAAAGCACATCATAAGCCATTTGGGCTTCGATAAACTTTTCATTGCTGTTTGGCTCGGAGCTTACGTCTGGATGTAACCGGCGGGCTGCTTCGTGGAATGCGTGGCGAATTTCCTCCGGAGTGGCGTCAGAAGGTATATCGAGGAGATCATAATAACTGGGATGCGACGGCATTAAAACGCCTGATCGGGGAGCCTAATCAGAATCGCCGAGATGTTATCTGGCCCGCCGGCCGCGTTGGCAGCGTCAACCAGCAGCTGCGCCGCAATACGGGGATCCGGGTTGGTATTTATAATGCGGGCAAGCTCTGATTGCGGCACTACCCCCCACAATCCATCCGAACACAGGAGAAGAGAGCCAGAAGTTGGTAACGGCGATGTTGTGATGTCAGGTGAAAAGATCTCTCCTTGACCCAGGGCGCGATATAACACGTTGCGTTGCGGGTGAATCGCTGCATCCTGTTCGCTGAGCTGCCCGAGCTCCATCATGCGCATGACCAGAGAATGGTCCCGGGTGATCAGACTGACCTCACCATTCGGCGTAATGGCATACATCCGGCTGTCCCCGACGTGGGCGATGGTCATTTGTTTGTTAAAAACCATCACTCCAGTCAATGTCGTACCTGAGCCGGGCGCCTCCTTCATCACCAGGCGGTGAGCATCCTGCAAGCTGGCCTGGAAAATCTCCTGGATTGGATCGCTCGGACCCTTAGGCTCGGGACTGAGCAAAGCCAGGAAAACTCTATTAACAACCTGGTTTGCAACCGTTCGCACCGCCAGGCCACTGGCGATCTCTCCATGTTTGTGTCCACCCATCCCATCTGCTACCATATACAGGCCAAAGGGGATATACTCCCCATTACCGGATAAAAGTGAATTAATTGCCAGGAGGGAGTCTTCATTGTGATCTCGTTGCTTGCCCACAGATTGAGCGCATCCAATAATCAGCTGAGGCAGGCCCAAGTGGATCTTTCCATGAACTTCGGTTGTCTCGGCGCTGGGCGGTAGCTCCATGATCGGAACAGTCGGTGTTTCAGCACCAGAGCTGACTGCAGAGGGCTTTCGGCTGAAAAGTTTGTTGAATATGCCGGCCAAGAAACACCTTCCTGTAAATTTACCTCGACTAAGCTAACAACGCGTAAAGACGGTGGTCGGTTGAGCCGATATAAATGATACCTTCCTGGGCAGCGGGTGTGCCAGTGATCGGCCCATTGGTCTGAAATTTCCACCGCACCCGCCCTGTGTGATACTCCAGGCAGTACAGATATCCATCTACAGAGCCGCAATACAGCGCGTCATTGTAAATGATCGGTGAACCGGTTACTTGATGTTGAGTCGTGAATCGCCAGACTTCTTTTGCAGTGCCAGCATCAAGACAGTAGATGGTGCCATCTATTGCACCAGTAAACAAGAGATTGTCGGAAATGCAGGGGGTAGATATGGAGGGTTTGTTCAGCCGAAATCGCCAGATGATCCAGCCAGAATTCGCATCCAAGGCATACACCGTGCTATCCACTGAGCCGAAGTAGACCACATTCTTGGAGACCACAGGCGACGAGGTGATGGCACGCTTGGCTTTGAAGCGCCAGCGGATTGAACCGCGGAAGTCCGCGCAATGGAAGTCCCCCAGCTCAGAACCAAAGTAGATATGCTCCTGGTAAACCATCGGCGTACAGCGTACCAGCGAGCCGGCATCGATGCGCCAGGCCATTCGACCGGTAGTTGCGTTTACTGCATGCAAGAAGCCATCATCCGAGCCGATGAAGATATGGCCTTCAGCAACAAAGGGCGATGAGCGGATCGGGCCGTTTGTGTAATATGTCCAGTTCAGCCTGCCATTGCGCTGAAAGATTGCGTGCAGGCGGTAATCCTCAGAACCAAAGAAAAGGTTGTCTTCGAATATGGCCGGCTTGCTGACAACTCCCCCTTCGCTGGGATATTTCCATAAAAAGGTCCCTTTTTGCGCATCCAAAGCATACAGGTTGCTGTCGTAGCATCCGATATATACCTTGTCGCCTTGAACCAAAGGGCTGCCTCGAATCTCGTCTTCGCATTGGAAATCCCAAATGGGTTTGATCTCTTCCCCTGATTTTTGTGTGCCGAGCGTGGTTGAGACCTGACGAAGGATGCCCGTATCTCGCGCTGCGTCGAGTAATGCCTCCTTCATTTCGTTCGCGCTCTGATAGCGGTCCTCAGGATTGTATTGTAGCGCGGTGGTGACAACCGATTCTATTACAGTTGAAACACTTGGATTCATCTGGCGTACAGGACGCTCATTGAAGGAAAACGGAGCTTCTAAACGGGGATCATGACGGGTCAGGGCATGGTGAAGGGTGGCACCGAGAGCGTAAATGTCTGCCAGTGGTGTGGCTTCACCGCGGTATTGCTCGGGTGGCGAGTAACCTTCAGTCCCAATCATCGTGCCTTTCTGTCCCGATTCGAAAGGCTTGGCGATGCCGAAATCGACCAGAACCACGTGATCCTGCTGGTTGATCATCACGTTGGATGGCTTCATGTCCCGAAAGACGATCGTGTCGGGCTTGTGATCGTGTAGATAGCTCAATACGTCGCATAATTCGACTGCCCAACGCACGATGCGCTCTTCGAGCAAAAAGTCCGGGCTGTTGTTGATTACCATTTCCATGTCGTGCCCATGGATGTATTCCAACACGAGATAAGAACGGTCGTTGATCGAAAAATAATCGTAAATCCTTGGAATTGCCCGGTGATCCAGTGAAGCCAGCAGGTTGGCTTCACGCTCAAAATTTCGAACAATCGTGTTGCGAACGATCGGATCAATGGCGCGGTTGACCATCTCTTTAACCGCGACGAGCTTCACGACATTGGGAAAATGAAGATCTCGAGCCCGGTAGACCGCGCTCATGCCGCCAATACCAAGCATACCCTGGATGAGGTAGCGTTCTTGTAGCGAGACGCCAGCAGATAGCTGATGATCTCTGCTAGGCTCCAGGCTCGAGTCGTCGAAGTTCTGTGTGATGTTATGGGTCTCCAAATAAGTAGAATCCTCCGCTGGATCGATCATCTCCAGCTCAACCTTTGGTCTACTCTTGCGGTCAGAGCTAAGAGTCGTCTGATCTTACCCAAGTTTCCAAGGTATTATACCATCCAGGTCATTTTGGGATAATCTGCAGGTGAGCGCGCTGGGCAACCGCGGCGTTTGCTGCAGCCAGGATTGGAAAGCTATGATTGGAGTAATCTTCCCCGGTAATAAGTGGAAGTGGCTGGCTGCCATCCAAAGTTTCAATAATCCCACCCGCTTCACAAATAACGAGCCAGGGTGCAGCCAGATCCCAGATTTTGGCTGTAGCCTCGAAACTCAGGATTGCCGTGCTGCGGGCGACCGTGCATAACGTATAAGCGGCCGAGCCCAGGATGCGCGCCTTATAAGGCACACTGACCTGGTAATCCCGATGCGTTCGTGAGCAGCAAGCGAAGAAGGATAATGGCCGGTTCACCTCTGGCGGCTTGACATGCAAGCGTGAATGATTTAAGTACGCGCCTTGACCGGGTTCGGCATAGTAAAGTTCGTCGATAGCAGGGAAAAACATTACCGCCTGCTCCGGCCAGCCATCGTTCAGGCGCGCCAGCAGTACGCCCCAGTAATGCAGACCCAGGCTGAAATTGGTTGTGCCATCTAGCGGGTCGATAATCCACACGGCTCGCTGTGTGGCCAATTTCACATCCGCCTCGCTGGGCTGCCGCTCTTCGCTGAGGGTAAATTCGTCTGGGTATTGCTGATGGATAGCCGCTTTGATGACACGATCGGCCTCCAGATCGGCCTGAGTGACCAGCGAACGATCACTTTTGAGCTCTGCCTGTAACTCGCTCGATTGGAAATAGCCAAGCAGAAGCTTACCGACATCCTGGGCGAGCCGGATGGCAAAGGTCAGATGAGTATCCACGGTTATCCGGCGATCTGGATCAGGTCCAGGTAGTCTTTTGAATGGGTTATCTGTGCTGAGGCAACCAGGAATTGGATCAACTGGATGGCGACCTCCGCCTTATGCTCTGCATCCTTACGGCTCCAGGTGCGGCTCTTGACTTCCAGAAAATAACCCAGAGCCGGATGGTCCACCCGATCCAGGTTGATGAAGAATTCGGTGCCCCGGTAAAGAACCCGCCAGCGTTGGCGATCCTTCTCAATTGAGGCTTCCCCTTCAGGCTTGAAATATTCGCGATAAAACCGCAAGCTATGTGTGGCAGGAGCCAGATAGCGACTGCGTGATAGGAGGACATCACTTGGGAATTTGTGTTCACGCGCCTGGCCGATTAACGTCAATCGGTAGCGCACCTGGCTGGTATGCTCATCATCTACGAACTCATCTTCTCGATAACGCAAGATGCCTTGCTCTGCATCCGAGAAAATGAAATAAGTGTCAAATTCGTGATAATGTCGATAGCGCAAGACTTCGATATCCGGCTGCTGAATGGCTTCCAAAACCGGGGCAGGGTCGTTGATGCGCACTTTGGCTTGAACTTCAAAGCTCTCTTCCTCGGTAGCTTTACTGATGGCGATTAACTTGGAGAGCACTGACTTTTCACGCTGAATTAAGAAAACATCAATTCGGCGGGCGTAATCTTGGGCTTGTTGGATGAGAGACTCTTCGTTCAAACCGGTAATTTGGCGATCACGCATGACCCATTTGCCGTTCACCATCACATCGCTCACATCATTCGCCTTAGCCGCATAGACCAATTGTGCATAAACGCTGCCCGGATCGCGCTGGAAGCGTGGGGCATTATGCAATGGGGAGAGATCTACCAGGATCAGATCGGCGCGCTTGCCCGGCTCAAGGGCACCGGTCACTTGTCCTAGATGCAACGCTTGCGCACCGAGGCGCGTAGCCATCGTCAGGGCGGTTCGCGCTGGTAGGGCCGTTGGGTCGTTCGCAACGCTCTTAGCCAGGAAGGCTGCCAGACGGACTTCTTCAAACATATCCAGATCGTTGTTCGATGCTGCACCATCGGTTCCGATCCCAACGTTCAAGCCCAGGTCGATCATCTGGCTGACCGGCGCAAACCCCGACGCAAGCTTCAGATTCGATGAAGGATTATGGGCGACCCCGGCTCCATGGCGCAGCAACAGGCTCATTTCGCTCTTGTCGATGTGCACACAGTGGGCTGCCAGCACCTTTGCATCGAACAGGTTATGGCTGGCGACATAGGGGACGACGGGCATGCCATGCTCGTTGCGTGAATTCTCGACCTCGATCGCAGTCTCGGCGATATGGGTGTGCAGCGGCACGTCGAATTCCACCGCCAGCGCGGCCGTAGCGCGTAAGATTTCCTCAGTACAAGTATAGGGTGTGTGAGGAGCAACCGAAGGGACAATCAGCGGGTGCCCCTTCCAGCGCTGGATGAACTCGCGCGCGGCCGCCAGCGATTCTTCGTACGATTCGGCATCTGGAGCGGGAAATTTCATAACGGTTTGTGAGCATACAGCCCGTAGGCCAAACTCAGCCGTCGCCTGTGCCACGCTTTCTTCGTGGTAATACATATCGGCAAAACAGGTGACCCCTGAGCGAATCAACTCCACGCAAGCGATCTGCGTTCCCAGGCGCACAAAGTCCGGTGAGACGAACTCGCGCTCGACTGGCATCACAAATCCAAGCAGCCAGACATCCAGGCGTAAATCGTCCGCCAGGCCTCGTAACAGCGTCATGGGTACATGCGTGTGGGCGTTGACCAGGCCAGGCATGACCACTTTGCCCTGGCAATCAATGATTTCCTTAGCTTTAAAACGGTCGCTTAGGTCCGCCTCCATGCCGACCGCCAGGATGCTATCTCCTTTAACTGCCAGGGCGCCAGACTCGTACAGATGATAATGGCTATCCATCGTCAGAACGGTTGCATGGGTCAACAGGAGATCACAAGTTTCATCCATTGTTATCCGCTTCCTATTTTTCGTAAGATGTCCAGGCTGTGATGCGCTGCCCAACGAGGTGCATATTCTGGCGGCCCGCCATAAGGGCGGTTGAATTCAGCCTGTTGATCTGGCGTGATCAGCACCAGATGAACATCTTGTCTTTCCCCCGCCGGGATGACGGCTACTCCCAGGCAAACGTCGACCTGGTGATTTTGGCGGCAAGCTGCAGTCAGCTCTGGCAACTGTTCAGGTCTTTCCAGAACAGCCATCACCTCACCGCTGCGGAAGGTGCCGCCGTTCTCTGCCCCCAGGCGGTGAGCAGCGCTGGACAGGCGGTTGATCAAAGCTCCGCCCAGGCCATGCTCGAACACCGCCAGCGACCAGCCCTGTCGAACTACCGCCCGGAGGGCGACTTCTTCCAGTGTGTCCCGATCTGTTCCATAGATCCAGCTACCCAGGCGCTTATTCAACTGGCGCTCGACCTGCGCAATCATCGCATCCGCTTGTTCTTCCGATTCGGCTTTGGCGGTTATGCGGACATCTACCTGTCCGGAGTGAGCTGCCAGTCCAACGGTCGGATTATTGAGCTTTTCAAGATCGCCGATTAAGTCATCGATCTGCGACTCGCCGACCCCGGCAGTGTGGATGAGGCGCGCTTTGATCAATCCGGATAAATGATAACGCTGGCGTAGATATGGCAGGACTGTATTCTCGAGCAAATATTCCATTTCGCTCGGCACACCGGGCAAAGAGATGATGACCTGATCGCCTAGCTCGACAATAAAAGACGGCGCGGTGCCGACCGGGTTCTCGATCGGGATAGCGCCCTTTGGAATATACGCCTGACGCCGGTTATTTTCCGTCGGTTGGCGGCCGAATCGGCGGAAGCGAGCCTGGATTTGCTCCCACAGCTCGGGTCGGAATTCCGTGTCGGTCCCCAATGCCAGGGCCACTGCCTCGCGGGTCGGGTCGTCGACCGTTGGCCCCAAACCACCAGTGGTCAGGATGATCTCGCAGCGCTCCAGCGCCTGCTGAAGCGCCTGCGCAATGCGGGACGGATTATCGCCTACGGTAGTCTTGCGATACAGATCGATACCGGCATCACGCAACTTGCGCGCAATGGTACGCGCGTTGGTGTCCAGGATCTCACCCAACAAGATTTCGGTGCCGATGGTGATTATTTCAGCGGATGGCATGGTCGGATTAACGGCTGAGAGCGCTCTGGATTTAAAAAAACTGTTTGATTTTACCATTCCTTTTCGATAGAACAACAAAACGTGAGGCGATGGTAAAACGCCTCACGTTTCTGTTGTTCGTGGTCGCCACGGCGGCAGCTAGGCCATCTTCGAGCGGATGTCCACCCGGTCCAGACGCAGCACCAGGTACAACGAGATGCCCATACTGAGAAGGGATGTGATGATGTTCGCATATAGCCATGTCCCATTCGGTGTGGCAGCATTTGGGAAGAACATCATCAGGCGCACGATGACATTCAAGCCCTGTAAGAAAATGAGCAGGGTCAACGCGGTCAATCGGCCTCGAGTCAATGCATAACCCAGGGCGGCAAACAGAATAACATCCAGCAGGATAGCGATCCAGGCGCCCCCAATGATTTCGGGAGGAAATAATAGTGGAGCGATCGCTGGAAGCACAAAAAAGATCAGGATGCGTTGGAAGGGTTGCATTAGGATCTCCTTTTGTTTCCTTTAATGGCCGCCCAGATAGGCTTCGATGACCATATCATTGTGAAGCAACTCCTGCGCCGGGCCTTCCAGCACGACACGCCCGGTCTCCAGCACGTAGCCCCGGTCGGCGATGGACAGCGCCATCTGAGCGTTCTGTTCCACCAGCAGAATGCTGACACCCTGGTCATTGATGTCCCGGATGATGGTGAAGATTTGTTCCACCAACAGGGGCGAAAGACCCATCGAAGGTTCGTCCAGCAGCAGCAGGTTTGGCTGGGCCATCAGCCCGCGGGCGATGGCCAGCATTTGCTGCTCGCCGCCGGAGAGCGTGCCACCAAGCTGGTTGCGCCGCTCGTTCAAGCGCGGAAAACGCTGGAAGCCATTTTGCACGTCCTTCTGGATTGCGGCTTTGTTTTTCTGGGTAAAAGCGCCCATCTCCAGGTTTTCCATTACCGTCAGTGTGGCGAAGATCTTGCGGCCTTCGGGGATCTGGACGATCCCCTTGCGCACGATCTGGTCAGACAGGCTTTGAGTCAGGTCATCGCCCCGATAAAGCACCTTGCCGGAGCGCGGGCGGAGCAGGCCAGAGATCGTGCCCAGTGTGGTGCTCTTACCGGCGCCGTTTGCGCCAATCAGAGCAACGATCTCGCCTTTTTCCACATGAAAGCTGATGCCCTTCAAAGCATGGATGGCTCCGTAGTATACGTTCAGATCATGAACTTCGAGTAAAGTTTCAGCCATGTTGCACCTGCCTCTATTGGACGCGCTTTCTGCGGAACTTTTCGGACAACGCCGCTGCCCCAGGACCCAGATATGCTTCGATGACCTTCTCGTTAGCCTGGATCTCTTGCGGGTTGCCACGCGCGATGACCTCGCCAAAATCCATCACCGTGATGTGCTCGCAGATGCCCATCACCACGCGCATCTGGTGCTCGATCAGCAGGATGGTTAGCTCGAAGCGCTCGCGGATGAAGTGGATCAGGTCCATCAATGCCACGCTTTCGGCCGGGTTCATGCCCGCCGCCGGCTCGTCCAGCAGCAAGAGCTGTGGCTCGGCCGCCAGGGCGCGGGCGATCTCCAGGCGGCGCTGCTCACCGTAAGGCAGGTTTTTGGAGACCGTCCCCTGGCGATCTTGCAGGTTGAAAACCGCCAGGAAATCTTGTGCCTTCTCGGTCAGCTCGCGCTCTTTATTCTGGAAGTGACGGTTGTGCATCATCCCATCGTTCATGCTGTATCCGGCGTGGGTGTGATAGGCGATGCGAACGTTATCCAGCACCGTCAGGTTGGGAAAGAGCCGGATGTTCTGGAACGTGCGGGCGATGCCCATATGGTTGATCTCGAACGGCTCCAGACCGGTAATTTCCTGCCCTTTGAAGGCGATATTCCCGGCGGTCGGGTTATAAACCCCGGTGATCATGTTGAACACGGTGGTCTTGCCGGCGCCATTTGGGCCGATCAGGCCCTGCAGATCGTTGGGTTTCAGCGACAGGCTGAAGTTGTTCACCGCTCGCAGGCCGCCAAATTGCATGGCCAGACCCTGGATATCCAGGATCACCCCATTACCGTTATGTCCAGGTGGCGTCATTTGGGCGCTCATTGGCTCACCTCCTGCAAACCGGGGGTGGAGGGGGGAACACTTTGTTCGGTAGAAGTCTTTTTACGTAACGACGGTAGGACCTGGCGC
>Ga0154774_1078_pt4 | contig 15978 bp, 13 predicted proteins | sample Rifle2008BG16ft_FD_105782 | JGI IMG/M metagenome (GOLD analysis project Ga0154774, IMG submission 105782) | Chloroflexi bacterium RBG_16_57_11
CTGCACGACAAAGACCTGGTTCCCGATCTGATCCTGGGCTCAGATGCCCAGAGGGCGCGCGACACCACCGAGCTGGTGGTCGAGGAAAGCCATTTCGATGGCGAGATCATCTTTTCGCGTGATCTTTACGCGGCGGAGGCGGAGGCCTGTATCGAGGCGCTGGCACAAATGGGCGGGGAAGCGGCCTGCGTGATGATCGTCGGCCATAACCCGGGGCTGGAAGAGCTGCTACAAGACCTGACCGGCGAGTACATGCCGCTGCCTACCGCCGCGCTGGCTCAGGTTACCTTACCGATCAACCACTGGAGCGAACTCGCCGGCGAGCAGGGCGACGGGCCTCAGGGCAAGCTGGTAAATTTATGGCGCCCCAAGGACATTTAATATTTTAAGGTATAATTTTCCTTCGTGCCGAAGCAGAAATCGCCACAAGACCTGACCCTGGATGAGCTGCGCTGGCTGCTAGTGAGCAAGCGCCGTGCAGCCCGCGAGGAGCGCCTGGATCGATACAGGCGCACCGGCCGGGCGCTGCGCATCGTCTCTGATCTGGATAATCCCCCGCTGGATAGCTGGCGGGCCAGCTCAACCGCGGAGGAAGCCCTGCCCGCCGGCCGCAGCCGCGGCCGGCGCGTGATGGACGGTTTACTGTTGTTGATCGAGGTCGTAGCTGTAGTTGGTTTCATCTTCATCCTGTTCAACGGGCTGAACGTGCTCCGGGAGTTGAACCAGGAGGTCGCCGCTGTGATCGAGCAGCCAACGCTGACACCGACGCCGCTGATTGGCGCAGTGGTGCTCCCCTCGGGTCACATCCCGCCAAACGCGCCCGGCGGGACACGGTTCAATGAAGATGAAATCCCAGAACACCTGCGCCCGTTGGTAAGTTCCTGGTATAATGCACCGGTGCCCACGCCGGGGCCTGAACAGGCGATGCGTATCCAAATCCCAGCCATTGAAGTGGACGCGCCGGTCGTTCAGGGCGACGGCTGGGAGCAGTTGAAGAAGGGCGTTGCGCAGCACCCTGGCTCGGCTGATCCAGGAGCGCGCGGCAATGTTGTTCTGTCGGCGCACAACGATATCTTTGGTGAAATTTTCCGTAACCTGGATCGCCTGGTGCCCGGAGACTTGGTATTCTTACATACCAACCAGCGCTCCTATACCTACGTCGTCGTAGACACCAAAGTCGTTGAACCGACCGCAGTGGAGGTGATGGCGCCAACAACACAGCCAACGACGACGCTGATATCTTGTTATCCGTACCTGAAAGACAACCTGCGCATTGTTGTCATTACCCGCCTGCAAACAAGCGGATGATCCAACCACACGGAATCGTTAGCAAGGAGTTTTCGAATGCCACAGAAATCACGATCGAAAAAACAGACCCGCAAGGCCCCGGCGGCCCGCCCGGTTGAGAGCCAAACCAGCGAGGCTGGATCTCAACCGTCGCAAGCTACAAGCACCAGCACAAGCGCCCGATCATTCGCGACCGATTTCAATCCCGATTATAGCCAGACGATCAAAGATCTCAAGCGCATCGGCTTGCTGGCCGGGATATTCTTTTCAGTGCTGATAGCGCTTTCCTTTATTATCCCCTAGATTGGCATTCGCCGGCCACTTGGGCAGCCAGTAGTGTCCAGACCTCCCTGGTCCACCTCAACCAAACTCATCGTCATCCTGTTGCTGCTTGGGTTGGGCGTTTTTTTGCTGTATCGCTTTCGCGCAGTCATCATCCCACTGATCCTGGCGATCATTCTGGCGTATATTCTTCTACCGCTGGCTAACTGGATCCAGCGCCGCCTAAGGGTGCGCCGATCTTTGGCGATCTTGCTGGCCTATATGATCCTGTTCATCTTCCTGATTGCCATCCCATTGTTGATCATCCCACCCCTGGCAGCACAGGCAACCGAGCTCAACCTAGATTTCCAGCGCATCTACACAGAAATCGAAGCGCTGCTCGACAAACGTTACATGGTCGCCGGGCAAACCATCGACATACAAGCCGCTCTGCGCCAGGTGACCGGCTCGGTACGCGGGCTGGTACAGCCGTTCTTTGGGCAAACCCTGCTCTTTGCCATCGAGATCGTATCATCGCTTGTCTGGGTAATTTTCATTGTTGTCATATCATTTTACCTGGTAAAAGATGTCGATGCCCTGCAGAGCTGGATGGAGAACCTGGTCCCACCGTCTTACGAGGAGGACTTTTACCGCCTGCGCTTCGAGATTAACCTGATCTGGAATGCCTTCTTTCGCGGGCAACTGGCCCTGGCGATCATCGTCGCGACGATCTTTACACTCGTAGGTTTTGCAATCGGCTTGCCATTTGCCCTGGCGATGGGTGTGCTTGCCGGACTACTGGAATTCGTACCCAGCCTGGGACATGGGATATGGTTAATTATCGCAACTTTCCTGGCCCTTTTTGTCGGCTCTACCTGGCTGCCCCTACCGAATTGGATCTTTGCCCTGATTGTTGTTGGTTTGCACCTGTTCTACCAGCAGTTCGACCTGAATTATCTGATCCCACGCGTGATCGGGAGGCGGTTACACCTGCCGCCGTTGGTGGTCATTTTGGGGATCGTCAGCGGTGCATTGCTGGCGGGTGTACTGGGAATTGTTTTAGCCGCCCCGACGATTGCTTCCATGCGCGTGGTAGGCCATTACCTGTATGCAAACCTGCTCGATATGGAAGCGTTTCCTGCCAGAGAAGCTGATGAGCTGCCAGCTCCCAACCCGCGCTGGTGGGTGAAGTCCACCTCGACCCAAAACCGGGCTATCGATGATAGATAGGGTAAAATTCACGCTATGAGCGAAGAAGCTCCACCACAAGCTGGCGGCTCTCCCCGTTGGGGATCGAACGCCAAGCTGATTATCGGCTTGACCGTCGTCGCCATGATGACGGCGCTTTTCATTTACTTTCGCACCATTATCGGCCCGCTCCTGCTGGCCTTTATCCTGGCTTATTTATTTCAGCCAGTCGCCGCCCGGCTAAATTCATCTGTGCACCTGCCATGGCGAACATCGGTCAATTTGATTTACATCCTAACGCTGATTTTGTTGGTGGGTTTGGTGACGATCACCGGGCTGGCGCTGATCCAGCAGGCCCAAAGCCTGGTGGATTTTGTCGATAATTTCATTCAGGATCTGCCGCATCTGGTCAATCAACTCAGCACCCAAAGTTACACAATCGGACCTTTCCCGCTGGATTTTTCGCAATTCGATCTACAGGCAGCTGTCCAGCAATTACTGGGCATGGTGCAACCGCTGGTGGGACAGGCTGGAAATATTGTCGCCAGGTTTGCTGCCAGCGCTGCCACGACCATTGGATGGACATTGTTCGTTTTACTGATATCTTATTTCCTGCTTTCCGAATCGGGTCAGGTGCGAGAAAACCTGGTGCGAATTGATATTCCGGGCTACAACGCCGATAGCCAAAGGTTGATCACCGAGCTGACCCACATCTGGGACGCGTTTCTGCGCGGGCAATTGCTGATTTCATTTCTTATTGTTGTCTCATACTATATTTTACTCACCATCCTGGGAACGCGCCTTTCGATGGTGATCGCGCTCATGGCCGGGATCGCCGCGTTTATCCCCTATGTCGGCCCGTTGATCACCTGGATCGTCACGGGAATAATCGCCTATTTACAGGTCGGAAATTATTTCGGCCTGGAGCCTGCCATCTATGCTGTTCTGGTTGTCGCATGCTGCCTGGCGTTGAATCAAGTCTTCGATAGCTATATCACTCCACGGGTGATGGGTCACACACTGGGAGTTCATCCGGCGGGCGTTTTGATTGCCGCCATTATCGCCACCGATTTGATCGGGTTGGTAGGGTTAGTACTGGCAGCCCCGGTGCTCGCTACTGTAACACTCCTGGGCCGCTATATCATCCGCAAGATGCTGGATATGGATCCCTGGCCTCCGGTCAAAGTGAAGCCCCGGGTCACCGTTTCCATTGGGATGCGCGCCGTCCGGCGGCTGCAAGCCGCAGGGCGTTGGCTGCGCAACCGCTGGCTGTGAAACCAGGCTGTTAACCAAAAAGCCAATCAGGCAGCACGCAATCCGGACATTCCAGCCGCCGAATACAAGCGTTCTTTGATCTCGATGATCTGGCGCCGCAAGCGGTCGTCTTGCTCCAACATTTCGGTCACCTTATCGCACCCATACATGACTGTGGTATGATCGCGCCCACCCAACGCTTCGCCAATCTGAGGCAAGGAGATGTTGGCTTCTTCGCGCATCAAGTACATGGCAATCTGGCGCGGAAAGGCGACCTGCCGGGATCGATCGCGGCTCAGCAGGCTTTCCACGCTGATGCCAAACGCATCCGCCACCTTTCGAACGATCTCATCCGGCTGAAGCTCGCTGCGACGGGGGAGCAAATCGGCCAGGGCCGTTTCCACCAGCTGGGGAGTGATTGGCAGACCACTCAGGTCGGCGAAGGCCGCCACACGGGTCAGCCCGCCTTCAAGCTCGCGGATATTCGACTGGACGCGGCGTGCAATCAAGCCCATCAGCTCATCAGGCACCTGTCGGCCAATCCGCTCTGCTTTGGAGCGTAAAATCGCCAGGCGGGTCTCAAAATCGGGCGGCTGAATATCGGCGGTAAGCCCCCATTCGAAACGCGAACACAGGCGTTCTTCCAGAGTCATCAGGGCTTTCGGTGGTCGATCGGAAGAGACCACAATTTGTTTATTTTGTCCGTGGAGTGTGTTGAAGGTGTGGAAGAATTCTTCCTGAGTGGATTCCTTTCCGGCGATAAACTGGACGTCATCTACCAATAACACATCGATGCTGCGGTACTTATCACGGAATGCCTGGGTGGCATGCGAGCGAATAGCGTTGATCAGGTCATTGGTGAACTCTTCCGAAGAGACGTAAAGCACCTGCAAGCCGCGGCGATGGCATAAATTCCCGATGGCATGTAAGAGGTGCGTCTTTCCCAGGCCAACGCCGCCATACAGAAAAAGAGGATTATAGGCCTGAGCCGGTTTTTCCGCCACGGCCAGTGAGGCAGCATGTGCCAGACGGTTGCTCGGGCCAACGACAAAATTTTCGAACGAATAACGGGCATTCAGGCTGGTGTTCGGTGTATCGAAGGTGATTTCTTCTGCTTCGGCAGGATTGTCCTTAACCTCAATTGGTTCGTGTCCATGATTCCAGACGACAAAGCGCACTTCTACAGTACGGTTCATGATCCCGGTCAGCAAGCGTGTAACTGTGCTGGATAGGCGACTTTGCAGCCAGTCACGCGCATAAGCATTGGGTACCCCCAGGATAAAGCTGCCATCTTCGAATGAAACACATTCCGTGTTACGAACCCAGGTGTTAAAAGCGGCTTTTGGCATCTCCAACTGGAGCTGCCCTCGAGCGGCTTGCCAGGCCTGTTGAGCGTTCATGACCGCGTACCTCCTCACCAATTGAAAGAATAGACAACAATAGACTAGGGTATCCTCCGGTATCTGCGGAGGCACCTGAATCGCCGTATAATGATCTTCACCGAACCTGAGAAATTTTGCTGCCCCTAATGCTATTGGCTTACGGGCTAACCGTCTTGATTTTAGCAGAGTCTATCGTTTCCTTGCAAGATGTTTTCCCTACGCATGCCTAAAAAAACACAAAGTTTTAAGGTGCGCGAACGTTAAAGAAAGTCCCCGCGCGCTGCATCTTTTATGCCAGAGAAGGCTGCTCGATGATTGGCCCACGCATGGGCCATCTCAAGATGCTTCCCCCAGATATAGCCTTTTTGAGCCCAAATGCCCACCCAACCACCACAGCTACACCCAGAAAACTTAAAGAAACGGTTAAGGAGAACTTAACTCAACGGGGGATTAAAATCGACCGATTCAAGCTTTTCACGAGATTCCCTGGTTTCAGAAGGAATGCGGCCGCCAGATACCGTAGTTTTCCACCCGACGAGAATATTGATAAATATCCTATGCTCTGTTAATGGAATTCTAGCAATTCACCAGTATGCTAAACCCAGATGAAAAATCCCGGAAAAACCCCCCGCCACACGGTCAGGCCAAAGGGTCAAGCCAGGGTGAAGAAAGAGGCTGGTTTACTGGGTTGCACTCTGTTGTAAGGAAAGGAAATAACCAAGATGGCAAAAATTATTGGTATCGATTTAGGCACCACCAATAGTGTGGTAGCAGTCATGGAAGGCGGCGATCCTGCAGTCATCGTCACTGCTGAAGGCTCTCGCTTGCTGCCTTCTGTTGTGGGCTTCAACAAAAATGGCGAACGCCTGGTCGGCCAGACTGCCAAGCGGCAAGCCGTGGTCAACCCGGAAAACACCATTTTTTCGATCAAGCGCTTCATCGGCCGTCACTTGGAAGAGGTAGCTACTGAGCGCAGCCTGGTGCCATACCAGGTCGTGCGCGGCCCGGCCGGGGATGCACGCGTTACGATCCCGGTCACCAACCGGGAATACAGCCCCCAGGAGATTTCCGCTATGATCCTTGGCAAGCTTAAGGCAGACGCGGAAGCATACCTGGGCGAGCCAGTCAACAAAGCGGTGATCACCGTCCCGGCATATTTCAATGACAGCCAGCGCCAGGCCACTAAAGACGCCGGCCGGATCGCCGGGCTGGAAGTCCTGCGGATTATCAACGAGCCGACGGCGGCAGCGTTGGCCTACGGCCTGGATAAGCAGGAAAATGAGACCATCCTGGTTTTCGACCTGGGTGGCGGCACTTTCGATGTGAGTGTTTTGGAGGTCGGTGACGGCGTTATCGAAGTCAAAGCCACAAACGGCGATACCCACCTGGGCGGCGACAACTGGGATGAGACGATCGTCAACTGGATCGCCGACAACTTCAAGCAGGAGCAGGGTGTCGACCTGCGACTCGATCGCCAGGCTCTGCAGCGATTGCGCGAAGCCGCTGAGAAGGCCAAGATCGAGCTCTCCAACGTGATGGAGACCGAGATCAATCTCCCCTACATCACAGCGGACGCCTCGGGACCCAAGCACTTACAATTGCGCCTGAGCCGGGCCAAGCTCGAGCAGTTAACCGAACAGCTGGTGAAACGGCTACGAGATCCATTCAACGCAGCATTGAATGATGCCGGCTTGAGCGCCAGTGGCATCGACCAGGTTGTGCTGGTTGGCGGCGCCACGCGCATGCCAATGGTACAGGAGCTGGTGCGAAGCCTGACCGGTAAAGAGCCACACAAGGGCGTCAACCCGGATGAGGTCGTGGCAGTTGGCGCTGCCATCCAGGCGGGTGTTTTGGGCGGCGAGGTAAAGGATGTCCTCCTGCTCGACGTGACGCCTCTTTCCCTCGGCCTGGAGACTCTGGGCGGCGTGATGACCCCGCTCATCGAGCGCAATACCACGATTCCTGTCAAGAAGAGCGAGGTGTTCTCCACCGCCGAAGATAGCCAGACAGCGGTTGACATCCACATTTTACAGGGCGAGCGACCAATAGCAACCGACAATATGAGCCTGGGGCGCTTTCGCCTGGAGGGTATTCTTGCAGCGCCACGTGGCCTCCCACAGGTCGAAGTGACCTTCGACATCGATGCAAATGGCATTCTCAACGTCACCGCGCGCGATAAAGCAACCAACCGGGAGCAAAAAGTCACCATCACCGCTTCGACCAATTTGAACAAAGGCGAGATTGATCGCATGGTCCAGGAAGCCCGCCAAAACGAGGCTGCCGATCGCAAACAGCGCGAGCTGGTGGAGGCCCGGAACAACGCCGACAGCCTGGCTTACCAGACTGAAAAGACGCTCAAGGAGCTGGGCGACAAAGTCCATGTGGGTGAGCGGCAGAATATCCAGGCCAAGATCGATGGGCTGCGTGAGGCGATCACGAGCGACGATATGGACAAGATCAAGCGCTTGAGCGAGGAGCTACAGAACGCCTCCTATGCCCTCAGTCAGCAGCTATACGCCCAACAACAGCCGGGTGGAAATGGCAACGGTCGTGATCACGGCTACACCACACAAACCGATGATCAAGGCGAAGTCATCGAAGGCGAATATCGTTAGAGCATCCTTTAAGATTGCGCCGGTAAGAAAAGTTTTTGCGGCCCGATGGGCCGCAAAAACTTTTTAATCATGTATAATCCAGGCATGGATTCCCGATCCTCTCCACCTGCTGTGAGGAGCTTTCTCCTGGCCGCGCTAATCCTCATGCTGCTCGGCTGGGGCGGCCTGGCGTATGTGATAAGCCGGACGGAGCCCAGCGGCGGAACGCGCTGGGCTTTCTTTTTCACCAGCGTCCTGGGCCTCACGGGCGTCGCCCTGCCCATTGTCGCCTACCTGAACCGCCGCTTCCCATCTGTGCCGCCGCCTTCCCCGGCCGTGATCGTGCGCCAAGCGATCTGGATCGGCATTTATTTCCCCACCCTGGCCTGGCTGCGGATCGGCCGTGTGGTTAACCTGTCGCTGGCGCTGCTGCTGGCCGCGGGGCTGATCTTGATCGAGTTTTTGCTCCGCTTGCGCGAGCGCAGCCAATGGAAGCCAGAGTCGCGCCCCTGATCCCACCGGCGGACAATATCCCCACCCAATTTCATCATGACCGGCTTGCGTGATCTGCCCTCAGTAGACCAGATGCTGCAAACCTCACAGAGCCAGGAGTGGATTGCCTGCTTTGGCCGGCCGCTAACGGTAGAAGCCATACGCAGCACGCTGAACGACGCGCGCGCTCAATTTGCAGAGCGAGCCAGCCTGCCCGAGCGCGAGGCGTTGTTACAATCCATCGAGCGCTATCTGCAATCCTGGACTGAGCCAACCCTACAACCTGTAATCAACGCAACCGGCGTGATCCTGCAAACCAATCTCGGGCGGGCGCCGCTCAGCCCGGCATCGCTGCAAGCGATTCAAAACATCTCCCAGGGTTACTCGACGCTTGAATATGACCTGCAACGAGGCAAGCGCGGCTCCCGCCTGGTGCACGCCGAGGCGCTGCTCACCCGCCTGACCGGAGCGCAGGCGGCGATGGTGGTGAACAATAACGCCGCTGCGGTCTTGCTCATCTTGACCGCCCTGGCGCGCCGCCGTGGCGTGGTGATCGCCCGCACTCAGCTGGTGGAGATTGGCGGCGGGTTCCGGGTGCCTGACGTGATGAAGCAATCCGGGGCGCGCCTGCTCGAGATAGGCACGACCAACCGCGTCCATCTCTCAGACTACGAAGCCGCTTTGGAGGAATCGCCTGCCCTGTTCCTGCGCGCCCATCGCTCGAATTTTCGCCTGGTTGGATTCACCAGCGAGCCGGGGCTGGCGGAAATCGCTGAGGTCGCCCATCAGGCTGGTATACCGCTGGTCGACGACCTGGGCTCCGGCACGTTGCTGGATACCTCTCGCTACGGGTTGGGCCACGAACCCATGGTGCAAGAATCCCTGGCTGCTGGAGCCGACCTGGTTTGCTTTTCAGGTGACAAGCTGCTAGGCGGACCACAAGCGGGGATCATTGTCGGAGGCGCCGAGCTGGTAGCGAAGCTGAAGAAACACCCCCTGGCGCGCGCCCTGCGGGCGGATAAGCTGTGCCTGGGGGCACTGACTGCCACCCTGTTACATTACTTGAAAGATGAGGCGGAACGTGAAATTCCTATCTGGAGAATGATCTCGGCGCCTGCCGAACAAATCTTCTCACGGGCTGCTGCCTGGGCGGTGGCGCTGGGTCAGGGCGAGGTGACTTCTGGCGAATCCACCGTGGGCGGCGGCAGTTTGCCTGATGAGACGCTGCCAACTTCCCTGCTATCGCTATCCATTCGTAAACCTGATCAGCTGTTAGCCCGGCTGCGCCAGCAAAACCCACCTGTGATCGCCCGGTTGCAAGACGACCGGGTAGTCCTGGATCCACGCAGCGTTCTGCCCGAGCAGGAAGAAGCCTTACTTCACGGAATGAAACGGGCGCTTGAAGCGACCGGATAACGATCGTGACTGGATGTGAGATGAAAAAAGATCTGGATGCCCTGATGCAAAGCCATCAACTCGACGCCCTGTTGGTCGTCGGCCCTGGCTCTCACAACCCCCCCATAACCTACCTGACCAACGGAGCCGATCTGACCCAGGCAATCCTGATAAAGAAACGCGGCCAGCAACCGACCCTGTTCCACTGGTCCATGGAGCGCGACGAGGCGGCCAAATCCGGCTTGCCCACGCGTGACCTGAGTGAATTTCGCCTCGACCTGCTGTTGCAACAGGCCGGCGGCGACCAGACGCTGGGCATGGTTCATTTACTAGAGAAAATTCTGACAGAACTAGGGGTCGCACCCGGGCGTGTCGGTCTATACGGAATCCTGGACGCCGGGAGGGCTTATGCCACTTTCACGCGGCTGCAGCAGGCGCTCCCTGAGCTCGAGCTGGTGGGAGAAACGGGCGTCTCGGTCTTCGGGAGAGCCATGGCGACCAAGGACGAAGTCGAGGTGGAGCGCATGCGCCGGATGGGGAAAATTACCACCGATGTGATCGGCGAGACGGCGGATTTTCTGACTGGGCATCGCGCCCGGAACGGTGCGCTGATCAAAGCCAACGGTGACCCGCTCACCATTGGAGAAGTGAAGCGCCGCATCGACCTGTGGCTGGCAGAACGCGGGGCGGAAAACCCGGAACGCACCATCTTCGCCAGCGGTTACGATGCCGCCGTGCCGCACAGCACCGGCGATAATGCATCCCCGTTGCGCCTGGGCGAGACGGTCATTTTTGATATCTTCCCGCGCGAGGTCGGCGGTGGTTATTTCCATGACATCACCCGCACATGGTGTCTGGGTTACGCCACAGATGAAGCCCTGGCGCTATACGAAGACGTTCACAGCGTGTACCGGCAGATAAGCAGCGAGCTGCGCCTGGGCGAGGTGTGTCGCCTCTATCAGGAACGCGCCTGCGAGATGTTCGAAGAACGCGGTCATGCCACCCTAAGGACCAACCCGCAAACCCAGGAAGGCTACGTGCACAGCCTCGGTCATGGGGTCGGATTGCATATCCATGAAGAGCCTTTCTTTCGCTTGAACGGGCCGGACAGCGACCGCCTGACACCCGGCGCAGTGATCACAATAGAGCCCGGTCTATATTATCCAGGGCGCAAGATGGGCGTGCGACTGGAAGACACCTACTATGCCCGCCCGGATGGCGTCTTCGAGACCCTGGCAGAATATCCGCTGGATCTGGTGTTGCCTGTTAAGGGAGCCAGCGATTAAGGAATAGGGGTAGTGGTGAGATGATCAAAGGCAATCAATTTTCAGGGCCTGGCGAAGCCCGTATTCTGGGTATCGAGACCTCCTGCGATGAGACCGCTGCATCGATCGTCGAAAACGGGCGGATCATCCTGGCGAACACGGTGGCATCGCAAGTAGATCTGCATGCTCAATTTGGTGGGGTGTTCCCGGAGGTGGCATCTCGACAGCACATCCGCACGATTTACCCCATCATCGAGACGGCGCTCCAGCAAGCGCATATGGATCTCGAGGATGTTGATGCCATCGCGGTGACGCGCGGCCCTGGCCTGCCCGGCTCGCTGGTGATCGGCATGAATACTGCTAAAGGGCTGGCCCTGGGCAGCAACCTGCCGATGGTCGGCATCAACCACCTGGAAGCGCATATCTACTCAGCCTGGCTGCACTGGCCACCATTGACCAGCGAGAGCAGCACACCCGTGCTTGCGCCGGAGCCCATATTCCCCTTGATCGCATTGATCGTTTCCGGCGGGCACACCGAGCTCATACTGATGAAAAATCACCTGAACTACGAGCGCCTGGGGTACACCCTGGACGACGCGGCTGGAGAGGCGTTCGACAAAGTCGGCCGGCTGATCGGCCTGGGATATCCAGGTGGGCCGGCAATCCAAAAAGCCAGCCAGGATGGCAATCCAACGGCTTTTGCTTTCCCGCGCGCCTGGCTGAATGATAGCTGGAATTTTTCCTTCAGCGGGCTAAAGACGGCGGTGCTGCGCGAGGTGCGCCGCCTGCAATTGTATAAAGCGGAGCTTCCGGTGGCCGACCTGGCAGCCAGCTTCCAGGCCGCAGTGGTAGACGTGCTGGTAGGTAAGACCGCGCGCGCCGCGGAGACGCTGGGGGCGGCCGAAATCCTGGTGGCAGGCGGGGTCTCAGCCAACCAGGCGCTGCGCGAGGCGATGCTAGCCCAGACGTCTTGCACGGTGCACATCCCCCCAATTTCGCTGTGCACGGATAATGCCGCAATGGTTGCCAGTGCGGGTTATTATCGCTTCACCCATGGCCAGCGCGACGACCTGGCGATGGATGTGCTGCCCAACTGGCCATTAAGCGAAGTCTAAACTCGCCGGCTGTCCTTACCCCATCTCTTCGATAATTTCTGCCAGGTGTAGCGCCAATGCCGCCCGGTCAAAATGCGCTTCCACATACGCACGGGCGTTCAAGCCCATCTGGCGCCTCCGCTGGGGGTCTTCCATCAGGCGCAATATCGACTGGGCCAGGGCGGCGGGATCACCGGGCGGTGTAAAAACCCCACCATCTGCCTGTTCCACCACCTGGCGGATCACGCCGTCGATCGCCAGGATGACAGGTCTACCGGCGGCCATATAGTCGAATACTTTATTGGGATAAACCGTGGCGTAGAGCGAGACCGGCTTTAAGATTGCCAGGCAGGCGTCGGCGGCTGCCAGCGCTTCGGCCATCCCAGCCTTGGGCACCGGGGGCAGAAAGTGAAGATTGGTCAGTCCGAGCTCGGTCGCCTGCGCCATCAGAGCAGTTTTTTCCTTGCCATCTCCTAAGAGCACCAGGCTGACTTTGGGTTGATCCAGCAACCTTTGCGCCGCTTGTAGCACAACACTTAGATCGTTCGACAGCCCGTGAGCCCCAGCATACAACACTACGAAGCGTCCCTCCAGGCTATGATTCTGGCGGAAAGCGACCCCATTGGCATACGGGTCGAACATGGCAGTATCGACGCCATTGGGCACCAGCTCTACCCGGTGGGCGCCGCTTCTCTGTACGTGTTCGACAAATCCCGGCGAGTTGACCATCACCCGGTCCGCGTGGCGATATAGAAAGCGCTCAAGCCATCGCGAGAGACGGATCAAGATTGGGTTACGCAGGACGCCGACCTGGATGGCAAACGCGGGCCACAAATCGCGCACCTCGAACAAGAAGGGGGCGCCTTTCAGGCGTGCCAGGCACCAGGCGGTCACACCCTGAAAGATCGGCGGCGAGGTGCCCCACACCAGGTCCACCGGTCGGACCTTCAGGCCAAGCCAGAAAGAAGAAGCCATAAAGCTAAAAAAGCTGAACACCCGGTGGACAAAGCTGCGGTGCAGCGCCGAATAGGTATGAGCGCGCAACACGGTGACACTTCCGCCGTCGACCTGCTCATGGATACTTCTCTCAGCCTCCACTTTACCTGTCAGGTAGCTCACCGTGCTGGCGATAACCGTCACGTGGTGGCCGCGGGCGGCCAGGCAGCGCGCCAGCTCGTGGTGGCGGGTACCGCCTGGCTCATCCAGGGCAACAAAGGCTTGGTGGATCAGCAAGATGTGCATACAGCAACAGGTTACTGCCCTTCCCCCTGGTGGTCAGGTGGAAAGGTGAATTTCGTGGAAAAATCGAAGGGGGCTGGGCCAGTTTGTATAAAGCGCAGCGACAAGGCCGGAATTTTCAAGCCATAGGTCGGCGAGCTCCAACCCCAGACAGGCGAAACCTCCCCGTCACCCCACAGGCGTTCTCCAGCCCTCGAAAGAAGCAGCGATTTAGAGGCCGGTTGGTCCGCCATCAGGCCTCCTTCAAGCACCAGCCGCACAGGACCAGGGGGAGAATTTATGACCACTACAAACCGGGGTGGCTTCGACTGTACCAATACTTCCCACGGCCAATCGGGCAGCAGCCATTGCAGGCTGACCGTATGGGGTGCAGCCGATCCTGGCGGCTGCACGGGATAGATCAAATCCTTGATTTCCCAATCGCCCGATAAACCAGCGGTGACCTCGCGTTGGTGCCAAAGCCCGAGGCCATGATAACCGTTATGCCTGGCGGACATAGACTGCAGCGTGCCATCCTCCCATACATCCTGCTTCAACACCTCCGCCTGGGCCCAATCCGTGTAGAGGAAACGCCCGGCCCGGACCATCTGATCCTGTCCATCGATGACCACCGTATTGTGCGCCTCACTGCGCGCCAGGATGTTGTCCCAGGGAGATTGAGCATTGTACGAGAAAGTGCCTGCATCCTGAGCCACGTTCATCCCACGCCACCACAAGTCCAGATGCAACTGGTCGGCGTGCCCAGGGCGACTGGTGAAGCGGGCCGCACGCAAATAAGCCCAGGAGGCGCCATCCAGCGAGCGAATCACATGCGGAGTATGGGCAGCCTGAGGCTGCCTCGAAGTCGATGGTACGGTTGTCGATATCGCCGGCTGGCTTCCTACGAGCCACAAGGCCATCTCATCCCAGGGACCCGGCCGAAACGGTCGCCCGCCAAGAAAGGCGCAGGCTGCTGCCTGTAGCACCGGGCGGTAATCAGTCTGCGGGCAAATCGCCAGTGGCAAGACATAGGCGCCATCATTGGGCCCCAGGTTCGGAACGCCTCCGCTCAGCGGGTCCAGTAAGGCCAGCAGCCAGCGTGTCGCAGCTGCCAGCCGCTGGCGGGTTTCGTGTGGTAATGGGAATACCTGGCCCCGGGCCAGGCAGCTTACCCACAAAGCGGTTTGCAGCATCAGCCGGTGGTAATTGGTCGAATGCTGGGTATAGGCGCCATCCGGCGCTACCTGCGCCTGGATACCCCGGTTGAACCAGCGCCAACCGAGGTCTCGCCAACGCCAGGCCTGCGGGTGAGCTGGCAAAAAGAGGCCAGCCGTGAACAGCCCGGCAGCCTCGGTGAGCAGGTGATTGTTGTTTTGCGCCCGGGCATAAACCAGCGAGACAGGAATGCGCGCGGCATGGATCGCCACGGCCTGGGCAAGGCGCGCAGCCTGTGAAGGACTCGCGCTGGCCGCGCTGCCAAACAACTGCCAGCCAAAGGTCAGGGCGATCAAGCGCAAGGCGACCTCCTGCGCCGAAGACCAATGCGGCCCCAGGTATGGAGGATTGGCATCCAGGAAGGCCTCGGTAAAATCCCAGAAAACCGCAGTGTAGCGCTCGTCCCGGCTGAGCAGGTAAGCCCGGCCTAAGGTGTAAGCCCAGCCCAGTCGGGCGGGCTCCCAGATCCGCTTGATATCGCCATCGATAGCCCCTACGGCTGGTTTCTCGCTACGCTCATACGCTGTCCAATGAGCCAGCGGGCCAGGCGTAGCCAGGTGCAGAGGCGCCGGCGGACCCCCAAACAATCGCACCTGCCCGGCGGCAATTTCATCCGCTTCGGCCAATAATTGGGCACGGCCCGCCTCACCGATCACAGCCAACAGCTCTGCTTCCGAGGGAAGATTCCACAGCGGGCGCACCGAATTGGGATTGACCGCGTGTGCCGCGCGGGTCGCCTTTTCCGGGGCAGACAACCAGCGATAATAGCCCGAGCGTATCCCCAGCTGATAGGCAGCGTACAGCCCAACCTGACGGAGACCCAGCTCGCGCACTGCCGACAGCAAGATCATCCAACCTGGCCGACGATGATGAGCGGAAGGCGATTCCTGCATGGCTTGATGATAGCACATTTCGGGCAGCGGCTGCGACCTTCGCAGACCGTTCAGGAGGGTTATCCGCCACTAGAAAAAACGTGATATATTTATGGGAGGTCCGTAACAAAAAACACAAATGCCACACCAAAGCATTGAACAATCCACTGGTTCAAAAGGATCACGAACATGAAAAAGATCATCTGGCTGCTGCCGATTTTAGCGCTATTCCTAATGGGGGGATCAAAACCTGTAGAGCTAATGCGTTTTACGATTATCAACAAATCCGAGTCAGACATTGCCATCCAGCTAAACGCTGTCCCACAAGTGTGCTGCAACAAAGCAGACACGGATAAGGGTGAATTTTATTATCTGCCGGTAGAAGAGGGGTCGAAGGAAGTCCCAACCGTAAAAATTTATACCATAGAGAAAAACACCTACCAGATGCAGTTATTCTACAT
>Ga0154774_1015_pt6 | contig 15876 bp, 11 predicted proteins | sample Rifle2008BG16ft_FD_105782 | JGI IMG/M metagenome (GOLD analysis project Ga0154774, IMG submission 105782) | Chloroflexi bacterium RBG_16_57_11
TTATAGCGGTGCGGCGGTTGAAGATAGCAGTGACCTGGCGGATCTGTTCGAGCGCGCCCTGCAAGAGTCCGCCTCTACCGAGGAGATCGACTTTCGCTTGGGCCGTCGCACACATGTGGGCATGGTGCGTACCTTAAACGAGGACAGCTTGTTAACCTTGGAGCTCAACCGCACCCAGCAGTCCTTAAGCCAGCCAGTTGGGGTCTTCACGATCGCAGATGGCATGGGCGGGCATACTGCTGGTGAGATCGCCAGCGGGACAATCATTAATACCATCGCGAAAAAAGCCGCCGAAGATATTATTCATTGCCAGCTGGCCCAGGGCAGCAAGAGCGATTGCCAGAAATGGCTGCAGGAAGCTGTCGAAGCTGCAAATGCAGAGGTCTATGCTTTGCGAGAGACCTCAGGTACAGATATGGGCTCGACCCTGGTGACGGCGGTGCTGGAAAGCAACACAGCCTACCTCACCCATGTCGGGGATAGCCGCGCTTATCTGATCAACATGGATGGCATCCGCCGATTGACGCTGGATCATTCCCTGGTCGAGCAATTGATCGCCACCAACCAGATCACGCGCGAAGAAGCTCGCTTTCATCCACAGCGCAACGTGATCTACCGTACGATCGGTGATAGCCCCAAAATCGAGGTGGAGGTAATTACCACACTGCTTAATGTTGGTGATTATCTGCTTCTTTGCTCGGATGGTCTGACCGGTATGCTGGATGACCAGACGATATTTAATATTGTCCTGGAAGCACCCTCGCCACAAGCGGCTTGTGATGCGCTGGTTGATACAGCCAACACCGCTGGAGGCGACGATAACATCTCGGTTGTGATTGTCCAGATTGTTAAGCCCTGAGCTAATATCAGATTATATTATCTGCGGGTTCCTTAGGAATTGGAATGAGTGAAGAACTGAGCCTGGTGGCGACTCCCCATCGAACAATCCTCCCGGCGCTGCCAACCCCACAGCAGGCTTATGTCCTGATTGAGGTGTTGCCGTTGGTTCCGGCCCCGGAGGTCGAAGCCTCACCGGTCAATTTGTGTCTGGTTTTGGACCGCAGTGGTTCGATGGCAGGGGCGAAGCTGCGGGCGATGAAGGCCGCGGCAAAACAGGTGGTCGACCGGTTGGGCCCGCAAGATTGGCTGGCGGTGGTCGTTTTCGATGATGCCAGCCCGGCGGATTTGGTCATCTCGAGCGGGCGGATGTTGGATCAGGAGGCGGCGAGGCGTAAGATCGAGGCGGTCGAAGAGCGCGGCGGAACTCACATGGCGACCGGGATGCGTCTGGGGTTGGAAGAGCTTCGCCGCAGCCATCACCCCCAGCTCGTCAGCGCGATGCTACTGCTTACCGACGGTCAAACCTGGGAGGATGCTGAGGACTGCCGGGACCTGGCGCGACAATGCCAGGATGCCGGCATACCCATCCATGTGCTTGGGCTGGGCGTGGGTGAGGAGGGCAACTGGGACCCGAAATTGCTCGAAGATCTGGCGCAAATCTCCGGCGGTGAATGGATGCCGGTTGAAGCGCCCGAACAGGTCAGCCGGGCGTTCGAGAACACCCTTTCCGCCATCAAGGGGGCCGCAGCGACGCATGCCCAATTGACCATGCGTTTTGTACAAGGGGTTACCACGCGCGCCGTCTGGCGCGTCACCCCCTTGATTAGCCGCCTGGACTCCCATTCCGGCGCAATGAATGATATCCAGGTCTTTCTGGGTGATATTCAACACGGAACAGGTCAGGCCATCCTGGTTGATCTGGTCCTGCCATCTCGAGCGGCGGGCGTTTACCGTTTGATGCAGGCGGATGTAATCTATAATGTGCCAGGAAGCGGGCTGACGGATCAGAAAACGGCGGCTGACCTGGTGTTGAGTTTTGTCGAGGACACAACGCAGGTGGGCCCGCTCAACGAGCGTTTAATGAATTTGGTCGAGCGGGTCATCGCGCATAAGCTCCAAACCCAGGCGTTGGACGAAGCTGCAGCCGGCGACGCAGCCCGGGCGACGCAACGATTGCGAGCGGCAGCGACGCGTTTGTTGGAGCTTGGCGAGGTGGAGATGGCGCAACAAACCAGCCAGCAAGCCGAGCAACTGGAGCAGACCGGCCAGTTAGACCTGGCAGCCTCGCAGAAAATGCGTTATGCTACCAAACGATTGACTGAAACCGATATCCACAAGGATAAGCCCTAGGCCAACTGGTTTCGGCTCTGATGAAGGAGTGAATCATGTCGCTGATAACCTGTCCAAGCTGTAATACGCCTGCACCGCCAGGAGCGATTTTTTGTGATCATTGTGGCTATGACCTGCGCAATGTTGCTCCGCTGGCGCCCGTGCCAGAGGTCCCTGCCCCCCAGGCTCAGAACGGGGATATTATCTGTACAGTTTGCCAGCATGTCAATATTGCCGGCTCGGCCTTCTGCGAGAATTGCGGTGCTCAGTTGACACAGGCTTCGAGAGCTCCACAGCCGGCACAACAGTCTACCCTGCAGCAGCCCATCGTCTCTCCGCCGAAAAAGGCCTCCGGTTTACAAACGCCGGTTTCGCCCCAACCCTCGCCGGTTTCGATTCCAGGTCATTTTGTCATTCAGGAAACTCAGGTTTCATTGCCCATTCCGGCAGGGAAACCAGAGATCATCCTGGGGCGCGAAGACCCTGTCAGCAGTGTTTTCCCGGATATCGACCTGGATCCGTATGGTGGTCATGAGGCTGGTGTTGGCCGGCGGCATGCCCGCTTGATCATCAAGAGTGGACAGGTTTTTCTCGAAGATTTGGACAGCGTGAATGGCACAGCGGTCAACCGTCAACGGATCCCGGCGAACCAATCGGTCCCCTTGAAATCAGGCGATGAGGTTCGCCTGGGGAAAATGGCCTTGGTGTATTTTGCCGGTTGAGAACATGCGCGCTTGTCCAGACTGTCATGCTGTGATCCGGGATACAGCCAACTTCTGCGGGAACTGTGGCTTTCCTTTCGGTTCTGGCCAGGCAGAACCCACGGCCGTATCAATACCAACAGAGCAGACGTTTGTTGGTGAGGCGAAACCGGGCACCTGCTCGTCCTGCGGCTATCAAAACGTCTCAGGAGAAATGTTCTGCAAGAATTGCGGGGTGCAGCTTGCACCCGTTGCCAGCGCCCCACCACCCCAGCCCAGCTCGGTTTCTCAGATGAGATGGACCTCAGAACCGGCGAGGTTGTCCTGGCAATGCCCAAACTGCGGCTATCCGACAGATCCGGAGGATGACTTTTGCGAAAACTGCGGCGCTCAAATTTCACCCGCAGCGGTGGGCCAAAGCGAAGCGCAGCCGGAAGCCATTGGGCCCGGTAGCTTGATTGTGCCGCCAAAGATTGCCATCCACCTGGTGGTCCGTTTGAACAATGCCTTGATTTTGCTGGATATGCAGGGCGCTGAATGGCTGGTAGGACGCGCGGACCCGGTGCGAGGCATTTTTCCTGAGGTGGATTTGACCGCCCATGGTGGAGAAGAAAGCGGCGTCTCTCGCCGCCACGCCCGTTTGATCGCACAGGAAGACCGGCGGTTCATCGAAGACCTGAATAGCACAAATTTTACTTTCCTGAACGGAGAGAAGTTACTGCCCGGGCGCCTGTATCCGCTCAGTCCTGGAGACGAAATCCGGTTTGGTTTGTTAGCTGTAACCTATATTGAGGAGAACGCCACGTAAATGATCTGGCGGAGAAGCCCGTATGTTGAAGCTTGACGCCGCAGCATTGCACGACCCTGGTAAACAACGAGCCATCGATGAAGACCGCTCCTGGTGGCAGATTTTTATGGCCTCCGAAGGGGAGCCTGTGGGCCTTTTCGTTGTCTGTGACGGGATTGGAGGCCAACTAGGTGGCGATTGCGCCAGTATGTGGGCGCTGGAGACGGTCAAGCGCGAGCTGCGGGGAATTTTTAGCCCCTTCGACCCACGCGGCACCCGGGAGTTGTCTCGCGCAGAGCTGGACGCGGCTCTGCGCGGCAGATCTTCGAAGAACGCATCGAGGGCGCGCAAACTGGAACGGGAGGTGCGGCGGGCAGTCGAGAGTGCCAATTTCGTGGTCTATGAATATGCTCAGCAGCGACCAGAAAAAGCCGGCGATGCCGGTACTACCATGACCCTGGCTTTGGTCTCCGGAGAGCGTGCTGTGATCGCCAATGTGGGGGACAGCCGCACTTACCTGCTGCGCGATCGCCAGCTGCGACAGATCACCCAGGACCATTCTCTGGTCGCAAACCTGGTTACATCCGGGCAGATCAAACCGGAGGAGGTTTTTACACATCCGCAACGCAACCTGATCTATCGCTCCTTGGGCTTCAAGACAGAATTGCATGTGGACACGTTTATGCAGAGCCTCCAGTCCGGCGATTACTTGCTTTTGTGCTCGGATGGGCTGTGGGAAATGGTACAGGATGAGCTGAAGATAGCCCAAATCATCCTGGAATCGGCCTCCACCGAGCAGGCATGCCGGTCCCTGGTCGATGCAGCCAATGATGCCGGTGGCGAGGATAACATCGGGGTCGTCGTTGTAAAAATTACCTGATTGAAGCGCCTTGTAGCATGATTTTCCAACCCGGCGCGGTTTTGAACAACCGTTATCGCATCGTCAAGCTGCTCGGCCAGGGCGGCTTTGGGACGATGTACCGCGCCTGGGATATGACCCTTGGTCGCCCTTGCGCCTTGAAAGAAAACCTGGATGCTAACCCTGAAATCCAGCGACAATTCCTGCGCGAAGCCAAAATCCTGGCAAATCTGAGCCATCCCAACCTGCCACGGGTCAATGATTATTTTATTGAAGGGCAGGGGCAATACCTGGCCATGGATTATATCGAGGGGCGAGACCTGCAGGAGATGCTCGAAGAGCGAGGCGCTGCTTTGCCGGAAGATCAGGTGTTGCCCTGGATCCAACAGATCTGTGATGCGCTGACTTATCTGCACACCCAAAAGCCGCCGGTTGTTCACCGGGATATCAAGCCCGCCAACATCCGGATTGCTCCTTCCGGCAAAGCGATGTTGGTGGACTTTGGTATTGCCAAGATCTATGACCCGAATTCAAAAACGACGCAGGGAGCGCAAGCCGTCACACCAGGTTTTTCACCTTACGAGCAATACGGCCAAGGGTCGACAGATGCACGCAGCGATGTGTATGCCTTAGGGGCGACGCTTTATACCCTTTTGACCGGAGCTGAGCCACCGGAAAGCATTCAACGGGTGGTGCGCGATCCCCTGGTTTTACCCCGGCAGCGCAACCCAACCATCTCGTTGCGCACCTCTGCGGCTTTGATGGGCTCCCTGAAGATGGACCCAGCCCAGCGATTTCAAAGCGCGGCCGATTTCAAAGCCGCGTTGGGTCCTACCGCTCAGCCTGCGCGGTTGGCCGGGCCAGCTCCGGCCCGGCAAATTTCGCCACCGCTCGTGCCAGCCCGCGCTGTTCCGCACTGGGGCTGGGTGGCTGCAGTGGCCGGCCTTTCGGTCATCGTTTTGCTCTTGCTGGCCACGATCCTGCGCGGCGAGCCGCGCACAAAGGTGTTATCGACCCAGGCGGCGCTGGCCTCCACGCCGACCGGGGTGGCTGTCGCTGCGGCGCCGCCGACGGAATTCGTGGCTTCCCAGGGCACGACCTACCCGCAGGCGTTGCCACAGCCTCAAAAATATGTGGTCAGCGCCGGCGAGACTTGTTCGGAGATCGCCCAGGCGTTCGGTGTGTCGATCCGTGAGATTGTCAACTTGAACGATTTACCCGCCGATTGCGGTGTTATCCTGGCCGGACAGACCCTCTTGATCCCCGCAGCCTCGAACGGAGGAAGGGAAACATCGACCGGTGTTGCACCCCCAATTCCACCGAATCCGGTGGCAACGCAAGTCTCTCCAGTGGATGGCATGGTGCAGGTGTATATCCCCTCGGGCCAATTCTTAATGGGTTCACTGGAGACGGAGCCGGGAACCGGAAAAGAAGAGCAGCCGCAGCATCCGGTTTATCTATCCGTGTATTGGATTGACCAGACCGAAGTGACTAACACGATGTATCTGCGTTGTGTCCGGGAGGGCGTTTGTCGCCCGCCGAAAGATACGCGTTCGAACACCCGTCCGGCCTATTTCGACGAGCCAAGCTTTGGCAGCTACCCGGTGATATATGTTACCTGGAAGGATGCAGAGGCTTATTGCCGGTGGGCCGGGCGGCGCTTGCCCAGTGAAGCTGAATGGGAAAAGGCTGCCCGAGGGGAGGCTAGACAGACTTACCCATGGGGTGAGTACCCGCCTGGTCCTGGAATGGCGAACTTCAACAACCAGGTTGGCGATACACGGGCGGTGGGCAGCTATCCTGCCGGAGCCAGCCCGTATGGCGCCCTGGATATGGCAGGGAACGTGGCTGAATGGGTGGCAGACTGGTACGATCCCGATTATTATCCGGTCTCGCCTGCTTCCAACCCGGCTGGACCCGAAACGGGCGAATTTCGAGTCTTGCGTGGTGGATCCTGGTTCAACATGCAACGGGCCATGCGAGCGGCTTTCCGCCTGTCGAATTATCCTGATCTGCAGTCCGACACACTTGGTTTTCGTTGCGCCCGCTAGTGCTCGGTCCTGCAACCCGAGAAACCCTTTTCCTGGTTAACCTAGCTGAATAGTTTAGGGTAAAATCATACCGTTTCGATATCGGTATTCCTGTGCTTTGGATATGTTCCGTCTATGCCAGCGGAGGATTGATTGAGCCCGATTCTGTGCCCCTCATGCGGCAGCCAGAATTCTGAACAGGCGCGGTCTTGCGTGCGTTGTGGCACAGCTCTAGAGCCGCCGGCACCACAGGCAAGCGCAGAGTTTAAATGCCCGCGCTGTTCCAAACCCGTGCGCCTTACGGCTCGCTTTTGTCCCTCCTGTGGCTATGATTTGATACAACCTCCAGTAGACAACCCAGCAAACTCTACAGACCGACCGGAAGAACTCCAAAAAGAGCAACTGCAAACTTCGAGGTTCGATGAGCAGGAAGAGCACGATCTGCTAATTGTGCGCTTGATGGGCGGCGAGGCGCAACGGTACCTGCTGGATAAAGCTGATTTTGCTATTGGCCGGGCTTCCGATAACGATGTCATTATCAATCATCCTGCGGTTTCGGGGCATCACCTCCATCTTTCGGTCTCGCCGCAGGGGATGGCTCTTACGGACTTAAACAGCACCAACGGCACGCAGCTAAACGGCCTGCGAATTCAGCCTGGCGCTCCGCACCCCGTCCGTTTTGGTGACATCGTGCGTATTGGCGATCTGACCGGGAACTGGGTCAGCCTGGGTTTGCAAAGCGCGCTGGGCGAGTCGCCGCGCTCGCTTTCTCTGGGGGAGCTGGATCTAACCCGCCAGGCCAGAGCGCTGATTGGGCGTGACCCAAAGGCGGACCTGCACCTTAATCATCCCACGGTGTCTTTTCACCATGCGCAGATCCTCCAGGGTGACCCGGGACCGGTTATCAAGGACCTGAGCAGCACCAATGGAACATTCATTAATGGGCAGCGTATCAGCCAGGCCAGCTTGCGGAGTGGTGACCAGATCCAGATTGGACCATTTAGCCTGGTATACGACTCCAGGCAACAAAGCCTGGCGCCATCCATGCGACTGGGGCACCGCATCGACGCGCTACGCCTTGGCCGTGAAGTGGCACAGGGACCCCGGGCGCAAACCGTCATGATCCTGAAAGATATCTCCTTGACCGTCAACCCAGGCGAATTTGTTGCCCTGGTCGGCGGCAGCGGGGCAGGCAAGAGCACGCTGCTGAAAGCGATGAATGGCTATGAGCCAGCCAATCATGGCCAGCTCCTGGTGGATGGCGAGCTGCTCTACCCCAAGCTGGATCTCTATCGCACGCAGACGGGTTATGTACCCCAGGACGATATCATCCACCGCGATCTGCCGGTCAAGCTGGCGCTGCAGTATGCCGCCCGGCTGCGCCTGCCGGATGCGCGCCCGGAGGAAATTCAGACGCGCATTCAAGATGCCCTGCGGGCAGTCGATCTGACCGAGCACGCCGAAAAGCCTGTGAAAGTCTTGAGCGGAGGCCAGCGCAAGCGAGTCAGCATCGCGGTGGAGCTGCTGGCCCGGCCGACCCTGTTCTACCTGGATGAGCCGACATCGGGCCTGGATCCCGGGCTGGAAAAGAAGATGATGTACGACCTGAATCGCCTGTCCGATGAAGGACGCACGGTCGTCCTGGTGACGCATGCAACTGCCAATATCGAACAGTGCGACCAGGTAGCCTTCCTGGCTCAGGGTCGTCTGGCTTACTATGGCCCACCCAATGAAGCCTTGCAGTTTTTTGGTGTGCGGGATTTTTCTGATATCTATCTGAAACTGAGCCAATTAGTTGAGCCGGAAAAAGATAAGCCGCCTTCGCCGGAGCTACAAGTATATTACCCGCCCAAGGCTATCCCACAAGGGAAGCTCTCAGCCGGGGAATTGTGGGCCGAGCACTTCCAACATTCGCCACAGTTCCAGCAATATGTTGCCAACCGCCAGCAAAGGCTCAGCGGGAGTGGCGGGACGGCGATGGCGGCCGCTGCGCCCAACCCCCCACGGCGTTCGCGAGACTCTCACCTGCGGCAAAGCTGGATCCTGGCCCGGCGGCAGCTTGATTTGATCCGCCTGGATTGGCGCACCCTGTTCATCCTGATGTTGATGCTGCCTCTGATCGGTCTGCTGTTCATGTCGGTTAGCGCGAAGAACGACCTCACTGGCCGTCCTGGAACGCCGGAGCAAATTCGGGATAGCCTTGAAAGCCAGGTCTCGCAAAAAATTCGAGATTGGGAGCGCAAACCGGTCGACGAGCGTGGCAAGCTGGATGACGAAACCGAGGTGCCTTACGTGCCGGTGGAAAGCGCCCAGACTCTGGTCACGATGCTGGCCCTGGCGTTGACCCAGGGCGGCACGTTTGCTGCGGCTTATGAGATTGTCAAGGAGCGGAGTATCTACCGTCGTGAACGCGCAGTTAATCTGAGCGTGGTAGCCTATGTGTTCTCAAAGGTAGCAGTTCTGGGGGCTTTTGCTATCTTCCAGGTCGCCAGCGTGCTGTTCATCGTCGGCCTGGTGGTGGACATGGATTTCCCCGGGGCGCTGATAAAGAGCTCTGGTATGCTGGAGCTGTTCATCACGCTGTATATTGCAGTGCTGGCGAGCATCACTTTTGGCCTGTTCCTCTCGGCCATTGTGCCCAATACAGATGTGGTGTTGTACGCCATTTTGATCCAGCTCTTCATCCAGATCATCCTGGGTGGAGCGTTGTTTGAGTTGAACAGTAAAGCGGCTTCGGCCATCACGATCTCGTATTGGACGACCGATGCGCTTGGCTCGACGGTTGATATGGATCAATTGAACCGTGAAGGCTGGGTGTGCGTTGGCGTAGAGGTTTTCGAAGAGAAGGCTGGCGGGATGATCCGCAGGCCGGTGTGCTCGAAGGCGAATGTCTCATTTCCAATCGCTTACCGGCACACTTCAAGCCATATCCTGTGGGTGTGGTCGGTGCTGATCGTTCAGGGATTAGTCTGGTTTACCTTAACGGTGGTGGTTCAGCGGCGCCGGAGATGAGGCGCCCATGAAAGCAGGTTTATAGGTGGCTGTCTTTTGCCAGTTGTGCGGTCAAACCATTCAGGGCGAGCCGAAGATCTTCCACCACGCGCTTTGGCCGCCGGAGATATCCTTGGGCGTCTGCATGGAGTGCTTTCAAGGCAAGCCGCGTTGCCGGGAGTGCGGCTTGCCGATGGCGGCGGATTCGCGCAATGGCCTTTGTGTAACCTGTACCCGGTCGCATCGTTTGTGTCTGTCTTGTGGCAGGCCAGTCCAGGGCCGGTATTATGAGTTCGATGGTCAAGGCCCGTATTGCCAGGAGTGTTACCACCAGCGTCCACCCTGTGATGTTTGCAACGCGCCGCTAACCGATGAACACTGGCAGCTCTCTGACGGGCGCATGATCTGCGCAAATTGCCATGCTACGGCAATCTACACCCCGGCAGAGGCGGTGGCCTTGTATAATCAGCTAAAAGATCTCACAAGCGAGCGGCTCGGCCTGGACCTCAATATTCCCACTGGCCTCGCTCTGGTGGATCGTAACCAGCTACGGGAGGTGATTCGCCTGCAAAAAGATCCTGAGCGAGAAAGACCGTCTGTTCAAGCTCAGGCCAGCACTCCTCCCCCGGATCCTGCTTCCGCTCTAGAGATGGATCCGGAGCGAACGCTGGGTTTATATGCCCGCCGCGGAATGCGTAGAGGGATCTATGTCCAGACTGGATTGCCACGGCTGCTGTTTTTACAGGTGGCCGCTCATGAATACGCTCATGCCTGGCAGGGCGAGAACATCCCCACTTTACGCGATGGCCTGGTTCACGAAGGCTTTGCAGAATGGGTGGCCTACAGTGTGCTCGGTTTTTATGGGTATCGACAGGGGCAAGAACGAATGCTGAAACGCCAGGACCTTTACGGTCAGGGTTTACGTTGGGCCCTGGACGAGGAAGCTACTCACGGGTATCGAGGTGTGATCGAAGCCTGTCGCCGTGCGGCATGACCGGAAGGGAAAAAGCGATGATATTGTTCGGCCGGATTTTTTTGGTTGGTAATTGCACATGGCTGTCTCGCTAACGCTGACTTGCTCCCTATCGTCGCCAATCTTACCGGTCGGCTCAGTCCCGCGCCTGGTGTACCTGCTGGTTGAAATTGCCGGTGGCGAAGGCGCAGAAACCTTGCCAGGCAACCTGGCATTTGTGATCGATGCCAGCGAGTCGATGCGCATCCGCCTGGTTTCGGATGAGAATTTTGCCGAATTGGTGAAGGATGGTCAGGTCCAGGAGGTAATCACCGATGGCGTCCCGGCGTATCTGATCGGGGCAATCCCGAGCGAGCAACTGGCGAGCCTGCCGCGGCGGATTGACTATGTGGCCGAGGCGCTGAACGTAGCCAGCGAGTATTTACGGCCAGCGGATTTCTTTTCACTGGTGGCGTTCGCCGGCTGGGCGCATTGCTTGATCCCGTCGGTCTCTGGATCGGAACGGCAACGCCTGCGGATGGCTGCGCACGAGCTGGAAAACCTACGCCTTGGCGACGAGACACACATGGCGGAAGGCATGGCGATGGGCCTGACAGAGATCGAGCGCCGGTCGAGTAGCAGCCATGCGGCGCGTATGATCTTGCTAACCGATGGGCATACCTTGAAGGTGAGCGAGTGCTATGAATGGGCGGAGCGTGCGCGCCTGGCAGGCGTCAAGCTGACCACAATGGGCATCGGGACAGAGTTTAACGAGGATTTGCTGATCCCGCTGGCAGATGCGACAGGTGGATCTGCATATTATGTCGAGACCGCCGATCAGATTCCAGATGCTTTCCTTAAAGAGCTGGGAGCAGTTCAGCGGATCACTTACCGCAACCTGGAAGTCAAGCTTCAGCTAAGCGAGGTAGAGCTGCGCCGGGTGTACCGTGTCTTGCCGGAATTGGGCCTCTTTGATCCCGGGCCTAATCTTGAGGGGAGCTATGCGATGCTGCTGGGAGACTATGATCCCGGAGCCCCGGTCACGTTGTTGCTGGAGATCATCCTGCCGCCCTGGAGTGCAGGGGTTCATCGCCTGGCGCAGGTATTGTTTACCTGGGAGGACCCGACCCTTCAAATGGAGCGCCAAAACCAGCGCCAGGAAATTGGCATCGAAATGATCCAGGGTGCTGCGGGGAGCCTCGATGAGCGGGTGATGAATATCGTCGAGAAAGTCGGCGCATTCAAAATGGGCGCCTTTGCGTTGGATCACGCCCAAAGCGCCGCTCTAACCGGTGATCCGCAGGACAAGGACGCGGCGACGATGCGCTTGCGCCAGGCAGCTACCCGGTTGTTGGACCTGGGAGAGATTGCCCTGGCCAGCTCCATGCTGAAACAGGCGGATACTCTGGAAAGCAGCGGTAATCTGGATGCTGACGTCACGAAGAAACTGCGCTATGATTCTCGCAAGATCAGCAAAGCCTGATAAAAACCCGGGACAAACACCGGTCGAAAAAAGGTAAAATTTACTCGGGATTGTAAAGGTGGATTGCGGCAATATTTGAGGAGCAGGGATGTCCGAGTATTTAAGATTATCCTGTTTATGTAACCGGGCCGGCGTTCGGGTGATTGACCAGCAGCAGCTCATTTATCTGCTGGTCGAGATCATACCAGGGGAAGCGCTCGAAGCAAGCCGCATACCGCTGAATTTTGCGTTGTTGTTGGATCATAGCGGCTCGATGGCCGGCGAGAAGCTGCGCACGATGAAAGACGCCGTCAAAAATATTATCGACCAGCTTGGGCCAGAGGATATTCTGTCCGTCATTACTTTCGAGTCGAAAACTCATGTGATCATCCCGGCCCAGCCGCCGGCGAATAAGCCAGAGCTGAAGCGCCAGGTGGAGCTGATAAAAGATGCAGGCGGCACCAATATGGCGTCCGGTCTGCGCGAAGCGTTGAAGCAGGTGAGCCAGAAGCATACTGAAAGCCGCATTAACCGGATTGTTTTGCTCACCGACGGCGAGGCGACCGATAAAGAGGATGACTCACGCTGGGTGGCAAACGAAGCCGGGGAGGTGGGAATTCCAATCATCGCGCTGGGTTTTGGGCGTGATTGGAATGAGGATTTTCTATTCGACCTCTCGGATCGCAGTGTATTAGCTGAGCCAGGCTCACGCAGGGGGAAGGCGGATTACATTCCTACCCCGCAGGATGCCAATAAAATTTTCCAGGAAGTGTATCAATCGATGCAGGTGGTGGCGGAGGAGGTCAGTCTGACCCTGCGGATGGTGCAAGGGCTGGAAGCACGCCGGGTGTGGCAGGTGACGCCGCTGATCCACGACATGGGCCATGGTGTAATCCAGGGAAGGGCGATTGTGGTGCCGATCGGTGAGCTGGAAAAATCCGGCGCAGCCTACCTGGCTGAAATCATGCTCCCGCCACGCCCGGCGGGGATGGTGCGGGTTGCGCAGGCGGAGGTGGCTTACACCGCTCCCGGAGGTAGGCCGCAACGCGCGGTGGCGGATATAATCCTAAACTTTTCAACAGATCCGGCGATGTTTGGCTCGTTAAACGGCCGTGTGATGAATGTTGTCGAAAAAGTCCAGGCCTTTAAGCTGCAGACCCAGGCTCTGGATGAGGCTCAAGCGGGAGAAGTCGGCAGCGCCACGCGCAAGCTGCGCCAGGCAGTGACGATCCTGCTTTCGCAAGGCGAAACCGACCTGGCTGCCAAAATGCAGCAGGAGGCTGATCGTTTAGAGCAGGCCGGCCAGATTTCCAGCGAAGGGAAAAAGACGATTGTCCTCACCAGCCGGAAAACAATCCGGCTATCGGACTGAATAAACAGTTTTACGATCCGGTTTATGTGTGTGCGTGCTTCAGGGTGGTAAAATGCACGGTGTAAACGACAGCGGCGTTTACCTGGGCTTCTTGATACCGCCTTGCGCTCCGTTGAGATATACCGGTATCTGGCACTCGGATGACGGTCCGTAAAGGGAGCGAGGTATGTCTGCGAATAATTTTTCGGATCCCGACGACGACGTAACTCCGCCTAATCAATATATCCCGATCGCATCGGTGGATGAAAAAAGCACCGCCAGGCGTCGCCCGAGCAATGGATGCGTCATTACGGCGTTGGTCATCCTGGTTGCTTTATGCCTGGTCGGAGCAACGATCGGAGCGGCAGCTTTTGCTTTGTACTTTTACAATTCACCGACTGCATCCAACGCGACTGCTCTACAGCCAGGCGACCTAACCGAGGTGGCACTGGCCGCCTCTCCAACCATATCCCCTGGCGCTTTGCCCACTCAAGGGATCTCGCCGACGCTGACCACCATCCCGACCAATACTTTGCCTGCCCTACCGTCCCCCACATCCACCTCACCTTCGACGGCTACGATCAGCCTGACAACTACGCCGACGGCAAAGCCGACCTGGATGCCCTGCCCAGGCATCTACTTTTCGCGCCTTTACGTGGGCGATAAAGCATATGTCAGCTTTGACCCGCCCTTGCCTAATCGTGTGCGCAGCCAGCCCAGCACGAGCGGCGTTTATCTGGGGATGTTGCAGCCCGGTGAAAGGGCGGAAATCATTGGCGGGCCGGTTTGCTCGAATCAGTGGGTCTGGTGGGAAGTCCGCTCACTGGCGAGTGGCCTGAAAGGTTGGACGGCCGAAGGTGACAACAAGGCCTATTGGCTGGTGCCGGTGCCATAATTCGCCGCCTCGCATGATCCGATCAGCTTATCGCATTCAAATCTAGGGATATCCAACTGCAGATGGACGAAAAACCCTCTCCCCAAGAAAATCCAGATCAACCTGCCGAACCGGTAGAGCCTGGCCAATCGCGCCGAAACACCCGCCCTTTGGACGGTGAGCAAAAGAATTGGCTGCAATGGGCGATGACACGCAAGGGAATGATGACTCTGACTGTCGCATCGGTAGTTTTATTGACCGTGGCGATCGTGGGTGGCTGGTATTTCTTAAGCCAGCGCGGATCAGGCTCCAGTCAAAATCTCGATTCCCCTCCGTCTGAATCTCTGAGCGAGCTGGCGAAGGAATACCCAGAGCTGGAAAATATCCTGAATGACGAAAAGCTCGACTCGGTCTATAAAGAATTTATGCTGGCTTTTCAGGAAGGCGGCGGCGAAGCGGCCTATGAGCTGGCCCAGAAACGCGGCCTGCTCAACGCCAATGGGGATCTGCGGTTGACGCTGGAGCTGGACACGGATGACACCGGACCGCTTGCCGCCGAGCTGGAAGCCAGGGGCTTCCAGGTGACTGCGACCAGCGGTAACTTGATGGACGTCGCCATACCCATTGATTTGCTGGCGAAAGCTGTGGAAGAGGATAAGCCGGAGGAGCTTTTTCAGGGTATTTCCGGATTGGAGCACATCGTCCGGATACGTTTGCCGATGATCAGTATCCAGGATGTGGGAAGCGTTGAGACAGAATCCGTCCAGGTGATCGGTGCAGACGTCTGGCAGGCTGCCGGGATTACCGGAAAGGGCATCAAGGTGGGGGTGCTGGATCGCGGCTTTGACGGGTACCGCTCGCTTTTAGGCGGCGACCTGCCAGCCAATGTCACAGTGCGATCTTTTATTGCCGGGCTGGATGCGGATCAAGCCGGCACCGTGCACGGCTCGGCCGTTTCAGAAATCATCCACGATATAGCTCCAGATGCGGAGTTATTTTTTGCCGCTTACGATACCGATGTTGAGCAGCGCCAGGCGATTGACTGGCTGATTTCGCAGGGCGTGCGGATCATATCTCATTCCGGATCGTCCGTCTACGGACCGATGGATGGCACCGGAGATGATGCGGTGATGGTGGACCAGATCGTGGCGAGCGGAGTATTATGGGTAAACTCTTCTGGGAACCGCGGATATACACACTATCGGGCCAGCTTTCAGGATGACGATGGCGATGGATATCATGAATTTAGCCCGGGGGACGAGCTCATGGAGTTCGCCCCGGTCGGGTCGACCATTCTCGTTTTGAACTGGGACGATTGGCAGACTGGCACTCAAGACATGGATCTATATGTTCTGGATTCCGATGGAAATGAGATTACCAAATCCACCAACGTCCAGAATGGGCTTGACTCGCAGGCGGCGGAAGGGCTTGTTTATGAGTTCACCGACAATGGACCCTATTCGGTGGCGTTTTACGCCTCGCGAATCGACCGGCCGATATTGTTGAGCTTCTTTCTATGGGATGGGGAGCTTGAATACTACACCCCTGAATACAGCGTCACAACACCGGGCGATTCCCGCAGCAGCCTGACGGTAGGCGCGGTCAACTGGTCGGATGATGCGCTGGAGGATTACAGCTCGCGCGGCCCAACCAGCGATGGACGGTTAAAGCCGGAGATATCAGCCCAAGCAGGGGTGAGC
>Ga0154774_1161_pt4 | contig 15661 bp, 16 predicted proteins | sample Rifle2008BG16ft_FD_105782 | JGI IMG/M metagenome (GOLD analysis project Ga0154774, IMG submission 105782) | Chloroflexi bacterium RBG_16_57_11
GCAGGTCCTCCCCGGCTGCGCATACGATATCGGCGTTCGCCAATGGGCCAGCCAGCCGGTGCGCCTCCTGGGCGCGGGGAAAATCGTACTCCAATCCGGTGATCTTCCCGGCAAACGGCGCCAGGCGCTCGACGTACATCCCTACGCCGCAGCCATTTTCCAGAACATTCCCCTGTATGCGCTCCCCGGCTGCCTGCAGGATCATCTGTAGACGACGCTCCTGCCCTGCCCTCCATACATAAGACGGCTCGCCGCAGCGGGCAGCTTTATCCAGGTCGCGCTCGCCTGCCGAATCGGTGGTCACGTTTCCTTCCAACGCAGGTATAGATCATTTTGAATGCCCAGCCTCGCCAGGACACGCCCGACGATCTGGTTGGTGATGTCGTCCACGGTCTGGGGATGGGGATAATATGCCGGGACAGGAGGGTAAATTACGGCCCCTGCCCGGGTGGCCAGGGCCATCAGTCGCAAGTGACCGTAGTGCAAAGGCGCTTCGCGCACCACCAGCACCAGCCTGCGCCCCTCTTTCAACGTCACATCGGCTGCCCGTGTCAGCAGGTCGGCCGAGTATGAATTGGCGATGGCCGACAGGGTCTTGATCGAGCAGGGGATCACCACCATCCCCAGGGTATCGAAAGAGCCGGAAGCGATGGCTGCCCCGATATCGCTGAAGCGGTACGACCGGTCTGCCAGGCCTTGCACGTCGTTGACGCTCCAGGAGGTCTCCTCAGCAATCGTCGTGCAGGCTGCCGGAGATAGCACCAGGTGTGTCTCGGTGTCTGTCTGGCGCAGCGTTTCCAATAAGCGGATACCCAGGACGACCCCCGATGCTCCGCTGATTCCCACAACCAGGCGGCGTGTTTTTTCCATCATCATTTCGCCTGGCGTGGCTTGCGCCCCCAATAGATCGACACCGTATCGAGCATCAGGCGATGAAAGCCGACCTGCTCGAAACCGGCTTCCAGCAGGCGCGCCGCCATCCGCTCAGGCCCCAGAAAGCTCTGCGTGGTTTCGGGCAGGTAGCGATATGCCTCCGCCTGTCCGCTGATCCACTGGCCCAGTGCCGGGATCACCGTGTGCAGGTGAAAGCGGATCAAGGGCTCCAGAAGGTTATGCGGCGGGGGCGTAGTATCCAGGGCGACGATCCTGCCGCCTGGCTTGAGCACGCGATACTGCTCGGACAGGCCCAGGGCCAGGTCGCCGAGGTTGCGCAGTAAAAAACCCGATACCACCGCGTCAAACGTGTCGGCAAGCAGCGGCAAAGCTTGCGCATCGGCCGCGCTCCAGGCTAGCCGGGTAGGTAAGGAGCGCCTCGCTGGCGGCCGGAGCTGTCCTACATGCATCATCCCCAGGGTGAAGTCCACTGCCATGACGGCAACGGTGGGATATTGGCGCAGCGCTTCCCGCGCCAGATCGCCGGTACCGGCCCCCAGGTCAAGCAGGCGTCCATCGGAGGGCAGCTCGGCCCGCCGGATGACTTCTCGCCGCCAGCGCACGTCCTGGCCCGCTGTCATCGTCCGGTTCATCAGATCGTAGCGGGATGCGATGCGGGTGAACATGCCCTGCACATAGCGGGCGCGCTCAGCTCCTGTCAGGTTAGCCAAAGTCTCACCTGTCCGCGTGGAAAGTAGCTCCGTTATGGTGTTTGAGCCGCGGCCTCATCACCCAACAACTCCGCATCCTCTGCCTGGGCGATGCGCTTGCCTTCATCCACGTTCACTAGCGTCAAAAGGTAACCACCCAGGATGAATAACACAATCAGGCTCAAGACCGCTGGACGGCTGCTGCCGAACAGGATGCCGGCGGTGGCAAACATCGCCGGCCCGATGATAGCGGAGAATTTTTCCATGACGCCGAACAGGCCGAAGAACTCGCCGCTCATAGCTGCCGGCGACATAGCCGCGTACAGGCTGCGGCTGAGAGCCTGGCTTCCGCCCTGCACTACTGCCACCATCCACGCCAGGAACCAGAACTCGATCACCGAGTCCAGGAAATAACCCCATACGGCAATCATGGCATAAACGGTTAAAGCCAATAATATGCTGCGTTTCGTGTTTAGCTTGGTCGCCAGATTTGAGAAAAGCAGGTTCCCCAGCAGGAGGGCCAGGACCAGGCATACCAGCACTGCCGCTACCACCATGCCAATCACCAGTCCAAGGTTGCTCTGGCGCTCCGGAGATAACACTTCGGCTGTCGCCAATGCGATTTGGGTGCCCTGGCTATCCGGGTTGCGCTCCTCGCTATTGGCGACCCGCAGGACGTGCTCGCCCGGGCGATCTGCCCGCACGGTGACATTTACGTCATAGCGCGCTGTGCGGTTATAGGCATCGATAACCAGCGGCCCCTGGGTGTCCGGGTCAATGGCGGGTTGGTCATCGATGAATACCGCCCATTTTCCGTGATCGGGCCCCCGGCTGAAGGCCAGACGGACGCTCTGGCCATTGAAAGGCAGCTCGTAGGCCGCATTTTGATCCTCGCTGGCCTGCAAGATCAGGTCCTGATCGGCACCAATCGTTTCGGCAGGGATCCGGACGGTCTGCCATTCACCGTTGTAACGCAGCGCACCCGCTGTAGCGCCATACAGCCCCTCGCCAACGGATTGGGCAGTGCTGGCATATGGAGCCGGACGTGAGCCGCTCAGGTCTGCAGGCAGCAGACGTGAACCGGCAATGCCGACGATTGGCAGGGCGATGATATTGAACACGATAAAAGCCAGAAAAATTGGGCGGCGTTTCTCCTCTGAGCTGGGCAGGCGACCAAAGATCAGGCTGTAGGGTATGGCAACAAACTGCACCAGCAGCAAGGCCAGGATCAGCTCTGTGGCGCCAAAGCCAAGCTCCGCGCCGTAAATCGCAGCCACGCCGATAATCGTACCAATGCCGTCGTTATAGATCAGGAAGGCGATCAAATATTTAAATAGCTCGCGGTAGCGCCGGATATGCGACAGCGTTTCGCCGATGCGTTTGAAGCTGGCCGTAACCACATTTTCCTTATCCTGGAGCGCCATAGTGGCTGCCGGAGGCTCCGGGACGCGCCGCAGCAGGGGAATAGTAAAGACTGCCCACCAGATCCCAACACTCAGGAATGACAGTCGCGCTCCCCAGGTGCCGGGCAGCATTTGGATCATGATAATATTGATCGCCAGCAAGATACCGCCCCCCAGGTAACCCATCGCATATCCACGGGCAGAGACCAAGTCACGATCCTCTTCTTTAGCCACATGGGGCAACAAGGCGTCGTAAAATGTGTTTGCCCCACTGAAACCAATGCGTCCAATGATCCCTAGGATGGATGCCAGGATCCAATCGCCGGTGCCTACCAGCACCAACAAGGAGGTACTCACAATTCCGATCCCGGCGAACAGTGAAAGAAAACGCTTCTTGCCGCGCATCAGGTCGGAGATGGTGCCCAGGACCGGTGAGATGACGGCAATCAGAAACAGGGAAAGGCTCAGCCCCGTGCTCCAGTAGGCTGTGGCGACCGTTGCGCTGGGTAGGGTCGCACCAGCCACCTGGCTAAAATAGATCGGCAGAACCGCTGCCAGGATTGTGGTGGCGAAGGCAGAATTGGCCCAGTCGTACATCGTCCAGGCCCAAATGCGGCGTTTATATTCCTGCGGGCTGGGTTTTTCTAGGGAGTATACAGCAGCAGTCATGCGGTGTCTCCTGTTTGGTTTTCGATTGAGCCGGCGTTTTTATCACTACTGGGGCGATGTCCAAGCCACTACTGGGGCAATGACCAGGACATTGCCCAGGCATTGCTCCCATTATAGTAGTTTTGGATGAATTTTGTGAAACAGGTCAGGCGGCGAAATGGTTGAGTTATTTAATCATCACTGTTCATCGATAAAGTGGGTGATTAAACCAGGAATATGCTTTATAATATCGAAAGCACTTATTCTTTCATTTTGGAGCTCAGGTACCATATAATTTTTTGCTGAATTTATTCTCTACCCTTGAGCTTGCTTCGTTTCAAAATGTCATTGCACTCATCTTTGCTCATTTCCTGAACCTATTCTAAAAGAGCAGATCGGTTCGGAGGCCCGAGCCTTAAGAGCGCAGTGGTTTGCAATCGGAGCAAACTACTTGGCGCTGTTTTGTCATTATCTTGGAGGATTAATATTGATTGGCGTGGAATTTATCTTTCGGTTGATAGGCATGATCGTTTGTGCGATCGCCGGGGTTTACATTGGCCGGAGCCTGGGGGCGCTGGTTGGCGCCTCGTCCGATCTCTATGCTGTGGTTCTAGGCCTGGTGGGGGTGCTGGTAGGGCTGGTGTTAACCCCGTTTGTAACCACTCGCCCGGTACGTTACATCGTTTCGGTTTTATCCAAAGTCTCGGTACAAAGCCTGACATCGGGTTTAATTGGTCTGGTGTCTGGCCTGATCATTGCCGCGTTGTTATCATTACCGCTATCGATGCTGCCTGAACCATTCAGCCAGATCTTGCCATTTGTCGGTGTTGTGATTTTCGGTTATTTGGGTGTGGCTGTCTTTGTCATTCGCCAGGGGGATGTCAGTGAAATGCTGTTCACACGCCTGCAGGCGCCAGCGGCTGAGTCAGCCGCAGAGCCGGGTGGGGTCAGCGCGGGGGTTTCGAATACCATGGTTGGGCGGAATGTCCTCCTGGATACCAGCGTGATCATTGACGGCCGGATCGCAGATATCGCTCGGACGGGTTTTCTGGCTGGCACGCTGCTGATCCCGCGCTTTGTGCTCAATGAGCTGCAATACATCGCCGACTCGCCGGATGCCCTGCGCCGCCAGCGCGGTCGCCGCGGGATGGAAGTGCTCTCGCAACTACAAAAAGACTCGGCGGTTCCTGTGCGCATCAGCGATATCGACGTTGAAGGCGTGCGAGAAGTCGACGATAAGCTGGTAGTTTTGGCTCGACAGCTGCGCTGCCCGATACTGACCAATGACTACAACCTGAACCGGGTGGCAGAATTGCAGGGCGTCGCAGTGTTGAATGTCAATGAGCTGGCGAACGCAGTCAAATCGGTGTTTTTACCTGGCGAATCGATTACGGTGAATATTATCCAGGAAGGACGCGAAGCCGGCCAGGGGATTGCCTATCTGGATGACGGAACCATGGTGGTGGTGGAGGATGGGCGTAACCGCATCAACACCAAGACGCCAGTAAATGTAACCAAGGTCTTGCAAACTGCGGCTGGCAGGATGATCTTCGCCCGCATCGACGAAACCAAGGAATAAACCAAATTATTCATTTAAATCAATGCAGGCAAGATGCGCGAATGGATTAGCGGGCGCAACCCGGTTTACGAGACGCTGCAAGCCGGGCGCAGACACTGTTTTTGCTTGATCGTAGCCCAGGGGACGCAGGAAAAAGGTCGTCTGGCGGAGATTCTCCAGGTTTCCCAGAAAAAACGCATTCCCATCGAGCAAGTCCCGCGGGCGCGCCTGGATGCCATCAGCGATGGGCATCAGGGTGTAGCGCTGGAAGCCAGCGCATACCCCTATTGTGCCTTGCAAGATATTCTGGGACTGGCCGATGGACGCTCTGAACCCCCTTTTCTGCTGATCCTGGATGCGTTGCAAGACCCACAAAACCTGGGCACGCTGCTGCGCACCGCCGAAGGGGTGGGCGTGCATGGTGTGCTGTTGCCGCTGCGCCAGACGGTCACCGTCACACCGGCAGTGGTCAGCGCTTCTTCCGGGGCTTGCGAGCACTTGCTGATCGCTCAGGCGAATCTGGCGCTGGCCATCCAGGCGCTTAAGGAAGCCGGGGTGTGGGTGGTTGGCCTGGAAGGCGGTGGGCAAGCCGAGCGCGTGGACAGGGTACGGCTGGATGGCCCGCTGGCTTTGGTGGTTGGCAGCGAAGGCCAGGGGATGCGCCCGTTGACGCGCGACTCATGCGATGTGCTGGTGCAACTGCCCATGCGTGGGCGGGTCGAGTCGTTGAATGCTGCTGTGGCTGGCTCGATTGCATTGTACCTGGCCTGGCGTGCGCGAGGTTTTGATGAAGAATAAACCGACCTTGACGAATCGATTGAAAGTCGCCATCCTGGCAGACATCCATGGCAATTCTCTGGCATTGGAGGCCGTGCTTAACGATATTCAAGCGGAAGGCGGTGTGGATGAATATTGGGTCCTGGGGGATCTGGCGGCATTGGGTCCTGATCCGCTCGGCGTTTTGCAGCGCCTGGCCGCGCTCCCGAAGGCGCGTTTTATCCGAGGCAACACCGATCGCTACCTGGTAAACAGAGAGCAGCCCGGCCCCAGTTTGGATAAAATCCTGAATGATCCGGAAGCGCTGGCCTTGAAGATGCGCCTGTCAAATAGCTTTGCCTGGACGGTTGGCGCGGTGGCCACGGCGGGCTGGTTAGCCTGGCTGCGCGCGCTGCCGCTGGAGATGCGCTTGATCCTGCCTGACGGTACCCGCGCCCTGGCTACCCACGCAGCCCTGGGGACAGACGATGGCGATGGGCTGCGAGCCCGGTCCTCCGATGACGCGCTGCGCATCCAGCTGGCGGGCGCTGAGGCCGACCTGATCCTGGTGGGGCACACGCACATCCCGTTCAATCGCCTGGTCGACGGCATACGCCTGGTCAACCCGGGCAGTGTGAGCAACCCTTTCCCACCCGACTTGCGCGCCAGTTATGCCATCCTCTCCTGCGACTCGCAGGGGTATAACATCGAACATCACCGGGCTGATTATGACCGCTTGGCAATCATCGAGGCCATGAAGCGCGTCGCGCATCCATCCGAAGCCTATATTACCCGCTTCATGCGCGGCGAGAACCAGCCGCCGGATTAAACGGTGAACTGATTCGGTTTTACTTTCCGTAGACCTGCGTGTGGGGGTACCAATCTTTCCACCCGAACCAGAAGGCCGCTGTGCTTTTCAACCGTTGGAGCTGTTCTCCTGCCAGCTCCCCGGAAATCGCCTGTCCCGAAATCCCATCCCAGGTCGAACCGGTTTCTTCATCAACCAGCATCTGGCCTTCTTTGACTTTAAAAGTCAGTGTTCGACCGTGCCCTATTTGTCTGTTGAACACAACGCCAGCGCCGGTCTCAGCGTTAAAAACGACCAGCACGGCCATTTCACCAATCCGGTCGTTTACCACCGGCTCCTGGCTAAGCTGCCGAAACGGGTAGGCTACGGCGTGATCGTTGTGCGCCACGCCGATTACGAATTCCTTTGTTGCCAGCCGATTATCTATCACGCTTTCGCCCAAGACGCCCGCCTCGGTGGATTGGAAGTAGCGTGAATAAACGCCGTTGCCTTGTGTGTATCCCTTAACCAGCGCCAGAGTATTCGGGTAGCGAGTCTTCCAATCCGTCCAGGTGGTGTGGAGTGCGGGGACAAATTCCATCTTAGCGCCTTTCATTGATCCAGCAATAGCCTCGCCCAGGATTTGGCTCCACAGGCTATCCGATTGGCGATCATACAGTACCAGGGCGTTCATTACCAATTTCCCAGAAACACCGAAGGTCAGCTCTTTGCCGAGGACCTGGCGGGAATACACGATTCCCGTGAAGCATAATGGTCACCAGGTAACTACAATTTTCTGCCCGCCAACGGTGTCATTGACCACTTCATGGTAATCCAGCAATTCGGTCGAATAAGCCCGGCTTTCGCCGTTGATCGAAATGCCTATTACCAGTTCGTCAGGGGCGTACTCGCTATCTGCATCCGAAACCTTATAGAACTCTGGATGATCTATTGCTGGAATAGCATCCCGTGGCAACAGGGTCACGATCTCATATTCAAGCTCAGATTTTGCCTGCGGTGTCATGGGTCTGATCGTCGCCACTTGGGAGGCAGAATCCTTTGCGGCATCGTTTGATTTCTCACTGATTGCTGGATTTTGTACTAAGCGAATGGCCAGCCACAGCAATCCAATAAGGGCTAGAATCACCAGCCCCAGCGGGTATATTTTTGAGTGAGATTGCAAGGTTTTCATGCACGCCGTCCGATCATGAATGTCTGTTGTCTTTACATACAGACGCGCTATGCCAGTCAATCATTACATGAGTGGATGGTTAAGTCTCGCTTAGCTCTGTCAAGACAACGCTCTGGTCAATCTGGGATTGAAGTTCTGCAAACTCCGTTCTCAGGCGTGGGATCACCTGGTCCAGCGGTACGACCTCGCGCTCAGCGAGATCGCGCCTTTTGAGCTCCACACCGCCGGCTTTGAGGGCGCGCTCGCTAACCGTTAACCGTAGCGGCAGGCCGATCAGGTCGGCGTCGTTGAATTTCACCCCCGGGCTTTCCGAACGATCATCGTACAGCGTGTCGATGCCGGCAGATTGCAGATCTGTGTAGAGCCGCGTGGCAATATTGGGGTTTTCGGCGCTTCCTTTACCAGCCAATAAGACCAGGTGTACGAGATAAGGCGCCACCGAGACCGGCCAGACCAAACCATACTCATCATGATGCTGCTCAGCGATACACGCCATCAGCCGGCCAATGCCGATACCGTAGGATCCCATAACGACCGGGTGCGTTTGCCCGTCGGCATCCAAATAGGTACAGCCCATCGACTCACTGAAATGCGTCCCGAGCTTGAATATATTACCCACCTCCACGCCACGCACGCCGCGCAGGGGCTGGCTGCAGCGCGGGCAGAGGTCACCGTCCTGGGCGGCGGCGATATCGGCTATGATCTCAGCCTGGTAATCGCGCCCGTAATTGGTGTTGAGCAGATGGTATCCCTCCTCGTTGGCCCCTGCCACCAGGTTGGGGCTGTGCGGGATGGCGTCATCGACGATCACCAGGGCGCCTTTCAGCCCAACCGGGGAGGCATAGCCCGGGACCGCCCCCAGGAGGCGGATCTCGGCTTCGGTCGCCGGGCGTAAAGCCTGAGCCTTGACCGCGTTCGCCAGCTTGGTCTCGTTGACTTCCATGTCGCCGCGGATCACAGCGAAGATCAGGTGCTCAAGTTTCGTCTCGCCGTCCGGGATATTCGCCACAAGGAAGACGGCTTTGGCGGTGCGCGACTTGGGGATGTCCAGGAAATTGGCCAGATCTTCGATGCTTTTACACGCCGGTGTGGCGACTTTTTTTGTTGCCCGTGGCGTTTCCTCATCGGGCAGCGCTTTGCGGAAAGTCGCCACCTGCCGGTTGGCGGAGAACCCGCAGGAATTGCAGATCAACAGCGTGTCCTCACCGATGTCTGTCAGGTACATAAATTCGTGAGCCAGGCTGCCACCCATCATGCCAACGTCCGCCTTGACCGCTATAACCGGCAGCCCGCAGCGCTTGAAGACGTTGAAATAAGCCTGGTGATGGGCACGGTACTGGCGGTCCAACCCATCCCAATCCGTGTCCAGGCTGTAACTGTCCTTCATGGTGAACTCGCGCACGCGGATCAAACCGGCCCGTGGGCGAGGATCATCGCGGAACTTGGTTTGAATATGGAACAACATCTGGGGTAGCTGGCGGTAGGAGTGCACCTGGCGGCGCACCAGGTCGGCGACGACCTCCTCATGGGTCATCGCCAGGACCATGTCTCGGCCGGAGCGGTCCTGAAATCGCGCCATTTCTGCGTCGATCTTGTACCAGCGCCGGGTTTCCTTCCAGATGTCGGCGGGGTGTACCACCGGCATGGTGATCTCCTGCCCGCCGATGGCCTCCATCTCCTGGCGGATGATGGCCTCGATCTTGTTCATAGTGCGCCGCGCCAGGGGCAGGTAGCTGAATATCCCGGCAGCGAGCTGGCGGATGTATCCGGCGCGCAACAACAGCTGGTGGCTGGCGATCTCTGCTTCGGCGGGAGCCTCACGCAGGGTCTGGCTGAATAGCTGGCTCATACGCATCGTGGACCTCCTGATGATTAAACAACTTCGCCCTCTGGCTTTCAGTCCAGAGGGCGGTAACCGGTCAGAAACGGATATGCGCTACCCAACCTACCCTGAATGACTGAAAGCCCGCGCCGGCGATCGCGGAGCAGGGGTAGGGGCAGGAACAGGGCAGCAATTACCGTTAACCATGGAGTAAAGTTTACCATTCTTGTGACTGTTGTCAAGGAATGTTTTGCCTGGCACCAGGGTACTTACAAAGTCGCCATCTGGCGATTGAAATCACTGCAAGCAGAGCACAAAGTCTATGGCTAAGAGACCGGTAGCAGTACAGTTGATCTTAAATACCCCGGGCTCACTCTGAACTGATGGATAGCTCGCTGATTTCGATCCAGTTTTGCTCCAAACTCGCCAGCAGGCCGTAGCTCAGGCGACCATCTGGGGTAAATGAGAGATACTGGTTGTCGATCCAGATCACCAGCCCCAAGCGGTTCATGGGGACGACTTCGGTCTCCAGGATGTTCGATCCGTCGACCTGAAAACTCACCCGGTTCGCTTTCCAATCCAGGCGATAGTCGTGCCACCCGGTGGGGTCAGCCGGCAGATTGACCGCCGATTGGCGCACGAAACGATGCCCCAGTCTACGAAGCAGGCGCGCGGCAGGCGGGACGGCCAGCAGCGGCAGCGTCAGGAGGCCCAAGGGCAGCAGCGCGCTAACCCAGGCTGGCGACTGGAAGGTGGCTGCCAGGCTGCCCTGCGCCGGTAAATCATCCCGCAGCGTGAGGTAATTGGGAGGGGAGGCAAAAAAGAACCAGGCGGTGTTGGGCGGCGCAGGCAGGCGCACAGGTCCACCTCCAGCTAACCGCCCCATGCTGAACGGGTCGTTCCACAGCCCGAAGCCCCAGGTGCCGGGGATATCGACAGCCGAGGCGCGTGCACGCAGGCTCAGCGCGGTTGGTGCGCGGTGTAGGAACCTTCTTCGCGACAGGTTGCTATAGTCGTCCAGCTGCGCCAGCCGATAACGTTTTGCCTCACCTGCCGGCAGCCATAAGCGCCACACCCCACTGCTGGTCTCGGATAACTCAGCGCCTGCCGTCAGGCTGGGTTGTAGCCCCAGGAGGTAATCGCTCAACTGGACTCCATAACCTTCTTGTCTTTATCCATCTGGAAACGTTCCGCCAGCATTTTTGCAGTCTGACCGGGTGGAATCTTCACTTCTCCTTTGTTCGCCTGGCCGAACCATAGTATTGTACATGGTCTAAGTTTACCTCCAATGCAATGCGACCGCACGCTTTTCTTTAAAACCAAGAAAGGCGACTCTGTTTGTCAAAACTGATCAGGGCAAAGAATGATGTATAATCTAAACCGTCATTGAGGAGTGTGGATGGAAATAACCTGGTTTGGACTTTCATGTTTCCGGTTGACCGAGCGCGGCATGGCCAGCGTCGTCACCGATCCATATGATCATCGCATTACCGGCTTCGAGCCCCTGAAATTGAAGGCTGATATCGTAACCATCAGCCACGACGCTCCAGGGCATAACAACGCCGCTGGAGTGAAGGGAAAGAGCCATGTCATCACTGGCCCCGGAGAGTTCGAGATTGGCGGCGTTTTCATCACCGGCGTTCAGACTAACGGCGTCTCCAAGCGCACACCGGATGAGCCACGCAATACGTTATATACCTTCGATTTTAACGGTCTGACGGTGGCCCATTTGGGCGATTTAAGTCGCGTCCCCAGCCAGGCGGAGATCGAAGCGTTGGGCAATGTACATGTGGCATTGGTGCCGGTGGGCGGGGGCGGCGGGCTGTCTTCTGCCAAAGCGGTAGAAGTGATCAGCGTACTCGAGCCAGGTATTGTCATCCCGATGCACTACAACGTCCCAGGCAGCGCGTTAAAGCTCAGCCCTCTGAGCAAGTTCCTTAAGGAAATGGGGGTTGCCAGCGCTGAGCCGCAGCCTTCGCTTAAGCTTTCCATCAGCAATGTACCAGAGGATACTCGTGTGGTCGTACTGAGCTGCGAGCGATCATAAAGACCGTTTGGTAGGAGCGTAAAACGTGGCTGTAAAACTGTTGATGACGTGGGACATCTTACCCGGCCGAGAGCAGGAGTATTTCGAATTCGTGGTGCGCGATTTCATCCCCGGGGTGCAGCGCCTGGGGATGGAGCCAAGCGACGCCTGGTACACGATGTATGGCAGCCAGCCGCAAATACTGGCAGCCATGCAAATGCCGAATGTCGGCGCGCTGGAAAATATCCTGAACTCCTCGGAATGGGGCGAGCTGACTCAGCGTCTATTAGACTACGTCGAGAATTTCAAGTTCAAGATCGTCCAGGCTCGCAGCGGATTCCAGATGTGAAGTCATCCCAATTTACTGTTAACCTGCTCGCATGGTATGCGCAGCATGCCCGCGTTCTGCCCTGGCGCGGGGATACCAATCCCTATGCCGTGTGGGTATCAGAAGTTATGCTGCAGCAAACACGCGTCGAGACGGTGGTCCCGTATTATGAGCGCTGGATGAAGCGCTTTCCCGATCTGGCCGCATTGGCTCGAGCCTCGCAGCAAGAGGTTCTCTCTGCCTGGGAGGGGTTGGGATATTACAGCCGCGCCCGTAATCTGCATCGCGCTGCACAGATCGTGCTTCAAGAAATGGACGGTGAGCTGCCGGGCGATCCCAGAGCCCTTGCCAGGCTGCCCGGTATTGGCCGTTATACCGCCGGGGCGATCGCCTCCCTGGCTTTTGGGGAGGATGCACCGGCGTTGGATGGCAATATTCGGCGCGTGCTGGCGCGGGTTTTCAATCTGGTTGAGCCGGCTCGCTCTCCAGCGGGCGAGCGCCGATTGTGGGAATTGGCTGCCGGGCACCTTCCACCCGGGCAGGCAGGCGATTACAACCAGGCGTTAATGGATCTGGGGGCTACCATCTGCACACCGAGCGCCCCCACCTGCCCCGAATGTCCGGTTAGCCGGGTATGCCAGGCGCAGGCCCTGGGAATTCAGGATCAGCGTCCGGTCCTTCAAAAGAAGCCGGCTACCCCACATTATGTCGTCACCGCCGCGGTCATCTGTCGCGACCGCCAGGTCCTGATCACCCAGCGACCACTGAATGGGCTGTTGGGCGGGCTGTGGGAATTTCCAGACGGCAAGCTTCAGCCCGGGGAAAACCTGGCGGATTGTTTGCAACGGGAAATTTGTGAGGAGCTCGGCGTCAGGGTCAACGTTCAGGATTGCATGGGTGTTTACCGGCATGCGTATACGCATTTTCGGGTCACTCTGCATGCGTTTCGCTGCACGCTACACAACAGGATTGCCCCTCTGCCGCGGCAAGTGAACGACTTGCGCTGGGTTGCGCCTGCTGAACTGCCTGGCTTTCCGATGGGGAAGATCGATCGCCAGATTGCCCGCCAGTTGCTGGCTCAGGAGCAGCCATGCTGATTGTCGACGCACACCAGGACCTGGCCTGGAATATGCTATCGTTTGGCCGGGATTACACTCACTCGGTTGCCGAGACGCGGCGCATCGAAGCGGGTGGATTAGCCCCGATCGTAAATGGCGACGCCTTGTTAGGTTGGCCTGAATATCAGAAGGGCTGTGTGGGACTGGTGTTTGCCAGCTTATTTGCTACCCCGGTGCGACATTGCGTTGGCTCCTGGGAGCACGGGCTGTGCTATGCCGACTCGATCCAGGCCGCGCGCCTGTACCGCACCCAATTGGACGTTTATAAGCGTTTGATCAATGATCACCCGGATATGTTCGCGCTGGTAACGACCCGCTCAGATCTGGAGCGGGTGTTGGCAGTCTGGCGAGGTCGAAATGGCGAAGGTACCGGGCAGGAAGATGCTGTAGGGCACAGCGCGTCGCCGGTCGGGCTGGTGGTTTCGATGGAAGGGGCAGAATGTGTCAGAGATCCAGGCGAGCTGGAGGCCTGGTGGCAACATGGTGTGCGCCTCATCGGTCCGGCCTGGAGTGGTAACCAGTTCTGCGGTGGTACACGCGAGCCCGGACCGTTATCCCCCAAAGGCATGGCCTTGCTAGAGCACATGGGCGACCTGGGTTTTGGCCTGGACTTGACCCACATGGACGAGCAGGCTGTCTTACAGGCGCTGGATATCTATCCTGGTGCACTCCTTGCATCGCATAGTAATGCTCTGGCATTGCTGAAAGACCACTCGGACAACCGCCATCTTTCTGATCGGGTGATCGACGGTATCCTGGAGCGCGATGGGATTATCGGTATCGTGCCGTTTAACCAGTTCCTGAAGCCGGGCTGGCGGATTGGCGACCGCCGTGAGGAGGTAAGCCTGGAGTGGGTGGTGGCTCAAATTGATTATATTTGCCAGAAGGCCGGCGATGCACGCCATGTTGGGCTGGGCACGGACTTCGATGGAGGTTTTGGCTGGCAATCCGTTCCGTCGGAAATCAACTCGATTGCGGACTTATCCAAGCTGGCCCCCTTGTTGATGGAGAAGGGTTATCCTGACGAGGAGATCATTTCCGTGTTGGGTGAGAACTGGATTGGTTTGTTGAAGCGCATTTTACCGTAGGTTTAGACCCAGGTGCCTGGACCGATCTGTCATTGATCAACACCGGAACGATTTGAGTGAAGTGTACCGATGGACGATGATCTTACCCAAAAGAAAAACCTGGATGCACGCCTGGGCCTTCGACTGGCGATTTCCGTGCTTGGGCTGGTCATTTTTGTCCTGGGGTTAAACCCGGGATTATTCGGTTTGGATCGCAGCCCGGTAGTGGGTTTTGTCCAAATCGCAGTATTCCTGGTTGGCCTGGCGGTTATTTGCCTGGGCGGCTATTTAACCTTGACTGCCCTGTGGGGAGGTCAGGAAAAAACGATTGCCGCGGATATTGGCTACCGCACAGTCGCAACCGGCTATGTGGTGGTTGTCGCCTCCGGTATGGCCGATGTATTCGGCTTTGGCAGCCAGCCATTCCCGTCCACCCCTTATTTCGGGCAATGGCAGGCGTTGGGTGTGATGATCGGTGAGATTTTCATGATCATTGGTTTTCTCCTGATGATCCCCTACCCAAAGAAGAAATTTGAACGCCAGGCTTGATCACTCTAATGGTCTTGCACGGTTTTGCCCGAGTTAACTAACCACAGCCAGCATTTCCTCATTGGTCTTCAGCTTGTATTCCTCCATACCAAGGTTCTGTGCCTGCGCCTGCTCGGCTGCCTCCAGCAGAGCGACATCCTCTTTCCAGATCAGTCGTTTCCCTTTTTCCGTAAGTTTTTGCACCAGTTGATCCATGATACCCAGTTCGTTTATTCCGGTTGCCGGTAAGGCTCTGAGATATTGCAGAATAGCTCTGGCGCCATTTTCGCCGTCTTTTCTCGCCACACCGACCAGACCGCTGCTGGCCTCGCGGGACCAGCCGGCTACAAAGATACCCTCCAGGGGCCGGTTTTCAACTGGATCGTAGGCCTCAAACGATGCGCCATCGATCGGATAGCAGGGGTTTGGGCTTTTGACGAACTCATTCCACTTGACCGGCAGGCCAAAGCTTTCGTCCACTTTATCGCCGATGCAGAAGATAACGGTATCCACATTCAGGATGCGCCGCACGCCCAGGCCGACCGCTTTGGTGTCGTCCCCCTTAAGCACCAGCTTGGTGTCTTCCACTTCTAGTCCCGTCACCTGGCCTTGTTCGTTTCCGACCATCCTGGTTGGTGAAGCCAGGAAATCGAAGCGTAAGCGGGTCGCCGAGATGGGTTCCATCGCTTTTGGCAGCGCGGACAGGATGTACTCCCTGGCCGCCTGCACATCTTGCCCCACCTCTTGCATGAAGGGGGTGCAGCGCCTCAGCTCGGCATCCAGCGCTGGCACATCCAGGTTGCCGATCACATATTCCATCTCTTTTTTAGTGAATTTCACTTCCG
>Ga0154774_1042_pt2 | contig 15605 bp, 7 predicted proteins | sample Rifle2008BG16ft_FD_105782 | JGI IMG/M metagenome (GOLD analysis project Ga0154774, IMG submission 105782) | Chloroflexi bacterium RBG_16_57_11
CAGCCGATCACCACTGCCTGCCGACCCACTTTGCCTGAGGCTAGCGCCACGGTAAGCCCTCCTGCCGTATCTTCCATTCCGCCTGTGTCGAAGATAATTGTAGCAATTTTATCCTATTTTATGAGATTGGAAATAGGGAGTTGGGAGTCAGACCTCCATCTCCCCCGCCAAATCCTGTCACGCCAGCCTCCCCGCTCCATCGGAGGCCTGCACGGTGTACACATTGGGCTGGATGCCGGTTGAGCGGGTGTAAGCCTGCGACACATACTCCGCGAAAGTATCGGCCCTCGCGTTCTCCACCAGGGCCACCAGGCAGCCACCAAAGCCGGCGCCCGCCTGGCGCGCGCCCACCACTCCTGGCGCGGCGCTCATTGCGGCGTGCATGGCCTGCATGGCCGGCACGCTGATCTCGTACAGGTCGCGCGCCCCGGCGAAGGAGGCGGAGAAAAGCTCTCCCAGGCGGGCTCGATCCCCCTCCGGCAGGCAGTCTGCCAACTCCAGCACCCGCTGGTCCTCCTGGACAATGAACTTGCAGCGCCTGTAAACCACCTCCGGCAGGTCGGCTCGGTGCCGGGAGAGCATTTCTGCGCTGACATCCCTCAGCGTCCTGACCTGCGGGTAAATACCCCCCAGGATGCGCGCACCCTCTTCGCACTGCGCCCGCCGCTCGCTGTATTCCGTCCCGGCCAGGTGGCGCTCAAGGCGCGTGTCGCAGATCGCCACGGCCAGGTCCGGCGGCATGGGGATGATCTGCCCGCTCAGACTGCGGCAGTCCAGCAAGATTGTACTGCCGGCCTGGCCCATCACGGATGAGAATTGGTCCAATATGCCGCAGTTCATGCCCACGTACTGGTTCTCCGCCCGCTGGCCGAGCTGGGCCAGCCGCAGGCGCTCCACCCGGTAGCCGCCCAAAGCCTCGAAGAGGGCTGCAACCGCCATCTCCAATGCGGCGGACGATGACAGCCCGCTGCCAAACGGCACCGTGGAGTGCACCAGGCCATCAAACCCGCTAACCGGCCAGCCATCGGCTCCCATCGCCCAGGCCACCCCGGCCACGTAGCTGGTCCAATCCGTTGCTGAAGCTGGCAATTGAAGGGGCTGCTTTAGTTCGTCCAGGCTGAATTCATTGCAGCCTGCGATATTCATCGAGCAGATCGCCACCCGCCGGTCCGGGCGCGAGGCAGCCGCCACCCAGGTATCGCGGTCGATGGTCATGGTCATGACATAGCCCTGGTTGTAGTCCGTATGGCTGCCCATCAGGTCCACCCGGCCGGGCGCTCTTCTCCAGGCCTGCGGGTCCCGTCCGTAGATCTGGCGAAACCGTTCTGCCATCCTCTCTTTTCGCTCGCCTGGATCGATCATAGTCCCTCTTTCACCTGGCTTGAAAAGCGGCCAGCAAAGCCTCTACGTTCTCCATCGGGATATCCGTCATCATCCGGTGCGAGGAGGCCAGCAGCAGGCCGGTGTTCTCCGGCGCCAGGCTCGCCTGGCAGGCCGCCACGGCCTGGGCAACCTCGGCGGGGGTGCCGTGCGGCAGAACCGTCTGGGTGGAGATTCCGCCGTAGAAAGCCAGCCGGTCGCCGTAATGATCCCGCAGCCAGGCATGCTCGATCACCTCGGGCTGGACCGGGTTGAGCATCGTCAGCCCGAGCTCGACCAGGTCGGGCAGGATAGCCTGGATTTGCCCATCCGAATGCATCAAGATGGGCAGGCCGCGCTCCCGGAAGGGCGCAAACAGGCGCTCCAGAGGCGGCTTGATCAGCTTACGCCAGATCCTCGGCGATAGGAGCAGGTTCTTCTGCGCGCCGTAGTCGTCGCCAAAGTAGCCGCCATCCACGCCCAGATCCAGGTAACGCCGGATTAACACCAGCTGGATCTCCGTGATGCTGTCCAGAAGCTCGGCGGCATAGCTAGGGTCCAGCGCCGTGTCCATCAGAAAGCGCTCCAGCCCGCGCAGCGACCAGGCCCGCTCGAACAGGGCGAACCCCAGGTTGGGGACGATAAAATATTCAGCGCCATATTGGGAAATGGCTTCGGCGGCCTGGTCCAGCAATCCAGGTGCCTGCGGATCGGGCCAGGGATAAGCTTGCAGGTCGGGGCGCTCCGCCAACGGATGCACCTTGATGTAATAGCCCTCTTCGCCGGTGTCGTGCCCCGCGCCCCACCAGTCGTAGCGCACCCCCAAATCCGGATCGACCCGCCCGGTATGGCTCAAATCGAGCCGCACCAGGTGGTTATCAAGACGAACCGGCAGCTCCTCCACTGAAACGCCCAAATGCCTGGCCAGGATGGCACCCATCCCCTGTGTATAGGTGATCTGGGTGGGCAGGCGGTCTACCGGCTGCCGGTAAATGGCTCGGCGGGTGCGCTCCTTGTGGGTCAGAGCCATCCTCGGGCCTTTAGCCTCAGCGGCACTTTTCCACGATCTCCGCCGCCAGGTCATAGCGCCCGAACTGCGGCATCAGGTAGATCCCGCGCGCCCAGGGCTTCATCTGCTCGACCAATTCTAGGGCGATGCGCACGCCCTCCCAGGGGGCCTCGGCGCCGGCGCGGCGGATGCGCTCCTGGGTGGATTCCGAGATGGAGATACCCGGCACCTCGTTGTGCAGGAAGGTGGTGTGGCGCACGCTGTATAGCGGCAGCACCCCCGCAAATACCGGCAGGTCCAGCGGTCCATACCGGTCGGCGTAGCGCTGCAAGAAGGTAGCGGCAGCCAGCGGGTCGAACACCGGCTGGGTCAGCAGGAAGTCCGCCCCGGCTTTGACCTTGCGTTGCAGGTTTTTGATCTCCTGGTCGATATCCTGTGGGGCCAGGTTGAGGGCGCAACCGACAAAAAACGAGGTCGGCTGGCCGATATCCACCCCGGCGTGATCCAGGCCCAGGTTGAAGCTCTGCTTGATCAGCTTGATCAGGCCGGAGGGCACCAGGTCGTAGTTATCCATCGCGTCGGGGTAGTCGCCGATGGCGGTCGGGTCGCCCATCACCACGAAGATATTACGAATTCCCAGGGCGTGCGCCGCCAGCAGGTCGCCTTGAACGCGCAGCAGGTTGCGCCCGCGGGTGGGGAAGTGCAGCGTGGTGTCCACGCCCACCTGACGATGGATCAGGTCGCACACCGCCCACGGGCTCATGCGCATGCGCGCCATCGGGCTGTCGGCCACGTTGATCACGTCTGCGCCAGCCTCCGCCAGCAGGCTGGCGCCCGCCAGCAGCTTGTGAGCCGACAGGCCACGCGGCGGGTCCATCTCAACAGAGACGACGAATTTCCCCTGCGCCAGTTTTTGCGCCAGCGGGGAGGCCACTCCGGCCTGCTCCAGGGCCTCCTCGACCTCGGCGGGCATCGCCAGCTCGCTCACGGAGGGTCCGCAGCCCTGTGGGAGGCTATCCAGCGCCAGACGCATGGCGGCGATGTGCGCCGGGGTGGTGCCGCAGCAGCCGCCGACCAGCCGGGCGCCGGCTTCACAGAACGCCAGGGCGTACTCGCCGAAATAATCCGGGTTGGCGGGATACATGATCCGCCCGCCCACCTGCTCCGGCCAGCCGGCGTTGGGCATGGCGGATAGTTGTGCGGCAGGAGCAGCCTGGCGCATCTGTCGCAGGATGCGCCAGATCTGCGCCGGGCCGCCCGAGCAATTGACGCCGATCACGTCCGCCCCGCTTGCGGCCAGTACCCGCGCCACCCTGGCGGGCGAGTCGCCCAGCAGGGTGCGGTCATCGCGGGTGAAGCTCATCGAAGCCACCACCGACAGCTCACATTCCTGGCGGGCTGCCAGGACCGCCTCGCTCAGCTCCAGCAGGTCGCTGAAAGTCTCCAGGATGATCAAATCCACACCGGCGCTTGCCAGAGCCGCAATCTGTTCGGCGAAGGCCTGGCGGGCCTGCTCCGGCTGGACCCGTCCGAAGGGCGCCAGGCGAACGCCCAGCGGCCCGACGTCACCCGCCACCAGGACATCCTTAAATGACGCCGCCACCACCCGGCGCGCCAGCTCCACCCCCGCCCGGTTGATTTCGGCCACTTTTCCCTCCAGGCCATGGGCGCTCAGCTTGTAGCGGTTGGCGCCAAAGGTGTTGGTCTGGATGATATTCGATCCAGACTCGATGTACTCGCGGTGCACCTCCGCCACCAGGGCCGGGTGGCTCAGGTTGAGCAGGTCGAAACAGGCTTCGAAGCTCGCCCCACGCGCGTTGAGCATGGTGCCCATGGCGCCATCGGAAAGCAGAGGGGAGGGGGATTGATCCAGCAGGTCGAGGAATTTGCTTGGGGTCATCCAGGCCTCCAGCCAGAAGACCAGTCTGAGGTCTACTGGAGGGATAGGCCCATATTTTACCCGCGTTCGATGGATAAAATCTGGCATATTTTTTCCGAAGGACGATAACCAATGGTTTGTGAGATGGTTAGTTGGATGGTATACCTGGAAACGCTGACAATGGATTCGGGGAGCGGATTTAGCGGATTAGGGGCCTAATATAATTTTCAACCTCCACAGGCGCGAAATCCGATCAATCCGTTCCTCTGCGGTCTTTGCAGGCATAATCCGTTGTCAGTGACCCCGATTGCAACATACTCTTGATCAAAACATAACCCGGTGGATTTGTTATAATCAGTGGGCGCTGAGCCCGCCAGTTCTTCAACTACACAAGATAATGCCATGATCCCAATTCGCCTGTCTGTTGCCGGATTTCTTTCTTACCGCGAGCCCGTCGAGCTCGATTTCACCCTCTTCGACCTGGCGTGCATCGCCGGGCCGAACGGGGCAGGCAAATCCTCCCTGCTGGACGCCATTACCTGGGCGCTGTTCGGCCAGGCGCGCAAGCGTGACGATTCAGTCATCAACTCCCGCTCAGCGGCGGCTGAGGTAGGGCTGGTCTTTGCCTATGAAGGCAACATCTACCAGGTGCAGCGCACCAAGCCGCGTGAGAAGACCATGCTGCTGGAATTCCACATCCTGCAGGACGGTGATGGAGCCCAGAGCGACCCCGCTCTCATTCTCGAACGCCTGTCCAACGGCCATTGGAAGCCGCTTTCAGAGCGCACGCTGCGCGAGACCGAGGTCCGCATCCAGCAAACCCTGCGCATGGATTACGAGACCTTCACGAATGCCTCGTTCTTTCTGCAAGGCAAAGCCGACCAGTTCACCCAGCAGCGATCCGGCGATCGCAAGCGCATCCTGAGCAGCATCCTGGGGTTGGAGGTGTGGGAGCGGTATAAAGAGCGCGCCGCCGAGCGGCGTAAAGGGATCGAATCCGAGATCCGCCAGCTGGAAGGGCGCATGCAAGAGATCAACGCCGAGCTGGCGGAAGAAGAGGCGCGTAAAAAGCGCCTGAATGAGCTGGAAAGCGACCTGGAGCGTCTGGGGCAGCAACGCGGGGCGCAGGAAGCTACGGTGCAGAACGCCCGCCAGGTAGCGGCGGCGCTCAAAGAGCAGGAGCGGCTTGTTGAGGCCTTAGCACGCCAGGCCGAAGCCACTCAGCGACGGCTGTTGGAAATGGAAAACCGCCTGGTCCTCCGCCAGCAGGAGAAAGACAGCCTGGCTGCATTGCTAGGCCGGGCGGGTGAAATCGAAGCGGCGTACGCCGCCTGGCAGGCGGCGCGATCTGAGCTCGAGCGCATGGAAAAGATCGCCGGCCAGTTCCGCCAGCAGGAAAAGCAGCGTGAGGCGCCACGCCTCGAGATCCAGGCCGAGCGCGCCCGCCTGGAACAGGAACGGGACTCTCTGTTGAGGCGACAGGCTGAAATCGATGCGACACAGGCTGAAGCTCATAGCCTACGCCAGCAGGCCGAAGCCGAGCGCACCGCGATCACGGTGGCGGAGGCCCGGCTGGAGCGCCGCGCCCACCTGGATGCCCAACTGCAAGCAGCGCGTCAGAGCCAGGCGGAGGCTCGGGCAGAGAACCCCCGGCTGAAGGCCGAGATGGATGAGCTGAAGGGGCGCATCGACCAGCTTAAAGTTACCGAGGGTGCCGAGTGCCCGCTGTGCGGCCAACCCCTCAGCCTCTACGATCGCGCCGATTTGATCAATCGACTGGAAACCCAGGGTGGCGAATTGGGCGACCGCTACCGCCTCAACCAGGCCTTGTTGAAACAATCCGACGACCAGGTGCGCGAGCTGGAGCTGCAGATTGCCGGGCTGGCCCCGGCCGAAGCCGACCTGCGACTCCACGACCAGGCGCTGGCGCAGCTCAACAGCCGTCTGGAGCTGATCGAGGCCGCGCAGGCAGCCTGGACCTCCCGGGAAGCGCCCCGCCTGGAAGAGCTGAAGGCCGCCCTGGAAAATGAGATTTTCGCTCAAGAAGCACGCCTCCAGCTGGCGGGGATTGACGCTGAATTGAAGGCCATCGGTTACGACGCTACGGCGCACGACGCCGCCCGCCAGGCGGAGGAAGCCGGCCGCAGCAGCGAAGCTGAGCTGCGCAGCCTGGAGAGCGCCCGATCCACCTTGGCGCCGCTGGAGCGCGAGATCCTCGAGACCCAGGCGCAGATGGCCGATCAGCGCCTCGAGATGGACCGCCAGCAGCAGGAGCACCAATCCGCCCTGGCCGCGCTGACCGAATCGCAGGCCCAGGCCCCCAACCTGAACGAAATCGAGCGCCTGCTGTACGCCTTGCAGGAGCAGGAGAACCGCCTGCGCATGGAGGTCGGCGCCGCCCGGCAGAAGGTGCGCATCCTGGATGAGCTAAAAGGCCGCCGCCTGGCGCTGGAGGCGCAGCGCGAGCAGCTCGCCCAGCAGGTGAGCCAGTATAAACAGCTCGAGCGCGCCTTTGGCAAGGACGGCGTGCCCGCACTGCTGATCGAGCAGGCTCTGCCGGAGATCGAGAGCAAAGCCAACGACACGCTGGCCCGGCTGAGCGGGGGCAACATGTCGGTGCGCTTTGTGACTCAGGCAGCCTATAAGGACAAGACTCGCGAAGACCTGCGCGAGACGCTGGATATCCAGATCAGCGACGGCAGCGGGACCCGGGATTACGAGATGTTTTCCGGCGGCGAGGCCTTTCGGGTCAACTTTGCCATCCGGCTGGCGCTTTCGGAGGTGCTGGCGCAGCGGGCTGGCGCCCGCTTGCAAACGCTGGTGATCGACGAGGGCTTTGGCAGCCAGGATACCCAGGGCCGGCAGCGCCTGGTCGAAGCGATTAACCTGGTGCGCGACGACTTTGCCAAAATCCTGGTGATCACACACATCGACGAGCTCAAGGACGCATTTCCGAACCGCATCGAGGTCGAGAAAACTGAGTTGGGGAGTATTATCAGGGTCTTATAGGTATCAAGGATGGAAAAGACGCTAACTTTACTGGCTGTCCTGGCGCACCCGGACGATGAAACGTTTGGCACGGGGGGCACACTGGCGCTGTACGCCGAGCGCGGCGTGGAGGTGCATCTGGTGTGCGCCACGCGCGGCGAGGCCGGCGATATGGACGCCGATTGCCTGGATGGGTTTGATTCCGTCGCCGAGCGGCGTGTTTATGAATTGCGCTGCGCAGCCGGGATCCTGGGTCTGAGCGGCGTACATTTTCTTAACTACCGCGACTCGGGCATGCCCGGCTCGGAAGACAACCAGCACCCCGCTGCGCTGATCAACGCTCCGCTGGATGAAGTCGCCGGGCATATCGTGCATTATATCCGGGTGCTCAAGCCGCAAGTGGTGATCACCTTCGATCCGATCGGCGGCTACAAGCATCCCGACCACATCGCCATCCACCAGGCGACGGTCCGTGCCTTCCACCTGGCAGGAGATCCAGATTACCCCGGGCCTTCCGGGCTTCCGGAACACCAGCCGCAGAAGCTGTACTATAGCATCTTCCCCAAGGGGATGTTGCGCTGGGCGGTGCGCATCCTGCCGCTCGTGGGGCGGGACCCCAGGCATTTTGGGCGAAACGGCGATATCGACCTGGTCGACCTGGTCGAATCGGGCGACTTCCCGGCACATGCCCGGATCGATTACCGCAGCGTTCAAGACAAGCGTGAGGCGGCCTCAGCCTGCCACGCCAGCCAGCTGATGGCTCCGGTTCGAGGCGGGCTGGTGAGCCGCCTTACGCGCCTGCTGGGTGGCAAAGAGGTGTATATGCGCGCCTATCCCACCGTGGATGGCCGGCTGAAGGAAACCGATCTGTTTGCAGGAGTAAGTTAGAGGCTAGTTTTAACCGCATAATGGGGTATTCGTAGGGTAATCGTATGGTAATTGTCGGCTGTGTGTCGAGCAAATTGGGAGGAGATATGATAGGATCATCACAGGACGTTTCTTCTTCTCCTCCTTGTGAGAGCGCCGGATCCTTGGGCGGGATCCGGCGCTCATGATTCAGGCTGACACGATCAGACCTCAGGGGGTGATCTGGAACACATCCCCGGCGCTGGTGGCCTGTACTTCGGGGAAGTAGAGCTGGTAGGAGCGCGCCGGTATTGCCCGGTACTCACCCGGCTGGAGCAACACCAGCGTGTAGGTCAGCTCATAGCTGCCGGCGGGCAGGGAAAGGGCCGTCCAAGAGATATGGTCATCGTAGATTTGCGGCTGGTTGAAATACCACCAGCCCCAGCCCTCCGCGTAGGGGTTGCGCGGGTCGTAGGTTTGCTGGACCTCAGTTTCGCCTTCATCGCCAAGCTGGGTCGTCTTCAGGCTGGTATCCAGTATTTCCGCACCGGCCGGGATGTAGTCCAAGACCGCCAGGTAGTACATGTCATGTGGCAAGGTCAACGACAGGCGCACGCTGACTTTCTCTCCTGCCCGGGCGGACTGGATCGGGGAGCAGCTCCCTTCAGGGCAAGCCTCGCCAAACGGCAGGAAGAGGCGCTGGATGCTCAGACCTTGTGAGAGCGGTGTGGCATCCTCCGCCGCGCGGTTGACGTTCAGACCTACAGCGTAATACAACCGCCCCGGCCCGCCATCGCGGCGGATGGTCAGGGCATTAGGGTAATCGGGATACAGTCGCTGTACCGCGGTCTGAGCCGTTACTGGGGTAGCCTGCTGGGCACCTCCGGCTTTTCCTTCGGCGAGCGGGTTGCCGTTCAGAGAGGCGTCGAAAGCAAAGTTGCCCGACAGCTCCCCGGTGCTCTTGATCACCTCGTTCAGTGCGATCAAGGTCCAGGCGGTGGTATAGGTGGAGGCCCAGGCGCCATCGCCGCCCCGGTTGGCCATCAGGTAACGCACCACATCCGCCACCAGCGGCGAGCCCGGGTCACGCTGCGCCAGGGCGTACAGGACGATGGCAGTGTTGGAGAGATCGGTCTGCATGTTCAGCCCGGCCTGCAGCGGTCCGCCCTCGGTTTGGGGCATCTCCCAGTAGGCACCGGTGGCGGAGCGGATGGCTTTGGTCTGCAGGTCCGAGAGCAGGGTGCGTGCCTCGGGACTGCCGGCGGAGACTTCCTCAAAAGCCAAAGCCAGCACAGCCTGCGCCCACGGGCTGAGCTGATCGCGGGCCTGGTAGGCTTCCGTCAGCAGGTCGCCGTTCTGCTCACGTGCCAGGGCCAGGACGTACTGCTGGAAGGCCAACCGGTCCCACCCGTAAGGTTGCGGCGGCCAGCCTCCACCACCACCAGCCAGCGGGTGATTAGTTCCGGAAGGCAAAGGCGCTTGCAAGAGATGCGCTGCACCTACCGGTGGCTGCGGCGGGGCGGCTTTCAGGTAATCGATCGCCGTTTGGAGGGCATCCTGGTTGATGGTGATCCCGGCCTGGCGAGCTCGGAACAGCCCAAACAGCACATAGGCGGTGATATAGGGGTCGCTTTCCGGCTCCTGCCACCACGGCCAGCCGCCATCGAAGTTCTGGCGCGCTTTCAGACGCTGTAAGCCCTCATTCAACGTGCGATCCAGACGAGCCTTGAGCCCCGGGTCATCGATGCCGTAATCCTGCAGGGTGCGATAGGTCTCCAGGTTGGGCAGGAAGCTGGAGAGGATCTGCTCAGTGCTCTGGAAAGGATAAGTCTCCAGGACGTCCAGCGCCCGGATCATTGCCGCGGCCAGGGACGGCGCCAGCTCGACGTCGAGCTGGCCGCTCTGGGCATCGAACGAGCGCGGCAGGCTGATCAGCTCGCTGATCTCCCCGGCCGTCTCCATCGTCCCGGAGGTACGGAAGGTTTGCGGCGCCTGGAAGCGCAACACCGGCAGGGCGCCCATGGGTGGGTGGGCGGCATCCTGGTAGCCGCCGCCTTGGGCTGAGAAGATCAGATCAACGCTGGGGACATCCTGGGCCGTGCCCCACCATTCCACTCTTTCCCGCCCTTGAGCGGGCACGCTGACCTGCTGCGTTTGCGACTCGGGCTCGTCCAGAATGAAGCCATTGGCCTGCAACGAGACTTCCACCTGCAGCGGGTCAGCGGTGTTGTTTTGCACCACCGCAGCCAGTTGGGCATGATCGTTGATGACGAAGAAGCGAGGGGTAACCGGTCGCACCATCAGCTCTTTGGTGGTAACCACCTCGGCCTGGGATTGGCCTACCCGGGTATCCTGGGTCACACCACGCGTTTCGACCTGCCAGGTCGTCAGGGTGTCCGGCAGGTTCAGGCTGACCTGGGCCTTGCCATCCACGTTTGTGACAATCTCGGCGTTCCAGTAGGCGGTATCGGGGAACTCCTCACGCGCCACTGTGGGCACGGTCTCGCCGCCCCCGCCGCCGCCACCCAGGGGCATATTAAGGTCGCGCCGATTATAGGCCGCCAGGGTCACGCTGGTGCGCACGCCGTTCGGCTGCTCACTGTAAAAGGCCGACACGATGTCCTGCGAATTCGGCTCGGCCAGGGCCAGCACCGCCAGATCCACGACGGCCAGCGAGAACTCACCCTGGACGGGGTCCCCGGCGGAATCGGTCACCTGGATCTCGAAGGTCACCGGATCGCCGGGTCCGGCGCGCTGTGGTTCGCTGAGCAGCGTTACTTGCAGGGTCTGCTCTACAGGCTCGACCGGCAGGTTGAGATAACCCTGGCGAAAATCGGGCAGGCCCCCGGAGCTTCGTCCGATCAAGGTAGCCGAAAGATAGATGTTTGGTGCGTGCTCGCTGGTCAGCGGCAGGCTTAAATTATAGCCTTGCGCACCCATAGTGACTACCTGGTGCTCCATCACCAGGCTGCGCTCGATGGTCAGCAGCGCCTGCACATCCACGCCGAACGGGTTGGGGATGAAAATCTGTGCGGTATCCCCTGGTTGGTACTCCGCCCGGTCCGCCACCAGTCGCAAGCGTGAGTTAGGCAGGTTAGGCCAGACGGCCTGGCCCGGCCCGCCCACCCATACCAACACCTGGGTGCGCGCGCCCTGGCCCGCCGGAGCCTGGAGGTTGTACACGTCCAGCATATACGTGCCAGGGTCTGGAGGGGTGAACGCCAGGCGGGCTTTGCCCTCGGCGCTGGTGGCGAAATCGGTGCTGCCGACCGGCGTATATTCGGGCACGTACTCGGGCAGCGCATAGGGATCGGCCGTCTCTGGCTCGAGGCGGTTCCACTTGACCTTCTGGAATTCGGCGCGCAGGCTGCGCGCCCCGTCCGGCTGTCCCAGCCAGTCGACCAGCTGCACGTCGAAATTGACCGGCTCACCGGAGCGACCTACCCAGGCATCCGAGCGCAGGCCGATGTAGAACTGGTCCGGATTGACCTCAATGCTGCCCCGTGATGAGACCGGCAGGCCGCTCTCGTCGCTAATCGTGACCTCCAGCGTATAGCGGTGACGGGCGTCACCCGGCTCGGTGGGGAAGTCCAGCATCAGGGTGCCATCCGGGGAAGTCACCGCCTCGCCTTCATCGATCAGGTTGCCCAGCTCGCCGCCAAAGTTCGGGAAGTGAAAGATCTCCATCCAGCTGGTGTCTTCCGGGCCGACCTGGTAACCGGGCAGCCCGAAATACGAATCCGCCTGGTAGAGCGCCCAATGCAGGTCCACGTTCCCGGCTGGCGCGTCGAAGAAATAACGGGCGTTCGCCAAAGCGCTCAAGGTCTCCCCCGCCAGGGCCTGCTGGCTGGTGAAGTCCACCTGCAGGTTGATCTCCGGCTTGCGGTAGCTGGCGACTTGGAAGCCCAGGTAGGATGAATCATCCGCCGATGTCATGATCGAGTAGTAGCCGGGCCTGGCATCAGCGGGCAGGGTGAACTCGCCATGGGCGGTGCCCATTGGCGACAGCGCCATGCTGTACTCGGCCAGCTGCTGGCCCTCCCCGCCATGAATGGTCACCGGCAGGCTGGTCACCTCGGGTGGGGTGTAGCGCCCGTTGTATGCCTGGCGCGCCACCACGCGGAAATACACCTTCTGACCGGGGCGGTAGATCGGGCGGTCGGTGTAGAAGTAGGCTTTCAGGCCAGGAGCGCGTGGGCCATAGCTGATTCCGAAGTCCCATGGCTCGATCCCGAAAGTCCATGTGGAGAGCGCCATGCCGAACTGGTCATCGCCAGGCTGACCGACGACCGCATAGACCGTCTCATAGGGGTTCGCCAGCGGCTCGTAGGTGCCTTTGAAGACGCCTTGCGCGTCCGTCTGGCCCTGGGCAATCGGCTCGCCAGCTTCGTTATACACGGTGACGGGCGCATTGGGCAAAGGCGCGTTGGTGCGCAAATCCACCACCCAGGCCAGCGCCTCGGTGGCGCTGACCTTGAAGGTCACCTGCAGGTTGCTGACCACCAGCAGGTACGGCCCAGGGTAAATTTCCGGGGCGGCTTCGCTTCCCTGGCCGAAATCGAAGCGGAAGAAGTAAATTCCCGGCTCGAGTGGGGCCTGGTCGGGGCGCAGGAACAGCTCGGCGTCTTGCATCCGGTCAGCCGACACGGTCAGCGGCTGAACCCAGGAATTGCTCTCCAGGTTCTGCAGGTCGTCCTGCAGCTCATATCCCTGCGATCCCTGGAGCTTCATGAAGAAATCCAGCGGCACGCTGCCCACCGAAAGCGGGACATCGGTGAGGTTGACCGCCTGCACCACCAGGCTGGGGTCCTGCGGGGTCAGAAAGATGGTCGAGGTCTGGTTGACCAGGGTGATGTTGGGGGAATACGGCTGGGTGGTAAAGGTCTGGGTGAATTCTTGAGCCATCGGCCCGCCCCAGATGTCGGTCAGTTGGGGGGAGACGCTGAGCGTATAGGTTACATTGGGCGAAAAATAGCCATACAGGCTGAGGGAGTTCTGGTATTCGTCGAAATAGGAACCCAGGTCGGGCACTTCTGGCGTCATCGTGACGTAATCCATCACCGTTTTCTGATCCACCGGGGCGGTGAAATAGAGGATCAGGTTGGTGCGCGGATCGACTGGCTGGCCGGCGGCCGGCTCGGTGTTGGTCACCTGGAGCGGCGCCATGGTCACGACGCCGGCGCTGAAGGTCTCACCCAGAGCGGCACCGCCCTGGCCCTGTGCCTCCGCGTTGAGCGTCACGGTGTAATCGGCCCCGCGAGTCAGCAGGGTGGAGGGCGTGAAGGTATATTCGGTATCGTCATTGCTCCACTCGCCCTCCCCGGCGACAGGTCCGCCCGGCCCGACCAGGCTGAAATTCGCCGCTACGCTGTCGCGATTCATCGGCTGGTTGAAGGTCAGCATTACCTTGGCATCCAGGCGCCAGGGGGTCTCCGTCTCCGGCTGGATCGAGAGCAGCTTGGGGGTGGCAGTCGTAAAGCTCCACGCCTGGGCCTCAGTCAGCGGGCCGCCATCGGTGCTCTTCAGGCCAGGGTTTGGCCTGACGGTGTACTGCACACCGCCCGCCAGGGCCGGCTCGGGGTAAAAGACGTAAGTGCTGGTGTTCAGCCACTCGCCCTTCCCGGTAGCGACCGGCTCCAGGGTGAAGGCCTCTGGCAGCGAACCCGGCTCGGCTCCCAGCGGCACAATCGGGCGGTTAAAACCGGCGATGACCGCCGCCGATGGATCCACCTCCTGCGCCTCGGGCGTGGGTAGGGGTTGCACCAGGCGCAGGTAGCCGGCGGTCTGGTAGGTCAGGCTGACCGGCTGCAAGAGCGACTGGCCCTGCGCTGAGCGGGCGGTATCGCCCAGCGACAGCACGAGCTGGGTTTCCGGCTCGAGCGGCGCGCCCAGGTACACGATCACGGTCGCATCGTCCACCCAGTTGAATTTCAAAGGCTGTTGCATCTGGCTGGTGAGGGCCGCCTCCACCGAGAGGCGGTCCATCGGCTGGTTGAAGTACAGGGTGATCGGCCCATCCAGCGGCAGCTCGACGCTCTGCGGCGGATCGCTCTCCACCAGGTCGGGCGGCAGCGGCGCCGGGGTTGGCGTCGGCTCCGGTGGCAGGGTGGGCGTGGAGAAGACCCCCCGGCGGGTGGGCGTCGGCTGGCCGCCAAAAGGCAGCGCGCAGGCCAGGCTGGCCAGGATCAGCACCAATGGCAGCCAGCGCCTCAAGCGGCGCAGGCTGGAAACAGGTTTTCGACCCTCATCCTTCATATTGAGCACTCCAGTCGTAGTAGCGACTTCAGTCGCTTATTGGTCGGAAGTCAACGGCTGAAGCCGTCACTACATAAATTATCCAATGAAAGCGTCCAAACTTATATTCCTTACCAGACAGGACGAAGAATCCACCTCTCCGGTTCCTTATTTATAATGATCAGGTGTAGCGCTCCCTAATTCGCGATGCGTCCTGAGTGTAATCGAAGGACGCCGGGGTTCGCCATGCACCCTGAGTGCAATCGAAGGGCGCCGCAGCTACCAACTCGCTTCGATTACACTCAGCGAGTATAGGATTGGTAAGCGCCATGCACCCTGAGTGTAATCGAAGGGCGCCACAGCTATCAGCTCGCTTCGATAGCCGAACTTGTTCGGACACTCAGCGAGCCCGTGACGGCAAGGGCAGTCTCGTTCGCTCATTATAACGGATTGCGACCAGCCGAGAAATATTAAGCAGATAATCTTTGGTACAATTAGCGGACGATGACTACGACTTATCCTGTTGCTCGAAGAAGACGGCGCGATTCATCACCCGAGCCCTCGCCATTGGTTCTGCAAACCTTGTTTGCGCTGGCGGGCGGGATCGCCCTGTTCTTCTTGTTCTGCCTGATCTTGCTGCTGGGCAGCCAGATCGCCTACACCGGAGAGATCTACCCGGGCGTTTCCGTCGCCGGGATCGATCTATCCGGGCTGACCGAAAGCCAGGCGGTGGCGCTGCTGGCCCAAAGGATGACCTTCCCGCAGACCGGCAAGATCGTCTTCCAAGACGGCGAGCGGGCATGGCTGGCGCGCCCGACGGACCTGGGCTTAATGGTGGACGCGCGCCCCAACGCCCAGGCGGCCTACGCCCTGGGGCGCAGCGGTAACCCGTTCGCGCGCCTGGCCGACCAGCTCGGGGCCTGGCACTCCGGTAAAGACATCCCGGCGCAGCTCATCTACGACCAGCGCGTGGCGCTGGGGTTCCTGCAGCAGATCGCCGCCGAGGTAGATCGCCCGATGCAGGAGGCCTCGCTCAAGGTGGAAGGCGTGGAGGTGATCGCCGTGCCGGGGCAGGTGGGCCGTCAGGTGGAGGTCCCCGCCAGCCTGCAGGCGCTGCGTGAGCAGATGAGCACCCTGACCGACGGCGCAATCCCGCTGGTCATTAACGAGACCACGCCTGGGATCATGGACGCCAGCGCCCAGGCCGAAGTCGCCAAGCGCATACTCAGCGCGCCGCTGACCCTGACCTTCCCCGACGCCAAGCCCGGCGATCCCGGCCCGTATGTCATC
>Ga0154774_1059_pt3 | contig 15570 bp, 12 predicted proteins | sample Rifle2008BG16ft_FD_105782 | JGI IMG/M metagenome (GOLD analysis project Ga0154774, IMG submission 105782) | Chloroflexi bacterium RBG_16_57_11
GCCGATGGTGGGGACGCCCAACCTTCCCAAGAAGTCGAGTGTCTCGCTCATCGTGGGCGCGTTCCAACGTAGCATCGTGGTGTTGGTCATCACGAACAACGGAGTATCGAGTGCGTTCTGTAGGCCGGCAACGGTTTGTTTCCACGCGCCACGAGCGCCCACCATTTGGTCGTGGATCGCAGCCTCATGGGACTCGAGTGTGATTTGTACATGATCAAGACCGGCCTGAACCAATTGCTGGATGTAGTTTGGGTCGCTCAAGCGGCGGCCATTGGTGTTCAGGCCAGTTATCTGACCTTTGTTCTCAGCGTAGGCGACCAATTCGGGTAGATCGGCGCGTAAGGTCGGCTCACCGCCGGTAAATACGATATGTGGGATGCCGATCTGCCAGGCGCGGTCGATCATCGTTTTCCAGTGTTGAGTATCCAGCTCGCTGAAATCGCGCGGGCGGGCGTTGTAGCAGTGCGCACAATCATTGTTGCAGCGGTAGGTGAGAGCCAGGTCCAGACGATAGGGGGCGGATGGACGTGCAGAGAAAGGGGCAATTACTTCCAGGTCGAGCTCGTGCAAGGCGCAGGCGCCATCCGGCCGAGCCAGCTCATCGATCTGAGCACTTATTTGCGCATAGTCTCTAGTGGCTTGCTGCCTGGAAACACGATAGCGCCGGCATATTGCCTTCAACGCTTGTTCTTCCGGGGTTTTCTCCAGGACAAGGTGTGTCATGTAGGCGGCGGTGGGGTTTAGATGGACCACCCGGCTGGCGTTGACCAACAACTGCCCGCTGCCATCGGCATCAATCCGCAGGTGTAAGCGAGCGCGCTCATGCTCGGCACGGCGTTCATAATGAAGCAACTGTGGGAAAGCCGTCGCCTCTTGCATTTCGGGCATTTTGAGCAATTTGCCGCTTAGCTTAAGCAGGAAGTTGGTCATTTTATTACCATAACTGGTGTCCGTAAGGGGTGCCATGCACTTTCGCTTGAACGATGATCGCCAGTGCATTTCACCTGTGACAAAATCAACGCCCGCCTCCCGCACAGGCACAAGCGCAACCGGCGCATGCGCAGGCACAGGCGCAGCCGCCGCCACTCCGGCCCGAGCTGCTCGAACGGCTCGGAGGTGGCGGCGGGTTAGTGCGGTTTGTGATTGAACTGGTGAAATCTGATACGTTACCCACTACGCCGCTGGAGAAGTTCTGCACGCCTTGTACCATGGAAGCGGCGAAGGCTGAACCAGGTAGTGTTGGCAGGGAGAAGCTCCCGCCGCCTGAGCTGCCGCTTGAAGGCATGCTGACCGTCGATGGCCTTGGCGCACTGGTTGATGGCCTGAAAGTCGGGTCGTAATGTCCCCACCAGGTGGGGACGAAAACCGGTCCGGTGAACACCCGGCGGGTGCGGCCGTCGTAATCCTTGTCCAGCATAGTCCACTCTAAATATTTATCGAAAGCCTCGCTCTTGACTTCCGGGGTTTGAGCGGCTTCCACCTGACCCCAAGCGCGCTCCATGATATCCTTGTAATAGGCCACGGTCTCGTTTCGGCTGAAGCCTTTCATCTTGGTTGAAAGGCTCTTAACCATGTTGATCATCATTTCTTGAAGCGCTTTTTTACGCCCGGCAGGACTGCTCTCGAAGGCCCTAAGGAACTCTTTCTCGTAGTCATTCAACCCTTCCGGTAAAGGGTCGGTAGCGCGGATTTCCAGCGGATCCTGTTTGACAACCGATGCAGCGCTCTTCTTGATAACGCCAAACAGGATCATCGTCAGCACTTTATCCAACGGTTGCTCCATCAACACAGCGGCTTCTACCGCGGTCAAGCCGCGCTTGATACCCAAGCCTTCGATGGCGATCTTTGGTGGCAGGTATTGCATCTTACGCCTTTTGGCGGACAATGTGGAAAGCACGCCGCTACCAAAAATGATCGCTATCACGCCGAAACAGCACATAAAACCGAACAGGTCGTCCGGGTTGATGCCGGTCGTCTCCGTAAAGGTAGGTTGAGTGACCGTCCCGGCGGGGACGTACTGGACGGGGAATGAAGCGCCAAAGTCATACTGCCGGTAGCCTTCAGCCTGCTGGTTGCTCCAGGTGTAGGTGATGCGTCCCTGTTCATCGATACCGGTCATTGGCTCAACCGGAAAACCGGAAGGGGCGCCGTGCCAACGCGGCTCTTCCGGCTTTATGCCTGGCGGCAAGTGGAAGGTAATGCTCATGTTCGTGGTGCCCTGCATGAACTCCTTGCCGAACCAGGTGGGTGAGAATTCGAAGCTGGCGTAATTAGAGTCTTTAGAATCCGTTCGCAGCCAGGATCCGGCATCGGGCACGTAGACGGTCACCGTACCGGTTTGCCCAGGACGAATGGCTTTTGAGCCCATGACGATAGCAAACCCGCTGCCGGCCCCCTGGTAATCGGAGCGCGAGACGGGCACTGAGGTGCCGTTAGCCTGTGCGGTGATTCCCGAGGTTGAAAAGCTGCTGTTGGGCATTCCGACGTCGATATAGTCGATCGGGGATGCACCGGGCGCATTGGTGAAGACGAACGTATAGGCAATCGACGCCGTGCTGTCCTCATTCACGTACACGTTCACTTGCAGCTCGTCCAGGGAGAAGAGGTAGTCCAGCGCCAGGGCGCTGGTCGGGAATAGTGCAAGAAGCAGTATGAGCACCAAACCAACCCAGCGTGCTCTTTTCATTTTCGCCTCCATGATTTTATATGACTTTTTTGGGTCGTGGGTGGTGTTACAACTCACTACCATCTAAGCTATATGCTTTACCATTTGGGTTCTTCTTTGAGCTGATAACTGGTGTTGCAGTAGGGACAGGTGACCACCGGAGCCCCAGCCACCATTTTGACATTTTCTGGAGTCAGAGCTCCGCCGCAGGACTGGCATTTGAATGTGTCCATGCTGACATTGGAAGGTAAATCTACCTTAACAGTAACGTTGGTATCGCCGGCAACGGATCGTTTCAGGCGAGTTGCCAGCCAGATCAACCCCAGGCCAATCGCCACACTGATCACACCTACGATGATCCAGCCGTCTGGAGCGCTTGGGTCGAAAGCCCCCCAGATGAACAGCACGCCAAAGAAGATCAAGATTCCCGCTACAATATAGAAAATAATTTTCATCGGAGCCTCTCTTTTGGTAGCCTGAAGAAATTGACGCAATCGAGCAAAAACTACCTACGGTAATCGTCCTGGGTTAAGTGTAATAGGTATTTGGATGTTATTCAAATGATTTTTATCCTGATTTTGTCACAATTCCACATCCCGCTGCTCCCTGCGCAAGGCCAAAGGGAGTGCATCAAGCGGTGCCTTTTTTATACTCTATACGTATTTGCATCCTTCCGGTTGCGTGAGTGGTAAAATGGTATAAAGCGTGAAAATTAGCCCAAAGAAAGGTGGAATACACATGAAAGGCAACGAAAAAGTAATCGCACTATTAAACGAACTGCTCTCCGATGAGCTCACAGCCATTAACCAATATATGGTTCATTCGGAAATGTGCGCCAATTGGGGTTACGAAAAGCTGCATGAGGCGGCAGAGAAGAGAGCTATCCAGGAGATGAAACACGCCGAAAGCTTGATCGGACGGGTGATCTTCCTGGAAGGCACACCGATCGTAAGTAATCTAAAACAAATTCGCATTGGCGCCGACGTGTCCGCCCAGCACCGCAATGATTTGAGGGCAGAAACTGAAGCTGTTGCGGCTTATAATGCTGGCATTCGTCTTGCGGTTGAGTTGAGCGATAACGGCAGCCGGGAGCTGTTGGAGAGTATCCTCAAGGATGAAGAGGTGCATTTGGATTGGCTTGAAGCCCAATTGACACAAATCGAGCAGATGGGCATCCAGACCTATCTGGTGGAGCAGCTCGGCTAGATTTCTGGAAAGAGCTACGATTTACCTGGCTTAAAATTCTGAGTTATAGGAAAGAAATTTCGCTCACATCTGTGTTCCCACTGGATGGCGGTATCAGCTCCGCCATCTTTTTATTCTTGCCCAGTATTTATTCCAACAACCAGGATAAAGTAGTACAAATTTCCCCCTTTTTTATGGGAAATTAATCCTTGAATTATTGCCTTAAATTATCTAGAATTAATTTATGGGTGGAACCTCACCGTCGTAGTAACAGCTACTTTCCCCCAGTGATCTGTCTACGAAATCCATTCGTAGAATAGCATAAAAAAACCAGATAGCCGAGGAGGTGAACATAGAATAGTCAGTTGTGTGGCGTGAGCTTTCTCCGCCTTGATTCATCCATTTCGGTGAAATAACCACAAAGACTGTTCGGAGGTTATGATGAAAGGTCCCCGTTGCCTACAGAAATACATTTACACATTTCTGGCGATGATTTTATGCATTTCCTGGCTGCCAGCAAATTCCCAAAATGCCTTGGCCAAATCATCTTATGCGCCTGATTCTGATCCACTTGGAACCGGTTCTGCAACTCCGGCGGCGGTCTTCGCTGGCGAGGTCACATTGCTCACCGTTGTTATCACGCCTGGCACCGACCCGGCCAGCACTGGCCTTGAAGTTAACGGTGATCTGAGCACGATCGGTGGGCTGGCTGCGCAAGTGTTCTATGATGATGCCACCAATGGCGACGTTACCGCCGGCGATAACACTTTCTCATTCCAGGTCACGGTCTCTCCGGCCACCCTTCCGGGTGTAAAGAACTTGCCCATCACGATTTTAGATGCCCAAGGCCGGTCGGCTGCAACAACCATCAATCTGGTTGTAAAGCCTCCTCTGGTGCCCATTCACACGATCCAGGGTGCAGCCCATCTTTCACCCATGTTAGCTGACTTTGTGACTACCCAGGGGATCGTGACTGCACTGAGAAGTAACGGCTTTTTTATGCAAGACCCGGTTCCGGATTCAGACGTTGCCACTTCCGAAGGCATTTTTGTCTTCACTTCATCGGCGCCGTCCGTCCTGGTGGGAGATCTTGTCGAGGTTGTAGGCACGGTGCTCGAATTCCGCCCTGGTGGTTCCAGCTCTGCAAACCTGACCACGACCGAGTTAGGTAACCCAGGTCTGGTGGTGACCGTGGTTTCCAGCGGTAATCCTTTACCGGCTGCCACGGTGATTGGCGCCGGGGGCCGTGTGCCACCCAACCTCAGCATCGAGAATGATGCGACAGGCGATGTTGAGCTGAGTGGGGTTTTCGATCCGGATGAGGATGGGATCGACTTCTACGAAAGCCTGGAAGGGATGTTCGTTCAGGTTAATAACCCCGTGGTAGTTGGCCCGACCAACAGCTTTGGCGAGATACCGGTATTGGCCGATGATGGGGCGAATATCGCGCCCAGCCTTCGCACTGGACGTGGCGGGATCATTATCCAACCGGATAACTTTAACTCTCAAAGGATCATCCTCGATGACGTGATCCTCCAGCCGATACCCATGGTTAATGTCGGCGATCATTTCACATTACCGGTTGTTGGCGTGATGGACTACAGCTTCGGCAATTTCAAGCTGTTGGTTACACAACTGCCGGTAGCGGTCCCAGGCGGTCTGGCGCAAGAGATCTCAGGGACACCGCCGGTATACCAGTTGCACGTTGGTACATTCAACGTGGAAAACCTGGCCCCAACAGATCCGCCGGAAAAATTTAACGAGCTGGCGGGTTTGATTGTGAATAACCTGAATTCCCCGGATTTGGTCGCCATCGAGGAGATCCAGGATAACAATGGTGCAACCAACGACACTGTTGTGGATGCCAACACGACCTGGGATATGCTGATCGCGGCCATCCAGGCGATGGGTGGCCCGACCTATCAATACCGGCAAATCAACCCGGTTGATGACCAGGATGGCGGAGCTCCAGGCGGCAACATCCGCCAGGGCTTCTTATTCCGCACCGATCGTGGCCTGGCGTTTGTCGACCGACCCGGAGGGCTTTCTACCAACTCGACAGCTGTATCCGGAACTGGAAGTGATACTCAATTGACCTTCAGTCCTGGTCGAATCGATCCTGCCAACCTGGCGTTTTTTGACAGCCGAAAACCTTTGGCAGGCGAATTCACCTTCAAAGGCGATAAAGTGTTCGTGGTCGCCAATCATTTCAACTCCAAGGGCGGCGATAATCCTCTCTTCGGTCGTTTCCAACCGCCAGTCCTGCTGAGCGAGGTGCAGCGTATGCTGCAAGCGCAAGTAGTGCACGATTTTGCGGACTCGCTCCTGGTGGCCGACCCGAACGCGAACGTGATCGTCTTGGGCGACTTGAACGACTTCCATTTCTCAAACCCAATCCAGACTTTGATTGGCACGATCCTCAATAATCTGATCGAGACATTACCAGTCGCTGAGCGCTACACGTATGTGTTTGATGGCAATTCAGAGGACCTGGATCATATCCTGGTGAGTAATCCAACCTTTGCGCGTCCGTTCGAATACGACGTCGTGCACGTCAACGCTGAGTTTGCCGATCAGGCCAGCGATCATGAGCCACAAGCGGCCATGCTGTGCGTCGATGCCACGCCACCCGAACTCACTCTGACCGCCGATCCGGATGTCCTCTGGCCGCCCAATCACAAATATGTTACCGTGACTACAACCGTTGAGGCTTCAGACAACGCCGACCCTGATCCATCCTGGTCGCTGGTCTCTGTTACCTCCAGCGAGGCGGATAATGGCAAGGGTGATGGGAATACGACCGAGGACCTGGTCATCGTGGACGACACGACTTTCATGCTGCGGGCGGAGCGATCAGGACTTGGGGATGGTCGGGTCTATGCCATCACTTATCGGGCGGTAGATGCATGTGGGAACAGCGCCGAAGGGACCGTCGTTGTGTATGTACCCCACGATATGGGTCTCCATTTGAGGGGGCTTCGGATGAGGTACCCACAGAATACTCCCCTGCCGATAAGAGAGCGGAGGTATTTATATCCATACATCACCTTCGATGGTATGGTTTTCCTGCCGATGATTAAACGCTAATCGCGTGTCGGATCTATTAAAAATGCGAGCGGAGACATCGAGAATGCCTCTGCCCGCATTTTTTTCATGGGGAGTGTTTGTCACTCGCCAATGATCTTGACCAGCACACGTTTTCGCCTGCCGCCGTCGAACTCGCCATAGAAGATCTGCTCCCAGGGGCCGAAATCCAGCCGGCCGTTCGTCACGGCCACCACCACCTCGCGGCCCATCACCTGCCGCTTGAGGTGAGCGTCGGCGTTATCCTCCCCAGTTCGGTTGTGCATATACTGGCCGACTGGCGCATGAGGAGCCAGGCTTTCCAGCCAGCGATCATAATCCTGGTGCAAACCGGATTCGTCATCATTGATGAACACCGATGCAGTAATGTGCATGGCGTTTACTAAAACCAGACCTTCATGGATGCCGCTCTCGCGCAGACAGACCTCTACCTGGGAGGTGATGTTGATGAAGGCGCGCCGGCCAGGGATATTGAACCAGAGTTCTTTACGAAAGGATTTCATTTCGATTTCTCAACTATCGATGATTGTTTTTTAACCTGATTATATTAATGAAATGATATTTTACCATTGACGATTAGCAAGATTTCCGAAGTGCTTGAATTGACGCCCGCTGAATGTTCCACTATAATCCAATCGTTAGATCAAATAAAACGATCCAGCCTGGGAGAAAATCATCCATTAATAGGAGGCAAAGCCCAGGCCGCTTACGAGACCGCGGTTCCGGTAACATCAGTTTAGTGCAGCACTTACATAATCTCTGGGTTGATGGCGGCATTATCGGGTATTGCGATCACCATGTTGAGTGGCTCCGGTAACGCTGAGATCGGCGCAGCCTTGACGCTAAATTCGATCACCGCGGTTGTGGTAGGGGGGACGGCTTTGAGCAGCGGCGTGGATGGGGTGGCTGGACCTGTGATGGGAGCGATTACTTTAAACAGGAGGATTATATGGCAAAAACTCTGAAAGTTGGTATCGTCGGAACCGGTTTTGTGGGTGATATCCACTACGCCGCCTTCAAGGATTGGGTTAGAGATGCGGAGGTGGTGGCGGTATCCAGTCCAAATAACGCCTCGCACTTCGCCGCCGAACGTGGAATTCCAAGCGCATATAACGATTACCGCCGGTTGTTGGAAGATAAGGAAATCGACATCGTTGACATTGGCATCCCAAACGATCTGCATTGCCAGGTGGTCTTAGAGGCTGCCAAAGCAGGAAAGCATGTCATCATCGAGAAACCACTATGCGTGACGCTCGAAGAAGCTGACCAGATGATCGATGCCTGCCGAAAAGCCGGTGTGCTATTGATGTATGCAGAGGAGCTTTTATTTGCTCCCAAATATGTGCGGGTAAAGACGCTGATCGATGAAGGCGCGATCGGCGAGCCGTTTCTGGCCAAGCAATCTGAGGAGCACCCCGGACCACATATGCCCTGGTTTTGGGATGTCAATCGCTCGGGCGGCGGGGTGATGCTCGATATGGGCTGCCATTCGATCGAATATACCCGCTGGGTCTTGGATAAGCCCAAGGTCAAGAGCGTGACCGCATTCATGGGCACCTATATCCATCAAGGACGTACAAAAGGTGAGGATCATTCCTACGCGATCATCGAGTACCAAGGTGACAAGGTGGCCATGATCGAAAATAGCTGGGCCAAGGGCGGGGGTGTGGATGACCGCTGTGAGGTTTATGGCAAGAAAGGCCACACCCGTGCGGACTTGTTACGCGGCAGCTCGCTGCTTACCTTTAGCGAGGAAGGTTACGGGTATGCGGTCGAAAAGGCGGGAGTGACACGCGGCTATACTTTCACGATGTTTGAGGAAATCTGGAACTATGGCTTTCCCCAGGAAATGCAGCATTTCGTAAATAGTGTGTTGGGAAAGGAAACCTGCATGGAGACCGGTGAAGACGGTCGCGAAGTCCTTAAGATCATGTACGCTGCATACCAATCGGCAGGCGAAGGCCGAAAAATTGTATGGCCATACAACCCACCGCAGGTGAAGAAACCAATTGATTTATGGATAAATATCCAATGACCGCGCTGAACAGTAAAACGATCACTTATGCCCAGCTAGCCAAGGTCATCGACCACTCCTTGCTTCGTCCAGAGCTGACCGAACATGAAGTGATCGACGGCTGTCGCCTGGCCGCAAGATATCACACAGCCACGGTATGCGTCAAACCGTGTTATGTCCGCCTGGCTGTTGAGTTGCTCAAGGGCTCGGACGTGAAAGTCGCTTCAGTGGTTGGATTTCCGCATGGCAGCAATCTCACCGCGATCAAGGTAGCCGAAGCCCAGGCAGCGATGGATGATGGGGCAGAAGAGCTGGATATGGTGCTCAATATCAGCCAGCTACGCTCCGGGCAGTCCGATCTGGTTGGCGCGGATATCCGGGCGGTGTGCGATGCGGCGCATGCCAGGGGCGTGAAGGTCAAAGTCATATTCGAGAACGCATACCTTAATGATGAGCAAAAAATCATGGCCTGCCATCTGAGCGAGGCCGCCGGTGCGGACTGGATCAAGACCTCCACTGGATTCGCTCCGAGTGGCGCCACACTGGAGGATTTGCGCTTGATGCGGGCGCATGTCAGCGACCAGGTGCAGGTCAAGGCTGCCGGCGGCGTCCGGACGTTGGATGCTTTGCTGGCAGTTATCGATGCCGGCGTCACCCGATGCGGCGCGACCGCTACGGCCGCAATCCTTGACGACTACGAGAGGCGCAGCCAGGCAGCCATTCCATCAGCAACCAGCAGAACCAAAGACCTAACTGACTCGAGTGGAGATTATTAAATGGCCAAACAACTGACCAAAAGTACCATTGGCGTTGGCGTGGCCGGTACGGGTTTTATCGGTCCGGCTCATGTGGAAGGATTGCGGCGGAACGGGATTCAGGTGTTGGGCTTAGCCGAAAGCACCGCGCAAGCTGCCCAGGAGAAGGCGGTTGAGCTGGGTATACCGCGTGCCTATGATTCATTCGAAATGATGCTGGCAGATCCTGAAATAGACGTAATACACCTGGCGACACCCAACCTGTTGCACCATCCCCATGCCAGAGCTGCCCTCCTGGCGGATAAACATGTCGTTTGTGAGAAACCGCTGGCGATGACCACCAGCGAATCGGCGGAATTGGTTCAACTTGCGGCAAAGACCGGCAAGGTCAACGCGGTCAATTTTAACATCCGCATGTACCCGATGGTCCAGCATGCACGTAGCCTTGTGCAGAGCGGCGAGATCGGCGATTTGTTCATCCTGCAGGGCTCGTATTTACAGGACTGGCTGCTTTATAAGACCGACTGGAACTGGCGATTGGAGACCAACCTGGGAGGCAGCCTGCGTGCGGTTGGCGATATTGGCTCCCATTGGCTCGACTTGATGACTTTTGTTACTGGTCTGCGCATCGAAGAGGTTTATGCCGATTTCAAGACATTTCATACCATCCGCATGAAACCCTCCAAACCGCTGGAGACTTTCACCGGCAAGCTGCTCCAGCCGACCGATTATGTGGAGCAGCCAATTTCCACCGAAGACTATGCCACCATCCTGTTGCATTACGAAAACGGCGTGCGCGGTGTCGTGACAGTCGCACAAATCTGTTCTGGGCGCAAGAACCGGTTGTTCTTTGAAATCAATGGCTCAAAATCATCCCTGGCCTGGGATGGCGAGCGCCCCAACGAATTATGGATTGGAAATCGCCCCAATCCCAACCAGATCGTGATGAAGGATCCGGCACTGCTTTCACCTGAGGCGAAGCTTACAGCCTCTTATCCAGGCGGGCATACCGAGGGCTTCCCCGACACCTTCAAGCAGCTTTACAAGAAAGTCTACGACTACATCTTCGCGGGCGATATGAACAAAAAGCCCGATTTTCCGACCTTCGCTGATGGGCATTACGAGATGGTAGTGTGCGAGGCCATCGAACGCAGCGCCAAAGAAGGCAAATGGATCAAGATCGAGTAGACGAGGAGATACTATATGAAACTCGGATTTTTTACTGCTGCCCTGCCAGACAACACCCTCGAACAGGTCGCCAGATGGGGCGCGGAGAGCGGTTTCCAGGCCATCGAAATTGCTTGCTGGCCGCTCGAAAAAGCCGATCGCCGTTATGCAGGTGTTACGCACATCGACATGACGATGTTCGATCGATCAAAAGCTACTGAAATCCGTAAAATGTTGGATGGCTATGGACTGACCATCTCCTCGTTGGCATATTATCCCAACCCCCTCCATCCAGATGCTGGTCACCGTGAAAGGGTGATCGGTCATTTGAAGAAGGTGATCGAAGCTGCTGCCATGCTCGAAGTACAGGTGGTTGGTACTTTTGTCGGTAAAGACAAAAATAAAACCGTCCCCCAGAACCTTGAGGATTACAGTAAAATCTGGCCGCCGATCGTCAAGTTTGCCGGGGAGTGCGGTGTCAAGATCGCCATTGAGAACTGCCCGATGATCTTTTCGTACGATGAGTGGCCCGGTGGCGACAACCTTGCCAGCACCCCGGCGATCTGGCGGAAAATGTGGGAAATCATCCCCGAAGACAACTTCGGCCTGAACCTTGACCCGTCCCACCTGGTTTTGCAGATGATAGATTATGAGCGAGTGGTACTTGAATTCGCCAGCAAGATCTTCCATGTCCACGCAAAGGATTTACACATTGACAGGGAGGGATTATATAATCATGGTGTCCTTTCGCAAGGTATGGGCTGGCAGGTGCCGCGTCTGCCCGGCCTGGGCGATATGGACTGGAAGAAATTCTTCGCAGCGCTCACAGCCGCGCGTTACGATTACGTCATCAGCATCGAGCACGAGGACCGCGCCTTCGAAGGTGATGAGGAGATCGTCAAACGCGGTTTTTATCTGGTCCGGGATGTGCTCAAGCCCTATATACATTAGTGAACGTAGACCTTCGATTGAGTTTGTCTGTTTCGGTTGATAAATAATTCCATCGTACCCGTGCCACCGTCCACGTAAACCGGGTCGCCGGTGAGCCGCTGGGCGGTGGCATTTCAGCTCCCCACCACTGCCGGTATTCACACCTGGCCAGTGATAAAAATGCAGCCATATTTCCATAATCCAGGTATAATATCTATAATTTAATCAAGAGCAAATTTCTTGTTGGACCCAGTTGTGCTGATTCAACCGGACGATGGCAATTCCGGTGCGTATCAGATGAAGGTGTGCAACTCCAGGAGGGAAATGATGGCCGAAATTACCCGAAAAGAGCTAATTCTCGCATTGATGGCAAGTAACGGTTCCTTACGGCTGTCGGGGCTTGATCTTAGCGAATTAAACATGGCTTTTCTTGATTTACACTCGGTCAACCTTTTTAAAGCTAACTTGAGTGGAGCGAATCTTAGTGGGGCGAATTTGAAAGGAGCCGACCTGGATGACGCCAATCTATTCCGGGTGAACCTGGGTGGATCTCAATTGGCCGCGGCCATGCTGCGAAGAGCGGATCTTCGCCGGGCAAACCTGCGTGAGGCCGATCTTTACGGCGCCGACCTTAGTGGAGCCAACCTGAGCACAGCGGTGCTCCGAGGTTGCGATTTGCGCAGGGCTGACTTGCGCATGGCTGACCTGAGCAACACTGATTTGAGCGGAGCCAACCTGAACTCAGCCAACCTGCGTGGAGCTAACCTGCGAGGTGCAAACTTGCGCGGCTCAGACTTCCGTGGAGCAAATTTGAGCGGTGTCAGTTTGAGCAGGGCAGATTCCAATAATGTGGAGGAAATTTCCTCCCAACTATCTCAAGCAATCCTGGATGGAGATACGATATTACCAGATGGAAGCAGACCCTCCAGACCAGTGGCTGATACGTTGAAAAATGATTCTGAATTATCCGTATGACTTTAATCGCTCCAGATACATCTTGCGGAATTTAGCTACCTTTGGCGCGATGATCACCTGGCAGTAACCCTGGTAAGGATTACGCTGGAAATAATTTTGATGGTATTCCTCAGCGTTGAAAAAGCCGCGGAAGGGCTGTAGCTGGGTGATGAGCGGGGCATTCCAAATTTTACTGTCCTTGACCTCGGCAATCACCTCTTCTGCGATGGCTCTTTGCTCCTCATCGTGGTAGAAGATCACCGACCGGTACTGCGTGCCCACATCCGCTCCCTGCCGGTTGAGCGTGGTAGGGTCGTGGATGGTGAAAAACACCTGGAGCAAATCCCGATAGCTGATGACCTGGGGGGCAAACGTGACCTGTACGACTTCGGCGTGACCGGTAATGCCAGTGCACACCGCCTGGTAAGAAGGATGATCAACCTGACCGCCAGAATAGCCGGATTCGACTTTCTCCACACCTTTAAGCTCGAGATAGATCGCTTCCAGGCACCAGAAACAGCCGCCACCCAGGGTGGCGATGGTTCGAGCGTTGGAATTTGGGCTCGTCGATGCGACCATATGTTCTCCAATTTTTGGTATACCAATATTGTGGAGGGGCGGAAAAATACCGTCCCTCGCGATTAATAAACCGGTTGTTAGCCTGCCGCTATTTGGATTTTACCCGCTTTCCGGGCTAGGCGGAGGGGGTGGGGGCGGTGGCGAGGCAGGTTTACGCCGTATACGCCGGTAGATCACCCAAGCAATCAAGGCTACAAGTACGAAAGGCCACAGCAGGAAGGCCGCCCATATTGTCAGGTCGATCAGACCTTTCAATAAGTCGACCATGACTTTTGACGCCGACGCTACCGTCTTGCCGGGGTTCCAACTTGGGGTTGGAGTAGGCGTAGGAGTGACCGTCGGAGTCAGGGTCGGCGTGGGGGTAGGCATCTGTGGGCTTAGCGTTACGGTAATGGTGGAATATGCAGATCGGTCTTCATAGAATTTCATCTGGCCCTTGACCTGCTCGATCTGCCCTTCCAAATCGGATAAAGTGGCATTGATTCGCAGTGATTCCTCCACTGTTTTGGCCTGGTCCAGAAAATCCCGGACCCGAGCGGCAGTAGCTTCCAGATTGACCAGTTGCGATTGTAAATCGTTGTATTCTGCGCTGACGTCTTGTCCGGAGGCTTGTTCGTTGAGCACCTCGACGCCGATACGTCGCAACTTGTTCATTGTGTCTTCAAAGGTTATGGAGGGTACGCCCATCCGCAATTCAGCGTTCTTGTAATCGCGGTCCATCCAGACCCGTGAGCTGACGATATAGCCACCCTGATCGGCGGCAAGCTGGATGACACGCTCCAGCGCCACCTCGGTGTCAGCCACCAGCAGGTCCATCAGCCCGTCTTTGATGATCATGCGTGTAGATGGCTGGAGAAGCTGTGGCAGACTTGCCTCCTGGGGCTTCGGTGCCTCGGATTCTGGGGCGACACCTGCCTCTACGGCAGCAGGAGCTTCTTGAACTTCGACGACCTGCTCCACTACGGGGGCTTCAGCCATTGCAGGTTCAGCAGGCGCTTCCGCTTGTTGTGGGGCTTTCTGCGCGGCTGACGCGCACGCGGTGAGGACCAGAATGAATAGTAAAAACAGTGAGAACACAAGCCGGGTTTTCATCTTCTCCTCCTTAGACAGAACAGATGGTTGTAATGCATAGACTGTTCGATGCCGTTTTCGGTTCCCAGCCAGGATCATTCAATTTGCGGCGATTTTCTGGCAATAGGATTATAGGGTAATTTCTGGCACGTTTCAATAGGGCATTCGTCTTGACTTAACATGCTTTTATAATGAAATATCCAACAGCCTGGTGGGCTACGACCTCTTGGGCTTATGTAGCTGGTGGATAATCGTTGGATTAAAACTCGTCAAAAAATATCTGTGCCGGATCAACCTCGAGCTCCCGGAGCATTGCCGTTGCTGCCAGGATCATCACCGGTGGACCGCAAAGGTAATAATCGATCTGCTTCGGATCCGGGTGCCGGTCAAGATATTCGCTCCGTAGCACCTGATGGATAAATCCTGTGGACGCATCCCATTTATCATCTGGAAGCGGTTCGGACAAGGCCATATGGAAGCTGAAATTTTCATGCTCGCGAGCCAATTCCTCGAAATAATCCTGGTAGAATAGCTCCATCTTCGAGCGGGCGCCATACCAGTAGCTGATCTTGTGTGAAGACTGCTGTGTCTCCAGCAGGTATGAAAGGTGCGAACGCAGGGGCGCCATGCCGGCTCCGCCGCCCAGGTACACCATCTCGCGCTCGCTTTCCCGGATATGAAAATCTCCGAAAGGCCCAATCGCGGTCACTTGATTGCCCGGTTTCAGGGTAAAAACATAGGATGATCCAACCCCAGCAGCGCAGATCACATCGCTTGGTGGGGTAGCAAGGCGCACATTGAAGCGGAATTCCCGGTCTTTGGCTGGATTGGAGGCAAGTGAATAATTTCTCCGGCAGGGCATGTCATTGCCCGTCTGAATGTCGAAGATGCGCTGCTTTTCCCAGAGCACTTTATATGGAGTTATTACCTCTACCTGGCGTAGTGAACCGGATGGATAAGTCGGTATATCGAATTGCAAATATTCGCCGGGCTGGTAGATTAGCTCAGGCGACTCAGGGTCGAGCTTTAGCACCAGCTCTTTGATGAAAGTGGCGATGTTCTCATTGCTCATCACGCGGAAGATATAGGAGACCGGCGGGGAGGTAACTCCCAGGCCGCCGGCTGAATTTAGGTCAAGCCAGAGCTTGCCCTGCCTTTCCTGTACA
>Ga0154774_1127_pt6 | contig 15142 bp, 14 predicted proteins | sample Rifle2008BG16ft_FD_105782 | JGI IMG/M metagenome (GOLD analysis project Ga0154774, IMG submission 105782) | Chloroflexi bacterium RBG_16_57_11
CCTTTGTCGTTCTCTCTATCGAGGTGCCGCCACGCGAGGCGCTCTGGCGCATGGATTATGAAATTCCCTTGCGCTATGGTGTGCGCCAGCCGTACGCAGAAAACGGTGGTCCAGGTGGTTTCGCCCATGCCGCTCGCAACATCGGACCGGTCATGGCGATCGCCCGCGATATGGAAGAACTCTGTCCGGATGCCTGGCTGATCAATTTTACCAATCCGATGGTGCGCATCTGCGACGCAGTGAACCGTTACAGCCGGATCAAGGTGGTTGGCCTGTGCCACCAGATTTTAGTCGGCTATGCTTTAGTGGGCATGACCCTGGCAGACGAACTCGGCATTCGCCTCCCTGCCGGGATCACCGGCAGTCATGCCACGCCGGCAGAGATCCCGCTGCGCCGTCAGGTTGCCCGGCAGGCCTTGGAGCGCATCGAGATCCAGGCCGCGGGCTTGAATCACTTTACCTGGATGCTTGCCGTCCATGACCGACGCACCGGAGAAGACCTTTACCCGCGCTTTGCCCGGCGCTGGGAGGCCATGTCCCCAGATTTTGAGCCGCTCACCCGCCGGATCTACAGCGCCTTTGGGCTGTTTCCCATCCCGGGCGATGAGCATTTGTGTGAGTATCTTCCCTGGGCCAGCGACCCACTCACCCGACCCTGGGAAAAATATCAGCTAAGCCTGTACGATTGGGACGAGTGGGATTTGTTGCGCGACCAGGGTCTCCTGCAGATACAACGAATGGCTGATGGCCTGGAAAGTGTCGATAGCTTGCTGGACACCGACAGCGAAGGCGCCTTGGAAGTGATCGAGAATATTGCCGGCGCAGGATTACACGCCCATCTGGCTTTCAACCTGCCAAATCGCGGCCAAATCTCCAATCTTCCCCTGGGATCCATCGTCGAGACGCCAGGGCTGGTCAGCGGTGCAGGCGTCCAGGCGTTGACCGTCGGCGCGTTACCCGAGCCGATCGCTGAGCTGTGCAGGCGAGAGCTCGCCGTAGTGCGCCTGTCGGTCGATGCGGCAGTGCGGGGCGACCGGGAGGCTGCACTGCAATGCCTGTTGCTGGACCCGGTAATCACCGATCTGGATGTAGCTCGACAAATCCTGGAGGCTTACCTGCAAGCGTACCGCTCACATCTTCCCCAGTTCTGGCTTTAGTGGGGCGGAATATTGATCACATTCCAGTAAAGGTCGATCTGCCCGGCCACCTCCAGAAATTTCTCGAAGTCCACCGGCTTAACAATATAGGAATTTGCTCCCAATTTGTAGGCGGTTTGGATATCTCGGTCTTCAGCGGAGGAGGTCAAAACAATCACAGGGACTTTCTGAGCATAAGGTGAGCTTTTAAACTGGCTGAGAACTTCCAGGCCATTTACTTTCGGCAAGTTGATATCCAACAGGATCACCACTGGCAAGGGTCTACCCGCCTGCCATAGATTTAAATATTCCAGGGCAGCCTCACCATCTCGAGCCACTTCGATCGGGTTGATCACCTTGCGCCGAACAAACGCCCGGCGGGTCAGGTCCTCATCCATCGGGTTATCTTCAATCAGTAGAATTGGACGGTGCTGAGAGTTCATTGGCTTTGCTCCAGAGATTTGGCTTATGGATTTGGAGGGGGTGTATTTAGCGTACACCAATAGATTTGAATGTGATCGACGATTTGCATAAATTGATCAAAATCAACCGGCTTTACGATAAACGAATTTGCGCCTTCTCGATAGGCTATCTGAATATCCCGTTCTTCGGTGGATGTCGAAAGGACAACCACTGGGATCACACGAAATCTGGGATGCGATTTCAAATGGCGCAGGACTTCCAACCCATCTACCTTTGGGAGCTTGAGGTCCAGCAATATTAAGCGGGGTATCGGGCGTTTCTCTCCCCAGTCGGAAATGAAAGCCAGGGCTTCTTCGCCATCACGAGCCACTTCAATCGGATGATTTACCTTTCGCCGGATAAAAGCCCGTCGGGTCAGGTCGACATCCATGGGGTTGTCTTCGACCAACAAAATCGGGCGATCGGATTGCGACATTCCAGTATCTCTTTCCATGCTCAACCGCTGCTTTCTCAGCCAATGTGATTATACAATTGAAATATCTTTGTTTACTAGCAATTTTGTTTTACCTCTCGAAACATTTTACCTTCCTATCCGGTTGAGGCTGGCAGGTTTTTAGAACAAGAGTTTAGTATAATGATTGCTGGAATTACGTAGTCCTACTTATGGCGGCAGAGTCATCACCGGGTGATAGAGTCGCAGAAACACCATCGTGACGATCTTTTTTTGAAAGGTCCGTTGTGTCTATTAGCGCTGATAAGCCGATTCGTGTCCTGATCTTCGACCATCAAGCACTGGTACGCGATGGAATGCGTATGATATTGAACGAGTCTGGAAATATCCAGGTGATTGGCGAAGCGGGCGAGAGCGAGCAGGCGTTAGCGCTGGCCAAAGATAACGAAGTGGATATCATCCTGATCGAGCTAAATCTGGACGGTGAACTAAACACCGAAATCATCTCAGAATTAGTTAAAGCAAACCGGCAGGCGCGCATCATCTTGTTGACCAATATCGAGGAATCCCCCATCCTGCATCTGGCTGTGCAGATGGGGGCGATGGGCGTGGTATCAAAGACCGGGAATCGCCAGACGCTGTATAAAGCCATCGAGAAAGTCAATGCCGGTGAGGTGTGGATCGACCGGGCAATGATCGCTGACGTGCTGACCCAAATTTCGCGCTCTCGCCTGGATGATCAAGGGAATCCCGAGATCGCACGCATGGCCTCCTTGAGTGATCGTGAGCGAGAGGTGATCCTGTTGATCGGTAAGGGATTGAAAAACAAGGAAATTGCAGTGCTGCTTTCGATCAGTGAGATAACCGTAAGGCACCATCTCTCATCAATATACAACAAGCTAAATGTCGCCAACCGTTTGGAGCTGACTATTTATGCCTATCGAAACGGTCTGGCGGATCTCCCAAACTAATCCATCGGTATAGGTTTGTGTGATTCAATCATTACACATTTGTGCCGCCATGATGGCACAAATGTGTAATGATTTTGGGGATAAAAATAGTAGACCAATACTATCCATAAACGTGCTGGTTACCGATTACAAAAAGACCAACATTCTCTAGAATATAATCGTGCTCTCCGAATCCCTGGATTCCTCAGATTCAAGCGAGTCGCACCTGACAGCCGAACGACGAAGTAAGCCGCGTGTGTCATGCTCTTATCCGGCAACCGTGCGTGGTCATCTGGCTGATGGCGTTCGTTTCGAATCGCGGGCCGTACTGTCAAACATGAGCGCTAGCGGGATGTACTTGCGCACACAGCGAAAGGTACAACCAGGTCAAACCCTTTTCATAGTTGTCCGTATGTCGACTGCTTCATTGGTTCAAGCGGGCATACCACAATTAGCCGCCTTTGGACATGTGGTGCGCATGGAACCGAAAGTCGATGGCTCCTATGGCATTGCTCTGAAACTCGTCAATCATCGCTTCTTATAACCTGGAGCCATAGCTTCATCCAGCGTCCACAGAAATTGCAGGGGTAAAAGGACCCAACCATCCGAAGTTATCTGATCATTCTGTAAAGGAGATAAACACATGATGCGATTAAGGAATTCTATTTATCTGCTGCTGATTGTGGCGCTAATTGCTGCGCCACTGGCGTTCATTTCAAAGCCAGCAGCGGCTCAGGAAACTTACAACTGCCTGCCAACCTGCGAAGAGAACGACGCGCGGTTTCTTTCAGTGGCAGGTGTAGGCCTGAGCACGGTAGCCGACCAACCAATCACCTTAACTTTCGGCGTCCCAGCGAGCTCTGCTTCCGTCGAAATCGGGATCTTCGATGGTGATACCGGCGGCCAATGGGATTATTTGACTACACCTCTGAATTTCATCCTGTATGCCGACCCGATCCTGTCAGGCAGCACAAGCAACATTGTCGCCCAGCGATCAGGCACCATCATGCCCGACAATGCCTGGTCCACCTTCGACTTCACCAACGTCCCCGAAGCACTTTCGCCCAGCGGAAACTATTTCTATCGACTGGTGATCAGCCCCGCAACCAGCGGTATGATTTACTTGAGCAATTTCAAGGTCCGCACCAATGCGACGGTCATGCTGGCTGCACAGCCCTTTTCCTACCTGGCGCCCATGCTGTCGCCCGCTGACCGGGCCGTCGTCTACCCCAGTTACCCGAACCTCACTCCTACCACCTACGATGGCCGGTTTAACTTCCATTTCTTCGCCCCCGGCTCCATGCCTTCGCTGGCTGCCTGGGATGGGGATTTTGATTTCGGGCCTTTCGATCTCTCTGCGATGGATACCGATGATCCGGACACGCCCAACAATGCTCTGCCCCCCTGGGTTAATCCAGCCACCACCAACTTCGAAGGGGTGGCAGATGGCCGAGGGGATGCAACTGGGGCTCCACCCGACGACTCTGAGGTGCCCGAAGACCGCCGGCAACCCAACGTGGTCTATGATGTGGTCCTTCCAGACGGCACGACCTACACCAACCAAAATCCATCCGGCAACATCGAATGGGAGCAGTTTTTGCTTTCCTCTGACCCTGCCAGTCAGCCGGACCACTTGATCCAAGGCACGTTGCCGTCCGGGGTATACTCCATCCGTGCCCGTGGCGTCGATTTGAACAACCTGAACGCGTGGAAATTCCCCTTCCAGATCGTGGGGGTGTGTGCAGCTCCCATCCCGGGCGGAGATGCCAATCCTTGTGTACCACCTCTATTCCCCTTCTCGATCGGTGACAAGGTCTTCCGTGATACGGATGGTGATGGGGTGCAGGATCCAGGGGAGGAAGGCATCCCCGGCGTGGTGGTTTACCTGCTGGATGGCAACGGCCAACCCATCAGCGACATCAACGGTAACCCGATCTCTGCGATTACCGATGCCAATGGCACGTACACCTTCAATGTTCCTGCGGGTACGTTCTCGGTGCGGGTTGGCTCCGAAAACTTCGACTCCGGCGGTCCGCTGGCCGGGAATACCTCCACGACCGGCGGTGAAGTGCTCACTCGAACCGTCGTCGATACCAACGTTTTGACCTATGACTTTGGCTACCGCGTACCCCCAACGCCGCCAACACCCTTCCTGATCGGTGATAAGGTCTTCCGCGACACGAATGGGAATGGGGTGCAAGACCTGGGCGAGCCAGGCATCCCGGGTGTGGTGGTTTACCTACTGGACGCCAACGGCAATCCCATCAGTGATGTCAACGGCAATACGAGTGCTGTAACCGATGCGACCGGCACGTACAGCTTCAGCGTTCTTCCTGGCACGTATTCAGTGCGTGTCGGCGTCGAGAACTTCAACCTGGGTGGCCCGCTGGCCGGGGCTACATCCACTACCGGCGGCGAGGTGCTCACCCGGACCGTCACCGACGAGGATGTTTTAACTTTCGACTTCGGCTACCGTTTCCCGCCGACTGTGTGTGTGGTCACCCCAGGCATCTGGAAGACGACTTACAAGAATCGCTGGCCCGTGGAAAGTATCACTGTAGCCGGCGTGACCTACACCAGAGAGCAAGCCATCCTCATCATGAGCACATCGCCGAAGTACGACATGACCTACCAGCTCTTTGCACAGGTTGTGGCGGCCAAGCTAAACATCCTGGCTGGCAACCCTTCCAGCTGCATCGACGCCGCCATCGAGACCGCCGAAACCTGGCTGATGACTTACCCGCTGGGGAGCGGCGTGGTCCTGTACAGCCCGGCCTGGAGGTCGATCATGTACATCTTCAAGGACCTGGACAACTATAACAAAGGCCGGCTTTGCGCTGAGGCCTGCGTCATCACACCTATACCACCTCCAACAAAGCCTCCAAAGCCTGTGAAGGTGGAACCCGTCTCCGGGCGGTAGCAGTAAGCGGTTAACCGATTTGACAGGGTGTTGGGTGTTGCTCGCCCAACACCCTGTTCTATTGAGATGAATGGACAGGCGATTGTCCGCCTAATCCAGGTAGCAATCTGGAGGCAATCAGGGTAAAATGATTGCGTTCGACCGGTGATAAGCAACGGTCAGAGAAGTCGGACGATGATGGACGATAGAGGTTAATTTGAACCCCACTGAGGCCAGAGTCAACATCCCAGGCGATGTGCTCTTCCACGAGCTGGATGGTGAAGCGGTTTTGTTAAATTTGCAAACCGGCAAGTACTTCGGTTTGGATCCGATGGGCACGCGCATCTGGCAATACCTGGTCGAATATGGCTCTCCAGGGACGGTTTACAATAAATTATTGGAAGAATATGACGTCGACGCCGAGCGCTTGAGAGCAGACCTGCTGGCGTTGGTCGATCAATTGGAAGCGCATGGACTCATTCGATTGGATCCATCACTGGATAACCATGAAAGCAAAGCTTAGAACCATACGATCCTTTACGGCTCAGGATTGGATCTTGTTGGTTCAAGCCTGGTCCCTGCTGCTGGCAATTGATATCGGGCTACGTATATTGCCTTTCCGCAAAATACAAAGTTGGATGATGCCAAGACATCATAAAGAGATTTCCTCAGCTCAAGCGGAGATCATGATCCGGCGATCCAGTGATTTTGTAGAACTCGCCGCACGAAACCATATCTATCCGATGACTTGTCTGCGCCGGTCGCTGGCGATGCAAACCCTGCTCTCCAAGCGGGGTGTGAATACAGACCTGTTCATCGGCGTGCGCCGGAATCAGGAAAAACTGGAGGCGCATGCCTGGTTAGAATACCAGGGCCAGCCGATCGGAGAGAAGGATCCGCCCACCGGACAATTCACACCCTTAAAGACAACCTGATTTATAAAAAATGGGACATTGCTCCAACATTTGGTGGTTAAAACTCTGGATTTTTGGAGGCGTATCATATATAATAGGGCAAGTTTCTGAAATCGCTTATATCCGGATGTGCTTCTGAGGAGAAAGAAGGCTTAAGACATGGACAAACCCGTTGCTAAAGAAGAGAAGAAGGAATACATCTCCCCGAAGTTGATCGAGTACGGGGATCTGGCAGAGATTACTGGCAGTGGCGCCATTGGTGGAACGGATGTGATAGCCGTCGGTTCTATCGAAGTTTAGTCAATAGCGGGCTTTAAAAAGCTAAAGCGAAATACCTAAATTCTTCAACCATCGCATTTGATCGAGTTACCCTGTAAATTAAGTCAATCAGCCTGGGGGGGTGGGGCCACGCTGGTTGACTTAATTTTTCTGCTGAGCTGGATTTATCAGGCGGGAAATCTACTTTCAGCCCAGTGAATGTACCTTCGCTAAATCGTGAACCAGCGAACTGGCGACAATTTCAATTCTCCGGTCCTGTTATTGTGCTGGGATCTGACCAATAGGGAAGCGCAGCCCGAGCCTGATGTAGACGGAGCCGCCCCCTGGCATCCCCCGTCAAGCGAAGACTGGGTCTGGACCGCAGGCTATATTGCTAACCGCTCCGAGCTGCTAAATCAGCTCGCTGGACATGAAGCGATCGATGATCGACAGATTGTGTACCATCTCTATTGCCGGCAGGGAATTCGAGCGACGACTTCCATCGCCGGGACGCTTGCCTGGGTCCTGTGGGATAGCCAACGCCGGGAGCTGATCCTGACCCGGGACCGGATTGGCAACCACAATTTTTATTTCGCCACCCTAAACGGAAAGTTATGGGTTACCAACCGCCTGGAAACCCTGCTCGAGCTCGAGATCTTTCCTCGCACGCCCAACCCGCGCTCCGTTGTCGCCCATATCACAGGTCACGCGCCCCTGGTTGGAGAGACCTTCTACGACACTATTCGGGAGCTGGCGCCGGGGAGCTGGATGCGCATCCAGGGACATAAACCTGAAACGGGACGCTACTGGCAAATCGAAGCGCAGCCTGTGCTCAAGCTTGCATCCGACGAGGATTACGCCCGGGCCTTGTGGGAATTGCTTTTTCGGCTTGCAGCCGAATGCGCCCCAGCAGGGCAGGCGTACATCACGCTGAGCGGCGGGATCGACTCAACCAGCCTGGCGGCTGCCATCCGCCACGCAGCGCCAAACACTTCCCTGAGCGCTTTCTGCTGGTCCGCTCCAGAATTGCCCGAGGCAGACGAAAGCAGTGATTCCGCTGAAGTGTGCCGTTTCCTGGATATCCCCTCCGAGGAGATCCGTGCCGATCTCCTGTGGCCGCTGAGCCGGCCCGACGGGATACACACTCCGGCGACAATGCCGTTTTACGCCTACTATTCCGAGCTGATCGATGAGACCTTCAAGCGCCTCCAGGGTCGGTCCAGCAACATCCTGCTCACCGGGATGAGCGGCGACCACCTGTTTGGCGGCAATGTCTTCGCTTACCCCGATCTCCTCCTGAGCGGACGGTGGGCCGAATTAACCCGCCAGATGCGCTATCATCTGCCGCGCTCGGCCACGGGACTTTCGCTATTTCAGATCATCCGGCGGATGATCCTGACCCCAATCCGAGAGGCCTATCTGCCCGGCTGGAGAGCTGGGGCGGCCTTGCCTGCGCCCTGGTTGCGCCCGCCCTTTACTGAGCTCTTCCCCACAGAAATTGGTCGGCCGCCGGACCGGAGATGGATGTTGCCGGGCCGTGTGGGTCGATTACGTATGCTCAGCCATCCATCCCTGCCCCGTCAGGTTGAGGCGATGAACCAGCTAGCGGCGAGGCGGGGCGTCGAGTTCCGCCACCCTTTGCTGGATCACCGTTTGATCGAATTTGCCCTCAGCCTGCCCACCGACCAGACCTTCCGCGCTTCCCAGCGCAAGATCATCCTCCGCAACGCCATGCGCGGCTTGCTGCCGGACAAAGTGTTGGACAGGTGGACAAAGATTTATCCGACAGCCATCTTGCATCGCGGTCTGCGCGAGCGCGAGCAGGCCAAGGTGTGGCCGTTGATGAGCCATATGCGGGCGGCCGAAATGGGCTTTGTCGACGAACGAAAGCTGCGGGGCGCGTACCAGGATTACCTGGATGGTAAAACAGAAGATACGCTTTTCTGGCATACCCTGACCCTAGAAGACTGGCTGAGACGATGGTTCTAAATGATCGCCATGTGACTGACTCTCAGGGTGAGCTGAGGCGATACCGCGCCTTCGGTCACACGTTGGCCAGCAACCGGCCTCTGGCAAGCTGGTTACCCGCCAGCTTCGATCCCCCCGATTTGACGATCTCTTTCATTACACAACCGCCATTTGAATGGAATCCTGCCAATTCTGCAGCGGTATATTCAAGCCTCCGGAAATCAGATGAAGGAGAGAGCATTCTTGCCTTATATAAATTGGATCCATGCAAGGTGATGCGTTTCCCGGAGTACGCCGATTTTTACCTCTGGCCTGACCGCCTGGTTTGCTGCCTGCAGGAGAGCGCGCCGGCGCATATGATCCAGGTTTTCCTGTTTGGCAATGTGCTGCCCTTCTGGCTGGAGCTCAAGAGGTTCGTCACCATCCACGCCTCGGCTGTGGAGATCTCGGGCAATGCCGTTGCGTTCCTCGCTCACGGCCAGAATGGCAAGAGCACACTGGCGGCGAGCATGCTAAGAGCAGGCTTTTCCCTGTTGACCGATGATGTTTTACCGCTATGCCTCCGGGATGGCGATCATTGGGCCTACCCAGGCTATCCTGTTATGCGCATGTGGCCCAATACGATTGAGCACTTTATTACCGAATACGAGCATCTCGAGCGGGTGCATCCGGAGTTCGCCAAACGCTATGTTCCTGTCGGAGGCGACCAGTTCGGCTCCTTCCGCGATCACCCGTGCCCGCTGGGGCGGATCTACATCCTGGAGCGCCAGGGTGAAGCCGGCCTCCCGGCAGGCCCGGAAATCGAGGTCGTTTCTCATCGCGATGCGGTGATCGAATTACTGCGCTACTCCTTCATCACCCGCCTGTCAGAGGCGGTTGGCCTGGCGGGCGACCGGTTCGATTTCCTTTCCGGCCTGGTCCAGAAAGTTCCTGTACGCCGCCTGATTTGCCCGAGCGGATACGAGTACCTGCCCCAAATCCGGCAGGCAATCCTTAGCGATCTCACCGACTGAAACACTGGACGCCTAGAACCCCCTGGGTGGCTCAACAGCCAACCGGTTTTTTGTCAACGACATGCGCTCGAGTGCGTCGTTTATTGATTCCCCTTGACAAATCTGCGAATACCATTATAATTAGTTAATAATATTAACTATAGATAATAACGTTCACACTTTTGATTGAGCGATAGGAGGCAAGCATGTCCCGCAGAGAGCGATTGCGCGAAAACACCATCGAAGAAATCAAGTCCACTGCCCGGGGGCAAATGGCCGAGAGCGGCACCAACGCCCTCTCGTTGCACGCCATCGCCCGGGCAATGGGGATCAGCACGCCAGGTCTTTACCGCTATTTTGCCAGTCGCGACGACCTGGTGACCGCGCTGATCGCGGATGCCTTCAACGATCTGGCCGATGCGCTGGAGGCGGCAGCGCTCGAGATCCCACAGCAGGCCTACTACGAGCGGATGATGAGGACCGTTTTGGTCTATCGAGAATGGGCGCTGGCGCACCCGGTGGATTTCACCTTGATCTATGGCAACCCGATCCCCGGCTACCATGCGCCGGTGGAGGTCACCACGCCAGCCGCCCAGAGGGGTTTCGCCGTTATCCTGCGCATCCTAGTCGAGGCCGATCAGGCTGGCGCCTTGAAGCCGGGAGCTGAATACCGCCAGCTACCCCCCGAATTGCGTCCGGAATTCCCGGTGCCGGAAATTCCGGCGCCGGAGTTTCCGGCGATCGATGGGCAACCCAACCCAGCAGTGCCCAAGGCTGTGCTTTATTTGGGCCTGGTGGGCTGGACGCGCATCCACGGGATGCTGATGCTGGAGCTGTTCAACCACATCCAGCCCATGATGAAGGACACGACGGCCTTCTATCAATATGAAATGAAAAATTTGCTCAACAGCGTCGGTCTGCAAGCAGGCGACCACTAAAGGGTAACAACTTACTTATATAGCAGGAGCTAAAAATGGCAACATCGAACGATATGCAGGTTATTTTCGGCACCGGCCCGCTGGGTTTATCTGTGATGCGCGAGCTGGTGCGACAAGGGAAGAGGGTGCGCATGGTCAACGGCAGGGGCAAAGCGGACCTGCCTGCCGGGGTCGAATTGATCGCCTCAGATGCGTATCTGGTTGAAAATACCCGCCGGGTGACCGAGGGTGCAGCGGTGGTTTACCAGTGCGCCCAGCCCAGGTACCATGAATGGGCGGAGAAATTTCCCGCCTTGCAGGCCTCGATCCTGGAAGGCGCAGCCGCCAACGGCGCAAAGCTGGTCATCGGCGAAAATCTGTACATGTACGGCGAGGTGGACGGGCCGATCCATGAGGGCCGGCCTTACAACGCCACGACCAGGAAGGGAAAGACTCGCGCCCAGATGGCCGAGGCGGCCCTGACGGCTCACCGCGACGGTAAGCTGAAAGTGACCATCGGTCGGGGCTCGGATTTCTTCGGGCCGCAGGTGTTGGATTCCAGCCTGGGCGAGCGTGTTTTCGCTCCGGCGCTGCAAGGGAAAACGGCTTCCGCCACCGGCAGCCTGGATCTGCCTCACACCTACACCTATATCGATGACTTTGGCAAGGCGCTGGTCTCACTGGGCGAGGACGAGGAGGCCCTGGGGCGTGCCTGGCATGTCCCCAATGCAGAGCCCCTGACCCAGCGCCAGCTGATAACAATGATCTTCGATGAAATCGGCCGCTCGCCCAGGATGAGCGGGATGGGCAAATTCATGCTGCGCATCGGCGGCCTGTTCATCCCGGAGGCGCGTGAGACGGTTGAAATGATGTACGAGTTCGAAAAACCTTTTATCGTGGATGACAGCCAATATAAACGCACTTTTGGCGACCACGCCACCCCGCTGCGCGACGCCATCCGGGCGACGGTAGCCTGGTATCGCCAGCATCTCCAGGCGGACACGGCTTGATTTTAAATCATCCGGCCTGACCACCCGGCAGATCACCGGACGGTCAGGCCTATTCTATTAATCATTGAGCGCGGGCTAAGCCCCGTACTTGCCCAGCCGCATGGCGTGCGCCAGCGCCAGCGGCATAATGTCCACGTGGCGGATACGCCCCAGCGTTCCATGCAGGCAGAGGGCTTCGCCGAACTTGCCCGGCACCCCGAAGCGGGCCGAGTCTGCCGCCAGCAGCACCGGCACCGGGTGCCAGCTATGCCGCTTGAGCTTGGCCGGCGTGGCGTGGTCGCCGGTGATCACGATCACCTCCGGCTTGAGCGCCAGCAGGATTGGCAGGGCTTCGTCCACCGTCTCGATGACGTGGACACGGGCCTCGAAGTCCCCATCTTCGCCGTAGCTATCGGTCTTCTTGATATGTACGAAGAAGAAATCATACTCGTCCCAATGCTGCCTGACCACTTCGAATTCTTCCGCCGGGGTCTCGCCGTTGTGATCGATCACATCCATGCCCACCAGGCGAGCGACGCCCTTGTACATCGGGTACACGGCCACCGCCGCCGAGCGCATCTTGAATACCTCGGGGAAGCGCGGCATGCCGGGGTCTTTCGAGATGCCGCGCAGCAGGCAGCTATTCGCCGGCGGATGCGCCGCCAGCAGCTTGTTGGCTTCAGCCCACCACTGGCGCAGGATATCGGCGGTTTTCTCAGAGGCGCTATCTTCGGCCACAATCGGCAGCGCCGGGATGCCGGTGAGCTGCGGATCGTTATCGGGGATATTGGCCCCCAGCCCTTCACCGCGCAACACCAGCACAAAACGATACTCCTTGACCGGCTCGACGAAGATCTGCACGCCGGGGATCTGGATCTGGCGCAATACTTCCACCCGTTTAGCGCATTCTTCAGTCGGGATGCGCCCGGCACGGCGATCGGTGATATTTCCACTGGCGTCCATTGTGCAGAAGTTGGCGCGCACCGCGACATCCTTGTGGGTCAGCGGGAAGCCGATGCCCATCGCTTCCAGCACGCCGCGGCCGATGAGCACCTCCAGCGGATCGTAGCCGAACATGGACATATGCCCGGGGCCGCTGCCTGGGCTGAAAGCCGGCGCGACCACATCGCTCAAGCCCAGGGAAGCGCGGGCGGTCAAGGCGTCCATGTTGGGCGTCCTGGCAGCTTCCAGCTCCGTCGGCCCGCCCGGCTCGAGCGGCAATCCACCCAGCCCATCCATCACCAGCATGACGATCTTCGAGCCGTTGTCCACGGCCATTTCGTTGATGAGTTTAAGTTTGTTTTCCATCTCAGGCCTTTCGTTTCGAGATTGATACTAAAATGCCAGCCCAATTTTACCTGACTTTTGAAAATAGGGCGCTGGTCAGACTGGTACTCATCAAAAAGGTATGACAGTTAAAATTCGCCAATAGCCTGAAAGCCGTAGGGGCGCATTGCATGCGCCCACCACGCCATAAGGCTTCAACCAAATGAGGAGTTGGTAATGGCAAAGAAATACGTTGTAGATTTGAACAAAATCGATTGGCGTTTCACGGTCCTTAATGCCAGGGATAAACTCGAGAAATTGTACCCGGCGAGAGAAGAACAATGATTGACCGTAGCTGCCCAACGGTTTGGCTCACCTGCCGCCGGTTCTTGCCAGGCAACAAAGCCCAAAAACTACTTTTTTGGCAAATTGCCGCTGCGTACCTACGCTGAAGGCGGTCAGGTGGAGCCGGTGTTAGGCCGCCCTACAAGGTCGAAAAAGAGAAGCATCGGGTCTAAGCGTGATAGATATCGGCAATTCCTGAGGCTGTGACGAATGGGCTCACCTTGCCACGACCTGGGGTATTGTAGTTAAATGGGTCGCCTTTAGAACGGTTCAATGGGTACGTAATTATGACTGAGTCGGTGGCCCGAGTTATGGCCACATAGAAAAGCCGTTTTTTTTCATCGAGACTTTGTGAGTTATCCTGACTTGGAAGCCACGCTGATTCGAGACCAGGGAGTACAACATTCTTTCGGGTGAGTCCTTTTGAACCATGCATTGTGAGAAACAAGATTGACTTCGGGTCTTCTGGCGGTTGCGCGGACTGAGGGTATATGTAATCGGCGGATTTTGCGACGAGATCGTCAATTTCTGGAAGATCGATTTGTTGAAGAAATGACTCAAGGCCAGCAGCCACTTGAGCTTGATCGAGCCGCAACGTCTTAGCGAGATGGCCTGCGATAGAGGCTATATCTTGTGCTTCAACACCGTTTAAGAAGTCGCAGAAAAGCCTACATTGTGTGGCAGCGTTACCAGTGAGAGTACCATCAGTGAGAAGAGAATTAATAGCTGCGGTAAGATCACAATCTCGTTCGACCACACGGTGAACAATGTCCCTGCTATGACGAGGCTTGACAGCTTCGAGGCGATTGAGGAGGAGGCGTTGGAGAAAGCGCTGTCCAGGACGACGAATCAGGTGGAGGACGCTTTCAAGCCAAAGACGCTCTGGGGAAGGCTGAAACTTGCGCCTTACGCAAGGAATACGTGGTGAGAGGTTAGAAAAATAGAAATCAAGCTGCTTCCAACTGGGGAAAAGGCATACAGTTCCCTGTTTCGGTTTTGGCGGATCGGGCATTTGTGCAATATAGGAAGTCAAGAGGTTTGTAAGAAAAGCAAACTCCGCTTTGGTACTCTTGAATTTATAGGAAATTACGAAACCGTCATCTTTGTGGGGTAACATGGGGCGAGAATCCAGCCGCATGAAGGTCTGAAAACGGTTGGCAGCCTGGACGATATTCTCCCTGCAACGGAAGCACTTGATCAAAGAAACCTGGTCGTGCGAAGGATTTGAGTACAGGGCGCGTATTCCATTGGGCGAACCTCCCCGACCGCTGAAAAGGCTTTGGTCATCATCGCCTACAATAACGATGGAAGTAGCAAGGTTGGAGAAGAGAAGGATAAGAGCTTGTTCTGCTTTGTTGAAGTCTTGGAATTCGTCGATAAAGTAGTGAGAAATCTGACGTATCCATTCGGGTATTGGATTGGCTCGATTGAGGAGGACGGAGGCGATGGGGACAGTCTGATCCCAATCGAGTACTCGAAAGGCACGCAAGAGATCGAGCGTTATTGGCAAAATGGTCGGAATTGGATCGGGAAGTGCGTTTGGGTCAGTTGTGTCTTGCCATGCTTGCTTAACTCGACTCAGATGACTACGAAGTTGTGGAATCGTGGTGCAATTTGGGCCGTATAGATATGGC
>Ga0154774_1150_pt11 | contig 14871 bp, 15 predicted proteins | sample Rifle2008BG16ft_FD_105782 | JGI IMG/M metagenome (GOLD analysis project Ga0154774, IMG submission 105782) | Chloroflexi bacterium RBG_16_57_11
GGGAACGCTCCGATCCCGCCGACGCTAAATTCAAACTGCGGATGGCGAGCAGCTTCGGTGTGGAGCATGGTGGTCAACATCTCCAAACCGGCTACTGAGACATCCCCTAAAAATTTGATCGTCAGGTGGATATTCTTGACCGGCACCCAACGCACCGCCTTACCCGGCAGGCGGCTTGTCAAATCTTGGGTGACCTTCTCCAGGCCATGCTGAACTTCATCTGAGAGATTGATAGCAATAAAAGCACGAATCACATTCATACGAAGCGATTAATCGGTGCCGGTCAGCGCTACTTGCTCAAAAGCATGTTTAAGGTCGACGAAAGATACCGGTTTGGTCAAGTAGAAAGACGCCCCAGCGTCCAGGCCTTTCCTGACATCGGACGGCAAGCTCTTGGCCGAGACGACAATCACCGGGATCCGGGAAAGGCGTGTATCCCGGTGGATGTGCCGCAACACCTCCAGACCGGAGACATCGGGCAACATGATATCCAGTAAAACCAGGTACGGTTTTCTCTCGGAAATCATATCGATCGCCTGCAACCCGCTGTATGACTTTATGACCTGCATTCCCATCAACCGCACCATCTCGGCAAACATCTCGGCCATATCGGGCTCGTCCTCGACTACAATCACCGTTTTCTCCGGGGGATTCACCAAGGCGCTCCTTTTCCACCTTCGATCATACCAGAAAACTTCCCAAAGTTCACATCTTCTCGTGATCGGGCGCGAGTCCTTCCCCAGGTCGTTCCCTCAAGTAATCAGCGGGGGTATCCACATCACGCAGGATCGAATCGTTGCCCACCTCGACATAGGAAATCTGGTTGGCATAAATTCGCAAAATGTCGCGCAGCAGGCTTGGTACAGATTTATTCTCGGGATTCTCTCTTTCTGTCAGCGAAGCATCCCCAAGAACGCCCCACAGCTGCCTTGCGATGATCCAGGGATGGCCACGGCGCATCTGGTAGCTCGGAAAAACCAGCAGCGCCCGACTTGCTTGATACCCTCGTAACACCTGCTGTACAACTTCAAGCTGTATTTGCGGCTGGTCACCCAGCACGATCAGAGCAGCGTCGATCTGTGTGGGCAGGCTGGCCAGCCCCACCCGGAGCGAGAGGGTCATCTGATCTTCCGCAAAGCGTGAATTCCACGCTGTCCGCACCGGAAACTCTTTCAGCGCTGCCTCGACATCCTGCCGCGCCCCACCCGTGACGATAATAATCTCACGCAAATTGGCATGTGATAGAGTCCGCACCACCTGGCCAATCACCGTGGTATCGCCCCAGGGTAGCACCATCTTCGGCTGGCCCATGCGTTGAGAGCGGCCTGCCGCCAGGACCACGGCGGCAATTTGCACATCGATAACAGAGCTCATGTGTCGAGTAGTCGCTGGAAGTCTTCCGGCGTGTCGATATCTTCCAGGACGCCTGGATCATGCCAGGGCACCCAATGCACCGGGTAGCGAGCAAACATGGCCCGGCCGCCCTGGTCGCCGCTCAGGGAGAGTAATTCCGTAAAAGTCACGCGATCGAACAGGACCGGGTTGGCGCGCTGTCCCTGGACAAGCGGTGCAACCAAAGGGCTCAGGGTGGCAGCATGGGCTTCCACCAGGCTGGCAACCAGTCCGGCCGGGGTTTGTGGCTGGTCGGCAAGCAAGAAGATCGCTGCGCCGGTTTCCGCCGGCAGGACGCCCAGGCCGCATTTCACCGAGCTACTCTGGCCGGCTTGCCATTCTGGGTTATTCACTACCTGGACCGGCAAACCGCCTACGGCCGCCTCGACCTGATCTGCAGCACTCCCGGTGACAACGATAATTGAGTCAAGGCCGGCTTCCAGCGCAGTCTGCGCGACGTGACGCACCAGGGGCTGGCCCCGCCAGATCAGCGTCTGCTTTGGTTGGCCCATACGCCGGGCGCCGCCAGCCGCCAGGATCACTCCGGCGCGGCGCTCGTGGACGGCGATGACGCTGGTTCGATTTTCCTCCCCGGCTCGCAGATCCGTCGACGGCAAATCCGCCACCACCACGCTGGCGTACTGGGTCAACAACTGCCGGGCCTGTCGCTGGGCTACAGCCTGTAGCTCCGCTGTGCCTGCCTGGTTGAGCAGGACAATCCGGCGAGCGTTTGGTGGAATACTTTTCAGGCCGCCCTGGGGATGGCACAGCATGCGCCCCAACCCGTCTGGTGTCACCGAGGCCTCCAGATCCAGGCCGGCCAGCCGGGAAAAAATCTCCGGGCGGTGCACCCACTGGTTGTTCAAAGGTTTTCCAAGAGCGGATAGACCGGCGACTACCACGACTGTATTCACCCAATCCGGTATAACTGGCTCATGCTCGGCAGGCGCTTTGAGTGGAAGCTGGCGAGAGCCATCCGCCTCGACCAACAACGGCGCTTGGATCCGGTTTGCCAGGCTGTGCAAACGATCGATTAACTTCTCGGGGAGGCCAGCAGTGCGAGCATCATTTTCCGGCGGTCCGGTAAAGAGCAGCATACCGGCGGGCAATTCATCCGTCAGCTCTTCAAGATCCGCTTCACGATGGAGGAAATAATGCCGATCCGCCAGCTCTAGTTGTTGCGTGGCCAGGTGTGTTGTCGCGGTCAAAAGCACGGTTCGATCAGTTGAGGCTTCTCTCGAAGCGAGCGGAATAACGTTCACAGGAGAGCGCAGCAAGGTCGCTTGTGCCTGGGTGACCGGCCGGGGAATTAGCAGCTCTCGACCCAGGGTGAACAAGGCGGCAGTCTTGCCCCCGGCGCCAACCAGCGCCAGACGAGTAGAGTTATCCAAACGCAGGGCCTGGGTCAAGCGCATGTTGTGGGTTCGGGCATCCGACTAGATTTTTCCCAGCCCGCGCAGTACACGCTCCGGCGTCAGGGGGAACTCGTTGAACCAGACGCCGGTGGCTTCGTGCACGGCAGCGATAATCGCCGGCGCCATCGGGAGGAACGGCATTTCGGCCATCCCGCGCGCACCCCATGGGCCGAGCGGGTCGGGATACTCCAGGATCATCGAGTGCACCCGATCGGGCACATCCAACACCGTTGGGATCAAATAGGTGGACAGATGCTGGGTCTGCACATAACCACCTTGTTGGACAAAGTTCTCGGAAATGGCGTAGCCGGTAGCCTGCACCACCGCGCCTTCTATTTGACCTTGAACCTGCTGCGGGTTGATCGCTCGTCCCACATCGTCGGTGGAGATCACATCCAGGATATGGACATGACCGGTCTCAACATCGACTTCGACGGTGACAGCCTGGGCCACATATCCGTAGGAAAAATTCGGCTCAGATTTACCGGTTTGGGGATCGAGCGGTGTGGTGCGCGGCGGGCGGTACTGGTAAGTTGCGATTGCCGGACGTTCTTCAGAGCGCCATTTTTCAAGCGCAGCCTCGACGGCACACTTGACCGAGTTGCCCGACATAAAAGTCATCCGGGAGGCCGAGACGCTGCCCGAATTTTCGGTAGTTGCAGTATCGGCGACAACCAGCTCGACCCGATCAATGGGGATCCCGGCAGCCTCGGCAGCAGCTTGAGTGATCACCGTATGGACCCCCTGCCCGACCTCCGCGGCGGCATGGTGCAAGATCAGTCGCTCGATTTCGGCCCCGCCATGCAGCTCGACGGTAGCCCAGCACTGCTCAGGGGCGCCAAAGGAGAAGCCAACATTTTTAAACGCGGTAGCGAAGCCTAAACCGCGCCTCAAATTGGATTTCAGAGCAGGTTTCAGGATGGGCAGTGAAGCGCCACGGTGAACTTTCAGCTCGCCGCCATCCACCTGGGTGACCTGCCAGCCCGCCTCCCGGGCGCATCTCTCCACCACCTGCGGCAAGCTGACCCCCTTGGGGAGCGGTGTGCCGACCGAGAGCAGAGCCCCTTCGCGCAAGACATTGCGCAGGCGGAGCTCGACCGGGTCCATACCCAGGGCCTTGGCCAGACGGTTCATCTGGGTTTCAGCAGCGAAAGCTCCCTGCGGGCCACCAAAGCCGCGAAAAGCCCCGGTGACCATGTTGTTGGTGTAGACTGCATAGGAGTCAACCTTGACATTTGGAATCTCGTAAGGCCCGGTGCACATCAGGGTGGCATTACCCAATACTTTGGTAGAAGTGTAGGCATACCCTCCACCATCAGCAATGAGCTCAACCTGTGCCGCGATCACTTTTCCTGCCAGGGTAGCGCCCCAGCGGGTACGGATCAGGTAGGGATGCCGCTTGTGGTGACCGATCATCGACTCCTCGCGGCTCCAAATGATCTTCACCGGACGGTCAATGCCGCGCTGATGCAGGCGCCAGGTCGCCAGCCCCAGGACAATCTGCACCGACATGTCCTCTCGCCCGCCGAAGGCCCCACCGATGGGCGGGTATATGATACGCACCTGATCCAGAGGCAGCCCGAGGGCGTGAGCGACCTGTTCCTGGTCTTCATGCGCCCATTGGCCGCCGACAACTACGGTTACGCGACCTTCCTCGTCGATGTAGCTGATCCCAGCTTCCGGTTGGAGGTAGGCGTGTTCCTGAGCCGGGGTTCGATATTCGCCTTCGATGACGACCTCCGCCTGGGCAAAGGCCGCTTCGACATCCCCCTTGCGGATGCGGTAGTGACAGAAAATATTCGAGTCACGCTCGGGATGGATCAGCGGAGCGCCATCCTTCATTGCCCCTTCCGGAGAAGTGAGCACCGGCAGGTCTTCATAATCGACGACGATCAAATCACGCCCCTGCTCAGCGATGGCTTCGCTCTCAGCGACCACCAACGCCACCTGGTCTCCAATCCAGCGCACACGATCGGTGTAAGGCTTGGTCGACCCTGGACCGCACAGGACCGGTTGATCTGGCATGATCAGGCCGTATTCGTTTACGGGCACGTCTTTGGCAGTAAACACCGCGATGACGCCTGGTAGCGCTTCCGCCTGGGCCAGGTCGATACTGCGGATGCGCGCGTGCGGCCGGTTGGCAAACAATATTTTCATATAAATTTGGTTGGGAAGATTGAAATCCCCAGGATAGCGAGCTTCGCCGGTTACCTTGGCATATGCATCGACTCGTGGGAAGGATTGACCAATCGCAGGCATAAAAAAACTCCATTCGGCTGGTAGAATCATGGGGGACAGAATTATTAAGAGTTCACTCGAGTTTTTTTGATTATACCCCGCAATCCAAGGAACCACACTGGATTGGTTCTCAGTGCACATTCGGAGGTAAAAAATGAAACTCGCTTCCACACAAAGACGGAGAAGACAAACCCTGGGTCTCGTAATTATCCTGGTTTGTCTGGCGCCTGCTTGCCAGCTGATCAATCTAAATCTGCCACGTGTAATAAACCACGATTCACCAGAATTCAGTCTCGATACAACCGGGTTTGACGACTCAAGCTGCCCGGAACAAAATGGGTTCAGGATCTGCCAACCCGAAGGAGCGCTCGGGCAGAATGGCTGCGGGCAATTGCGCCTGCCAGGCGAGGTGCTAAGCGGACTGCAACCTGCTTTTCCTTTGCGCCTGTGCTTAAAGAGGAGCAATGGTAGCCAACCGCTGGCGGAAGGCGAGTTTATCTACCGAGAGGGCTGTCTGATGTCCGAATATGTGCGCTATGCGGTCATTCAGGACGGTCAATTGAAGATATTGAAGTCTATCAGCGATATGCAAAATGCATACGCTCCAATCGAGAGCGAAGGCGAAGCGCTGAGCTACGCCCTGGCAGTTACCGGCCTGGGGGTGCGGTATGGATTAACCGCCCAGACCGACCTGCGCTATTTCGTTGACCGGCTGGAAGACACAAACGTACAGCAGATCCCCCAGGGTTACCGTGTGCATCTGTTCGATTACAAGCTGTGCGGCTGCGGACCACACCCGACCTATGCCGTGGATGTCCTGGTTACAAGCGATGGGCAAGTGCGAGAGCTGAGCCGGGAGAAAATCTTCGAAGACCCTGCGGAAGACGGCCTGTGTGTCGATTAAATGACCGTCTCCGGTTCTGAAAACAGCTCCCTCAGCTGATTCAGGCCTTCCTGGTTCGTTATGGCTAACACTTCATCGTCTACTTCGATCATGGTTAGGCCACGCGGGACGATCACCTTGCCTCGACGAATGATCGCCGCAATCACACATTCATCATTCAGCCCCAGGTCTTTTAAGGCAATCCCGATTGCTGGCGCGCCGGGCGGGATTTTTTCCTCAACCAGAGAGTAGTTGCCGCGACGTAGTTTGAGCAAGGTCATCATATCGCCGAGCGACATCTCTTCCTGGATTAGCCCCGCCATGACGGTAGCATTGTTCAGCGCCACATCGACGCAGAATTTTTGATCAAACAGCCAGGCATTTCGGGGATCATTGATACGAGCGATGGTATGAGGAACGCCAAAATGCCGTTGCGCCAGGTAGCAGACCACCAGATTATCCTCATCAGATGTCGTGCAGGCGGCCAAAACATCTACCCCTCGAACACCGGCGCGCTCCAACACATCGACCTCGGTTGCATTCCCTTCGTAAATTACCTCGGTCGGCAGCTCACGGTGCAGGCGAGCAAGCACTTCTTTTCGATGATCCAACACGTGCACCTGATGCTTTTGTTCCATCAGTAAATAAGCCAGTTGGGTGCCGGTACGACCTCCACCTACAATCATGACGTTCATCGATTTTTCTCCCCTCCAGCTCCACCCTGATAAATCGAGCGGATTTTCCGGCGCAGTTCTTCGCTTCCATCCAGCGTAGCGCTGACCAGAACAGCATCTCCTTCCATGAGCAGCATATCCGAGGCAGGGATAACCGCTCGACCAGCCCGGCTGAGGGCAGCAACGACGACGCCTTTCTCAGGGATTAAATCCACCAATGGAAGCCCTTCCAGCTCCGGGTTCACCAGGAATTCATACAATTCAACCTCACCATTACCGGCGGAAAAAACTGTGCGGGTCTCCTGCTGGTAGAGCAATTCCTCGATTCGCTGTGCACCCCAGCTGGTAGAGCTGACCACCTGCAAACCGAATGCCTCGTGCATCGATCGCCAACGGGAATTGAAATTGCGGACTACCACGCTGCGTACATCATATTCTTCACGAGCGATATGGGCGACCACTGCGTTGATGGCGTCAGAGCTGGTGACTGCCGCCAGGCCATCCGCGTCGCTGATGCCGGCCCGGCGTAAGACATCCATGCTCGTGGCCTGGCCTTCCACAAACCGGCCTTTAAAATCGGTTGGTAGATTCTGAAATGAGGTCTCCGATTGATCGATCACAACAACCTGATGGCCGCGCTGGCTAACCCGGTGAGCCAGTTCCGCACCGACCCTGCCGCACCCAACCACGATGAACTTCATGGCGCTTCTCTCCTCGATTTTATGAGATCAATTTGCGATCAAATTGTGCTGACTAACTCCGCCTGCGCCCGCCCATTCCCAAAACCAGACTTACCCAATATATCATTTGCAGCACCGCCGTGATGAGCGCGGCCACATAAGTGAGTGCGGCTGCGTTCAAGACATTGCTGACGCCCTTCATTTCCTCATCGCTCACAACCAATCCCGACTCGCTAAGGAGGCGCCGGGCGCGAGCCGAAGCATTCAGCTCAACCGGGAGGGTCGCCAGAGCGAAAATAGCGCCGCCTGAGAAAACAACCACGCCCAACCAGGCGATCCCGGTCAGCTGGAGGAAAAATCCGATCATCAGCAAAATCCATCCGAGATAAGAGCCAATGTTCACTGCCGGCACCAGCGCCGCACGCAAGCGTAAGGGGAAATAACCATCCTTATCCTGCATGGCATGGCCCAGCTCGTGGGCAGCAATCGCCAGGGCGGCCACCGAGCTTTGGTCGTATACGCCGCTCGACAGGCGCAGCACCTTGGAGCGGGGGTCGTAGTGGTCCGTCAGCTCGCCTTTAATTCCCTCGATCCGCACGTCGTACAGACCGGCAGACTGGATCAGGCGCTGGGCGGCCTCGGCGCCAGTAAAGCGGCTTCGCGCCGGAACACGGCTCCACCTGGAGTAGGCCGAGCGAACATAGAATTGCACCAGCATCATCAGTATGAAGGCTGGCATCATATAGATCCAATAATTGGTGTAGAAGATCATTTCACGCTATCCTGATTAACAATGAAACAAATTCCCGGCTTATATCCGCTTGTCCTCCGCGAATTATGGGTGTGGGGTTGAAGCCGGTGTCGGCGAGGCAACCGGGGTCGGCGGCGGCGTCAGCTTTTGTTTTAATACCGCAATCGCCTGATCCAATTGTGGGTCTCGCCCAGCGGCCAGATCTTCCTCAGTAATCTCGACCGGGAAATCCGGGCGCAGGCCGATTTCATTGATCTGACGTCCAAGCGGAGTCAACCAGCGGGCGACGGTGATACGCACTGCACCCTGGTCATCATCCAGGGTTACAAATTGTTGAACAGATCCTTTGCCGTATGATTGAATTCCTACCAGATAGCCGCGCTGATAATCCTGGATTGCTCCCGCCAAAATCTCCGAGGCGGAAGCGCTGGCTTCATTGATGAGCACCACTACCGGAACTTTGGTCGCCAGACCACCACGCAAAGCTTTAAAGGGTTCTCTTCGCCCATCCCCAAATTCCTCGAACATGATCGTGCCATCGTCGATGAACTGCGAGGCGATCTGGACGGCGGTATCTCGATACCCGCCGCCATTATTGCGCAGGTCGATGATCAACCCTTCGGGATTCTGCGCCAGGAGGGTCTTGAGCGTTTTCTGTGTTTCTTCAAAGGTCGAATCGCCGAAGGTGAACAATTGGAGGTAGCCGATATTTTCATCCAGCATCCGCCCGGTTACAGACGGAGTGACGATCGCGGCGCGCTGCACGTCCACATCGAAAGGCTCGGCAAGACCTTTGCGCAGGATTGTCAGGCGAACTGATGTGCCTTTCGGGCCGAGCACAAGCTGCCGGGCATATTCCCCGCCTTTTCCTGTCATATCCTCGCCATCTATCGCGATCACTTTATCGCCGGACCTCAGCCCGGCTTTCTCCGCCGGGGAGCCTGGCATGGGACCAATAACCGTCAGGTAATCCTTGGTTGGATCAACCCAGGCGCCAATGCCTTCATACTCCTCTCCCTCCAGCAAGGCTTTGGAGCGTTTCAGCATCTCTGGATCCAGGTACGAGCTGTGCTGGTCTCCCAACGCTTCCATCATGCCCTTTATGGCGCCGCGCATTAAGGTCACCTGGTCGATCGGCTGGTCCACAAATAGCGCATTCACCTGATCCCAGGCCTGCCAGAAGGGCTTGAAGAGTTTTTCCCGGTCCTGTGTGGTTTGATTCGTAGATTGTTCCCCCGTCTCGGTGGATGAGGGGACAAGTTCCTTTTCCGTCAAGAAAGGCAGGTTAACGACCGAGGAGGCATCAATTCCAGTATACGTTCGACCGGCCACAAATCCAGCCGAGCAGGCACCGGCTAATAAAACCACGGCTAAGAATACCCCAACTACAGATAATAACGAATTTCTCTGCATACCTAAATGACTCCTTACCAACCAAACCCAGCCCGGACATTCCAGGTCAAAACTGCCTGTCCAGCAAAGGTCTATTCGCCAATCCTCACGGATGTAACAACCCTTAACATTATCACATTTTTGTTAGAAAAAGATAAATTTACTGCGCTTCCGACCGTCGAAGCTGGTCAAATAATTCATCCTGGTTGCAGACGATACCCGGCAAACCCAGACCCCGCCCCAGTCGAGCGAGCTGTGGAGGATCGACATACGTTGACTTCAGAATCTCGTCTTGTGCCAGGATCTGATGCATCGGCCCATCCAGCAACACTATTCCTTTGCCCATCACAATCAATCGCTTAAAATTTTCTGCGCAGAAATCGATATCATGGGTGATCGTCACCACACTCTTTCCGTCGCGTTGAAGCTCAGCGACGATATCGGCAATCCGCGAGATGCTGGCAGCATCCTGCCCGGTAGTGGGCTCATCCAAAATGACGACAGGCGTGTCCATCGCCAGGATCGATGCCAATGCGACCATCTTCCGCCAGGTGGGAGAGAGATCATACGGATTGGTATTTTCTTTACCGATCAAGCCCGTCAGGCCAAGCGATTTATTTACCAGCTCCTCGATGCGCTCCGAAGGATATTTTAGGTTCAGAGGGCCGAAGCGAACCTCATCTTTCACCGTGCGGCAAAACAATTGATCGTCCGGGTTTTGAAATACGTACCCCACCCTGCTCGCCAATTGCGCCACTGTGTGCTGGCGAGTATCCCAGTCGCCCACGAATACCATTCCCCGCGACGGCTGGAGGAGACCGTTCAGGTGTCGCACCAGCGTGGTCTTACCGGCGCCGTTCTGACCGACAATCGCCACCAACTCACCCGGCTCGATTTTAAGTGAAACGCCAGCTAACGCCTCTACACCACCAGGATAAGAAAAGAATAAATCCTCGATCACGATTTTCATGGCAAGATCTCACGAAAACCTTCAATCGCTTCGTCCAGCCTGACCGGCAATGGTCGCCCGGAGGGCCAAAGATCCTCACTCGAAGCCTGTCTCGCAGCGGTGGTATAGCGTGAGACCCCGACACCGCGCTCCGGTAACAATGGCGAGGCCAGCACATCAGTCGGCGACCCAAGCATCAATATTTCTCCATCGGCCAATGCTACGATTCGATCTGCGAACTCTGCCACCCATTCGGTCTTATGCTCTGCCATGATGATCGTCATCCCCTGCTGGCTCATATTCTTGATCACCTGAAAGACTTCACGCGTCCCAATCGGGTCTAATTGAGAGGTTGGCTCATCGAGCACCAGAATGGACGGCTGCAACACCAGGATCGAAGCCAATGCGACGCGCTGTTGCTGGCCGCCAGAAAGCGCGTAAGGGGAGCGCTCCCCCAGATCCTGGATGCCGGTCATCTCCATAACCCGATCGATGCGCGCCTTCATTTCACCGCGCGGCACGCCCCGGTTTTCCAGACCGAATGCGATCTCTTCATAGACTGTGAACTTTGAGCCCGAAATCTGATTGAACGGGTTTTGAAAGACCAGACCAACTTTCTGGACAAAATCGTTCAAATGAGCGTGCTGCGTGTCGATCCCGCCAACCCGAACCTGTCCTTCCAGCTTGCCTTTGAAAAAGTGGGGCACAAAACCGGCGAGGGTATAGCATAGGGTCGATTTCCCTGCTCCATTCGACCCAATCACTGCCAGGAACTGCCCCTCTTCCAGGTCCAGGTTGACGTTCCGCAGGGCAGGTATTTCAGTAATGGGATATGCGTATGTCAGGTCGCGGAGCTCTATTAAAGCCATATACGAATTCCAAGCGCCAGTAAAATCAGACCCAGCAGGAACCAGCGAAACCAGGCCTGCGCCCGGCTATCTTGGATTTCGACCAGGCTGGTCTTACGGCCTGGCAAATTGAAGCCGCGCGCCTCGATGGCGATGGCCCGCTCTTCAACGTCGACCAGCGAGCCGAAGATCAACGGACCGACCAGCGGTAGCAACGATCTGGAGCGTGCGATCAGGTTTCCACGCGTGTCCAGGCCACGCGAGCGTTGCGCATCCAGGATGGTGTTGGCCTTGGCGCGCATCACCGGCAGGATCTGTAAGGTGGATGTAATGATATAACTCAAAGCTGGCGGTACGCCCCGCCGCGCCAGGTCGTTCATTAGAGTGCTGGGGTGCGTCGTAAGAAGCAGGAGCAGAAAGGACGAAACCATCACCAGAATACGGGTGGCCGTGTGAAGGGCAAAAACGACCCCCTCCAGCTTGACCGAGAAGATCCAGAAGCTGAAGATCACCGTCTCGCCGCCCGGGTAAAACAGGCTCTGCATAACGAACAGGAAGCCAAACAGTGGCAGAAGCAGGCGAATCGAGATGGTGATAAACTCTTTGCCGACTTTTCCCCAGTAACTCAACGGAATCAAGATCAAGAGGTAGATCAAGCCAGGCAAGAATAAATATGGTAGGCTGAACGAAATCAGGATCAGCGTCATCGCCAGCACCAGCTTGGTCAGCGGGTTTAAGCGATGATATGGGCTGTCTCTGTGAATGTAAAAAGACAATCGTTCCTGCATACCAACCTCAAATTAAGCCACCTGCCAAGCCTGGCAAAGGGCCGGATTCACATGGATGGATAGGGAACCGGCAAGCAGCGCTCACCACCCCTTCCGTCCAATTTCTAACTCTCTACCGGGTAAATTACACTTTATTCGGTGTTGGCTAACAATCTAGACAGGAAGAATACCCAGATTGGAATTAACAGGATGACCGCCACAATTGCCGCGATGATCTGCGTGCGACGGTTGCCCTTCTCGATCTCTACATTTTCGGGTCGAGGGAAGCGTGCAAGATACCGCATCGGCAAGCCCTCGATGATTGCGAAAGCCAGCAAGCAGGTGGCAATTTTGTCCAACGGCTCGACCAGGAAGTTCGTGCTTAATACCGCCGAGACCACATCTCGCCCGGTCTGAAGCAGGAAAGCCGTGATAAAGGATGAGCCGCTGGCAGTGATGCCTCCATAAAGGTAGACCGCGATCGGTGTAGAGGCAATCGCCGCCGTCAAGGAAACCAGGAAGCCGGTGATGATCACCTTCCACCAGGTTTTGAACAGACCAAAATTCGCGCACCAGCCGGCGACAAATCCGATGAACAAAGCCACCGGGAACCACGGTAAAGCGTTGGGGTCGATAATCAGGCCCCAGATGATGTTCGAAAGGGTCCCGGTCAAGGCGCCTGCCCACGGGCCGCAGATCACCGCGACCAACACAGTGCCGATCGAATCCAGATAAACGGGTAATTTGAGCAGCACGACAATCTGACCGATAACAATGTTGATGGCAATTGCCACCGGGATCAACACCAGGGTCATGGTGTTGAAATCCTTCTTGATCGATTCGATGATCTTCATGCTCGATTCTCCTCATTGATTTTGTTAGGTTACTTTCGCCAGGCAGGAAGAACACTCTACAAGCTACATCGTTTGTCCAATACCTTCCTCTCACATCGGATAAGACCGACACAGCCCTTCCATACGCTCTAAAAATAGCTCAATGAACTCCCGGGGGCGAACGCCAAGCGCAACGCTCATATTCGGCTCGTTCTCAGTCAGGTGAAAGAAATCGGCATACGTATTCCCCAACGAAACGCCGCCGGAGATGTCCACGTCGACATACAGCGAGCCCAAGTCAACCAATCCAGGCGCAAAAGCCAAAGCCAGGGCGAGTGGATCGTTGATCACACAGCCATTAATGCCCTGGTATTGGTCATGAAATTCCATATAAAACCGGGTCGCATCGGCAATCAAACGTGAGACAGGCGAAGGGAGGCATAACAAACGATCGACATCCTGTTGGGTCAAAATGGCCTGGTAAGTCACATCCAGCGGGACAAGGGTGATCGGCAAACCGGAATGGAAGACAATGTGGGCGGCGTGCGGATCGCAGTAAACATTAAACTCCGCCTGCGGAGTGGTGTTTCCAGGATGGCGCAGCGCGCCGCCCATGATAATCACTTCAGGGATGGCATTGACAATGGATGGCTCCAGGCGAATCGCCATTGCCAGGTTGGTCAGCGGACCGATACAGACCAGACAGATCTGGCCGGGCGCAGCCAGCACCTGCTCGATGATGAATTCTGCCGCCCGCTTAGCGATTGGAGCGAAGGTAGAAACCGGCAAGCGGGCATAGCCAATCCCTGTCCCGCCATGCGTCTCCGGGGCAATCAACAAGGGTTGGACCAGCGGGCGATCGGCGCCGCGCGCTACTTGCACCTGGCGATGCAACACTTCTAACACACCCAGAGCGTTCCCCACACCCTGATCAACGGTGCAATTACCGCAAACCACGCTCAGCCCTTTTAGCTCGAGCTCAGGCGAGGCTAGCGCCAGCAGGATCGCCAGGGTGTCATCAATACCAGGATCGGTGTCAATCAGAATTTGTTTTTTCATCCGATTGCAGCCAGCCATCCAAAAAGGCTTCGAACGATGTGGGGTCGCTGACCTGTTCCGTGTATGCCATCAAAGCCTCCCCATCCAGCGCGTAGAGCGGGTGGCAGGAGGTCGGCCTGGCGCCTCGCGGAGCGATTGCCAATCCATGCACCAGCGGACCCACCAGGTCGGCTTTAGAGAGCGGTGGAACGATTTCCTCAGCGGTCAAGATGACCCGATCGGCAGTCAAGACCAGCTCCTCATCGACGCCCTTGTTGCCTCCGATTTGAGCGTTGCCTTCGGTATCAACGCGCAGAGCATGGATCACCGCAAAATCGGGATGTATGGCCGGAAAAGCAATCAATTCTTCACCACTATAGGGGTCGATCACCGTCTGGACATCCGGGCGCAGTGATGGTAGATCGGTGCCCAGCCAGCCGCGCCCGGGCATGAAGCCCACCCCCGCGGCCCGGGCCCGCAGGCCAAAGGCCAGGCTGGCCTCGGTCTCTTCGATGATTTCGATCTCGCCCCGATTGGCATAATAGGTAAACATGGGCGCGAGGCCAAAGATTTCTAGGCCAAAATAACACGAGCGAACCTTTGCGACCATCCCGGCTCCGACCAACAGGTCGCTTTCCAACCCTGCCGTGAAGCACAGCAGAGTCAGATTGTGCGGCTCGCCGGTCGTACGGTGTCGGCGCAACAAAGCCCGCACAAAAGCTACAGGCCGGCGGTAAAGAGTCATCCCGCCTAAGGCCAGGATGCATCCGGAGGGTATCCAGGAGGCGGCTGTGTCCAGAGAAATAAATTTATCCGGCATGCTCTCCATTTTTTCCTGCATTTCAATGAAATCAAACTAATTCCACATGCGAGGTCCTGGTGACTTCCCGGTCTCATCAAGCCACAGGCAGGGCAGTTTCAGAGGCAATTCCAAAAGATCGGATAGCGTGTATTGCGCGGCCGGATGGTGCGAACCGTTCTGGCTGATCCACAGGGTGGTGAACCCAATCT
>Ga0154774_1071_pt10 | contig 14863 bp, 15 predicted proteins | sample Rifle2008BG16ft_FD_105782 | JGI IMG/M metagenome (GOLD analysis project Ga0154774, IMG submission 105782) | Chloroflexi bacterium RBG_16_57_11
CAGTTACACCCACCACCATTAGCGCCGTTCCAAGCCTCCCCTCTCGGACCCCGGTAATCCCCCAACCTGGCGCCGTCCGCCGTAATTTGACCTATTGCACGGCGCCGGATGGCACAAAGCTGGTCATGGATATTTACCTTCCACAGACCTCTACCGGACCCGCCCCGGTAGTCGTTTATGTGCATGGCGGCGGCTGGATGAGTGGATCGAGGAATGACGAGATCGCAAAAACCTTCTTTGGTGAGCTAACCCAGCGCAGTTTCCTGGTAGCCTCACTCGATTATCGCCTGGCGCCCAAATATAAGTTTCCCGCCCAAATTGAAGACGTTAAATGTGCCATCCGTCACCTGCGCGCCAATGCGACCCAGTACAACCTGGACCCAAACCACATCGGAGCGATGGGCGGCAGCGCCGGGGGTCACCTGGTCTCGTTGCTTGGGGTCACCGACCCAAGCCTCGGCTGGGATGTCGGGATGTATCCCGAGCAATCCAGCCAGATCCAGGCGGTCATCGATATGTTTGGACCGATGGATATCATCGCCTTGTTTAAGAATTCATCCATCAAAGTCGGCGAGCAGGTCTTCGGTGTGCCCAACAATTCCGATCCCGTGCTGGAGAGCTACAGCCCGTTAGCCTATATCACCCCAGATGACCCGCCATTCCTGATCTTGCAGGGTGACTTAGACAGTGTGGTTCCCGTCGAACAATCGCTCCTGCTGCGCGATCGGCTTGAGACGACGGGTGTCCCGGTTGAATTCATAATAGTAAAAAATGCCGGGCATGGCTGGCGACCAAAAGGCGGCGAGATGCAACCCGGTCTCGAGGAGCTGATCCAGATCGTGGCCGACTTCTTCGACCAGAACCTGCGTTAGAAGGATCAGCGCTCCAACATGGCGTAGAGCAACACACCGGCCGCCACACCCAGGTTGAGCGAAGTGGAGCGCCCGCGCATCGGCAGGCGGATCGTCTCATCACAAATTTGCATTTGCTGATCAGATAGCCCTTCGCGTTCGCTGCCCAACAGCAGGATACGCGGCCAGGCGTAGGCTGCCACGTCCCGATAATCTGCCGGCGCGTGCGCCGAGGCGCCATAGATACGATAGCCATACCCCCGAGACCAGGTAACGAAATCGGCAAAGCGAGCCGAAACGACGGGCAGCCAGAACAGCGCCCCCATACTGGCGCGCACCGCGTTGGGGTGGTAAAGGTCCACGCTGCTGTCCAGTAAAAAAAGACCACTTGCGCCAACTGCGTCCACCGTGCGCAGGATCGTCCCCAGGTTGCCCGGATCTTGTGGCTCAACCAGCGCTACGCCCCACGGGAAGTTCTGTGGGTTTAGCTCTGCCAGGCTGCGCGCCTGCTGACGCACCAGCGCCAGCAGGCCCTGGGGATTTTCTTTGTCCGCCAAAGCTGCAAAGACCTCGGGCGTGGTAGGGTAGCAGGTCACTCCAGCCTGCGCTTGCGTCTGGATGAGATCAAGGGCAAACTCGCTGGTGAGCAAATCGGGAGCATAAAAAATTGCATCGAACGTCGCGCCAGCCTGGATGGCCTCGCCCACCGGGCGAATCCCCTCGACCAGAAAAAGGCCGCTTTCCTGCCGCGCGCTCCTTTGGCGAAGGGCGCGCGCAAACTTGATCTTGGGGTTATTCCTGCTCGAAATGAGTGTCATTATTGGGATCTACTGCGCGCGCCGCGGCACCCAGGCCAGCACGGTGGTGCCCTCATCGCTGGCGGAGGTGATCTCCACGTCGCCGCCAACTTTGCGCGCCCGAGCCTGCATGTTCGACAGGCCATGGCCCAGGCTCAACTGTGTCTTGGACAGGTCGAAGCCTCGTCCGTCGTCGGATATTTCCAACAACACGCGATCGCGCGCCGTCCACAGATGCACCTCGGCATGCCGCGCCCGGGAATGCCGGGCTATATTAGCCAGCGACTCCTGGCAAATATGAAACAGGGCGGTGGAGTTGGGTGCCGGGAAATCCATCAAGCCATCCTCTGGCCCCACCAGGATGGCTCGCGTGGGGCTGTTGGCCTGGAATTCGTCCACCAAGCGTTGCAGGTTTTGTTTCAGATCATCACCATGAAATTGGCGCGGGCGTAGATCCAGAATATAGGAGCGGATGTCCTTTATCGTTGCGTTCAGTGAAGCGATCGATTCATCAATCTTGCTCCGGGTGAGCGCCGGGTCCTCCTCGATCGCTATACGAGCGTAATCCAGCGACAGTCCCACCCCATAAATCGACTGGATGATCCCATCGTGGAGATCCATACCAATACGCTCGCGCTCCTCCAGCACCGCCAGGCGGCGAGACTGGCGGTTCAGACGGAAGTTTTCGATGGTCAATCCCGCCCAGGCGCCGATTGCAGTCAGCAGGTTTAGCTCGCGATCATCCAATAACCGGTCACGCCGGGTTGCCGCGGCCATCACACCCACCACCTTACCGCCTGAGCTCATCGGGATGCAGGCGATCGATCGGAAGCCGGCCTCCAGCACTTCCGGGCGTAAATAGCGCATCTCCTCCCGCAAGTTCGTGCTTACCAGCATCTTACCGGTGGCGGCGACCATGCCGACAAAGCCCTGGCCGATGCGGAAATGATCCAGATTTGAAAATTTGTCCTCAAAGTCGCCGCGATGCAGCGCCATGCGCAGCTCCTGCTCATCCTCCTCGCGTAGAAAGATCTCCCCGGCCTCGACCTCTAAATAATCCATCACCAGGTCGAGCGTTTTTTCCAGGATATCTTCGACGTTACGAGAGCTGGTTAGCGCCGCGGCTACGTCGTTGAGCAGCTTCAAATCCTCGTTGCTCTGGCAAAGCGCTCCATCGCGCTGGACCAGCTCCTCATACAGGGGTGCATTGGAGATCGCTACCGCCGCGTAGGCAGCCAGGGTCTCGATCACGCGCTCGTCCTGGCCTGTGAACTCGTGGTAATTGATCTTGTCGGTCAGGTAAAGCTGGCCGAGCAGCTTATCCCCGGAGAGAATCGGCACGCCCAGGAACGAATGCATCTCCGGATGATTGGGTGGAAAACCCACGGAGCGCGGGTCGGCGTAGATTTCCGGGATGCGCACGGTGCGGCGCTCCTGGCGCATGATTCCCAGCAATCCACGACCGATAGGCGGGGGGGGGATGCACGCAATCTCTTCTTTTGACATCCCAACCGGGATAAACTGCTCCAGATCCCCCTGGTCATTCACCACGCCTAGCGCAGCGTAACGCGCCCCCGCCTGCTCGCGCGCCATCATGACAATGCGCTCCAGGACGGCCTCTAAGGATAAATTGCTAACCAACTCCAGGCTGGTGCGATGCAGAGCTGCCAGCCGGTCTTCAAGTTGCTCGCGCGTCAACAACACCATGTGAATTACCTCACCACAGGTCTATTTTACCGGAGTTTGATAGTTTTTGCCAGTTTCAACCGCGTATAACTACCCTCGACCGTATGCTCCCTTTGGATCAATCTGGTATAGCTGGATAAATCATGGATAATCGAACCGGTTCGCGTATTCCTGGCTTTTACAACCTGAGTCTTGAGGAGCGCCTGGCAGAGCTTGCCCGGCGCGCAGAGCTTTCTTCCGAGGATATAGCTACCTTAAGCGGCTCTTCAGGCTTAACGGTCGCGCAAGCGGATCACATGATCGAAAACGCCATTGGCCTGCACGCCTTGCCGCTGGGCATCGGGCTGAACTTCATGATCAACGGGCGCGATGTGCTGGTTCCGATGGCAATCGAGGAGCCATCCGTCATCGCAGGCGCTTCCTTCATGGCCAAGCTGGCACGCGAAGGAGGCGGGTTTCACGCTCATACCACCCCACCAGAAATGATCGCCCAGATGCAGATCCTGAATGTAACCGACCTGGCCACTGCCCGCCTGGCGATCCTTGGGCAAAAAGATAGCCTGCTGGCTGAAGTAGCGGAAATCGACCCGGTGCTCGAACAACTGGGCGGCGGGCCGCGCGACCTGGAGGTCCGGCAGATTGGTAACTCGCCGGTTGGACCCTTCCTGGTGGTGCACCTGATCTACGACGTGCGAGATGCGATGGGCGCTAACGCTCTGAACACCGCCGCCGAGCGCCTGGCTCCACGCCTCGCCACCCTCACCGGCGGGCGGGTTCACCTGCGTATCCTGTCTAACCTGGCAGACCGGCGGCTGGCGCGCTCGCGCTGCACCATCCCTCTGCCTAAGCTGGCTTTCGAGGGTTATTCTGCTGAGGAAGTGCGGGATGGGATCATCGCTGCCTGGGCGTTTGCGGCCGTTGACCCTTACCGGGCTGCGACACATAACAAGGGCATTATGAACGGGGTCGACGCCGTGGTGATTGCTACAGGCAACGATTGGCGCGCCGTCGAAGCCGGCGCTCATGCCTATGCTGCCCGGAGCGGGGGTTACACCTCGCTCAGCACCTGGGGGCGCGACGCTCAGGGCAACCTGGTCGGCACGCTGGAAATGCCTATGGCGGTTGGCATCGTCGGCGGGGCAACGCGTGTCCATCCTACCGCGCGAGCGGCTCTCAAGCTGATGGGCGTCACCACAGCCAACCAGCTCGCAGAGATTATCGTCTCGGTCGGCCTGGCGCAAAACCTGGCCGCTCTGCGCGCCCTGGCGACGGAGGGCATCCAGCGGGGTCACATGAGCCTGCACGCCCGGCAGGTGGCGATTGCCGCCGGGGCGGAGGGCGAAACCATTGAGCGGCTGGCTCAACAGCTGGTGATAGAGAAGAAGGTGCGCATTGACCACGCCATCGCCATCCTCAACTCCTGGAAAGCCGCTAAATCATGAACTGCGACCTGGGAGCTTTATGAACCAACCTTCAGACGAATCGATCTTGCTCAAACCCACCCGCCGGGTTGGCATTGCGGGTTATGGCGCCTACGTGCCTCGCTACCGTCTTCCAGCCAGCGAAGTCGCCCGCATCTGGACGGATGGCCAGGGTGGATTGCCGATCAAGGAAAAATCCGTGCCGGGTCTGGATGAGGACGTGGCGACGATGTCGATCGAAGCCGCGCGTAACGCCCTGAACCGGGCCGGTGTATCCCCCACCCAGATACGCGCCGTGTGGGTCGGCTCTGAATCTCACCCCTATGCGGTCAAGCCCACCTCCACGCTGGTCGCCGAAGCCATCGGCGCAGTGCCTAATGTGCAGGCTGCTGACTGGCAGTTTGCCTGCAAGGCTGGGACGGAAGCCATGGTCGCAGCCATCGGATTTGTCGGCTCCGGCATGGCAAATTATGCCATGGCCATCGGCATGGACACCGCCCAAGGCCGGCCAGGCGATGCCCTGGAATACACCGCTGGAGCTGGCGGAGCGGCTTTCTTGCTCGGCCCGGCGGATGATTCACTGGCAGTGATCGATGCCACCTATTCCTACGTCACCGATACGCCGGACTTTTGGCGCCGCGCCTACGCCAGGTATCCCGAGCACGGGCAGCGTTTCACCGGGGAGCCGGCTTACTTCAAACATATCACCGAGGCCGGGCAGGCCATGTTGGACGCCACTGGCACCACACCTCAGGACTACCGCTTCGCTGTCTTCCACCAGCCCAATACCAAGTTTCCGCAACGCGTGGCCGAGATGCTCGGCTTCAAGAAAGAGCAGATCGCCACCGGTCTGCTCGTCCCGGTAATCGGCAATACCTACGCAGGCGCAGCTATCATCGGTTTGACAGCCATCCTGGACGCGGCCGATCCGGGCGACCGGATTTTTATGGTCTCCTTCGGCTCTGGCGCCGGGTCGGATGCCATCGTGCTCACCGTCACGGATGCCATCCAGTTGCGCCGGGATCGCGCTCCCCGCACCCAGGACTACATCGCCCGCCGTACGCCCATCGATTATGCCACCTATGCCCGGTACCGCGGCAAGATCACCATGAAGTAGAGGTATGTATGCCCGAAGTCGTCATTGCCGGGATTGGCCAAACGCCGGTTGAAGAACACTGGGATAAGTCGTTGCGCGAGCTGGCATTCGCTGCCATCGAAGCAGCGACGTTGGATGCCGGCGGGCTGCGGCCTCAAGCTCTGTTCGTCGGAAATATGCTTGCCCCACAGCTTTCACAGCAGGCGCATCTGGGCGCATTGTTGGCGGATTTTGCCGGGCTCACCGGCATCGAGGCGTATACCCTCGAAGCCGGCGGGGCTTCGGGTGGCGCGGCGCTGCGTGCCGGCTACATGGCGATCGCCTCCGGCCTGGTGGATCTCGCCCTGGTAGTCGGCATAGAGAAAAACTCGGATCAGATTGGAGCTTCTGTCGACGCTGCCCTTGCCACCAACGCAGATGGTGATTACGAGGCCATCCAGGGGCTGACCCCCAACGCACAGGCAGCGCTTCTGATGCGCCGCTACTTATATGATCACGCTGTACCGCGCGAGGCCTTTGCTGGCTTCCCGCTGGTTGCCCACGCCAATGGCGCCAACAACCCGAATGCCATGTTCCGCAGAGCGATCAGCCTGGAGGCCTACAACCGCGCTGGCTTGGTCAGCGAACCATTGAATATGTTTGATATCGCCCCCAATGCTGACGGCGCGGCTGCCTTGATACTAACCCGCCGTGCTCTGCTGCCGCCGGGTTATCCACACCGGCTGGTGCACATTGCCGGGTCGAGCATGGCGACCGACACCCTGGCGCTGCACGACCGCGCTGACCTGCTGGTCTTTGAAGCGGCGCGCATCTCAGTGGAGAGAGCCTGTCTGAAAGCACGCATCAACCCGCTCCAGGTGGACCTGTTCGAGCTGTGCGATGGTTATTCGATTTACGCCGCCCTTTCACTCGAAGCGGCCGGCTTTGCCGGGCGCGGCGGCGGTTGGGAGCTGGCGCAAAACGGCGCCTCGCCCGCCGAGATCAGCCTGGCTGGCTCGCTGCCGATCAGCACAATGGGTGGGATGAAGGCGCGCGGGAACCCCGGTGGGGCGACCGGCGTCTACCAGGCGGTTGAGGCGGCCATGCAGCTGCGTGGGGAAGCCGGTGCCAACCAGATCGCCGGAGCACGCCGCGCCCTGATCCAGTGTCTGGGCGGCCCCGCCTCCAGCGCAGTCACTCATGTGCTGGAAGCGCTGGATTAACCCCTGGCTAACAGGCCTGATAGCAATCTGAAGGCGATTTGATAGTTCTTGATAGTTCTCGAATACTAGACTCACACTCGCAATGGTTGGCGATTTAATCGCAGGCGATTTAATCGCAGTAATTATCGTAAAGAAGGAGAAAACCACCATGGAAATCCCACGTCACTGGCGGCTGCGCAAACAACGTTACGCATTGGTGGGCGAGGTCTGCCCGCACTGTGATGCCAAGTTGTTCCCACCTCGCGATGTCTGCCCGGAATGTGGCAAAGAAGCCAAGACCTTATTTCATTTCAGCGGGCGCGGCGAAGTATATTCGTATACCACTGTATACGAGCCGCCGGCCGGCTATGAAGAGAACGCACCCTACACCGTGGCGCTGGTCAAGCTGGAAGAAGGCCCGATCGTCACTGCCCAGCTGACCGACCTGGGCGACCAGCCGGTGCACATCGGCGCGCCGGTCGAGATGGTCACCCGCAAGCTGCGCCAGGATGGCGATGAGCGCGGGCTGATTGTTTACGGTTATAAGTTTCGACCGATCTTAGAACGGCAAGCCGTTTAGTTTATTTCGCTTTCCGAGATCCAATACTCTTCCAGCGATACTGGAAGAGTTTTTTATTATTCGGGTGTTGAAATCCCTTAGGATTTTCTCATTTTCTTGACACTTCCCGCTCGCAAGATATAATTCGCAACTATAACAACCAGTTTTCTCCACTATCGAACCTAACCTTGGGAGCCTACTGAAAAAGGGTCGGTCAAGATGAAGAATCGCCATTATATTTTGATGTACTTTGGAATCGCTTTGCTGGCCGCCAGCCTGGCTTGCAACTTCACCCCGCTGGCCACTGACACCGGCAACGAGGCAACCGCACAGGCGCTTGCCACCTCGATCGCCGACAACGCTACCTTAGCCGCCGAAATTGCCTCCACGTCCGAGATTGCACAGGTGCAGGCTACCGCCACCGAAGCTGCCCCCGCGCCAATTGCCACACAGGCTGTACAGGAGACCGGATCGGCAGTCGAGCCTGGCCCCACCCAAACTGTCCCCGCGGAAATCCGGGGAGAGCTAACGCTGTATGGGATCGATCCAGCACAGGGTCAATTGGGTTGGGTCCACCCTCCCTTATCGCTTGAGGTGGATGAGTACCATGGAACCAAGTTCGAATCCGAGTTCCCGCTGACCGTAGCCAAAGACTTCGTCCTGACCTCGGATATCACCTGGGATACAGAATACGGCGGCTCAGGTTGTGGGTTCGTCTTCCGTTCGGATGGTAAAACAGGCGCCCCGAGCCAGTACATGGTGGTAGCATCGCGCCTGGCCGATGGACATGTCTTCTTCGCCGTGATGTCGCAAGGCGAGCTCGTAGTCGGGAAAGATTTTTATGCCAACGGCATCGACCCCAAGTTCGACGCCACCAACGGCTCCACCAATCGCCTGACCGTAGTTGGGCAGGGGATGGACTTCACCTTCTATTCCAACGGCACGAAGCTCGGTGAGGCTAATCCGAATGACCCCTTGCCAGTGTTAGCCCTGCCTGATCCACCCATCCGACCCGACAATATGCTCGATCCGGCAGTGGCTGCGGCCTATCGCAGAGAGCTTGCAGCACATCGAGCACTGATAAACAGGCTGAAAGACGAATATGACCAGCGGGTGCGATTGTGGCGCACGGTTAACAAGAACTTCGAGCGCGGCTTTGTCGCCATGGGCGTGGCAGCCCAGTCCGGCCGTACACAATGCGATTTCAACAACTCCTGGCTGTGGCTGATGGGAGAGCAATAGCTGCCAAATTGGCTATCCATGTCTGGCAATTAGCTCCGATTCTTTCAACCGAGTCAACAGCAGTGCGTTAACCAGCATCAGACCGGCCAGGATCAAGAACGGCAGGGTAAAGCTGCCATCCGGAGCCCGCATGGCCTCCATGGCGAAGATGAACACCACCGAAACCTGCCCGGCCAGGGTCAGCATCCCATTGGACGTCCCTTCGGGCACCGGGTAGGTCATTTCTGCAGCATACTGGTAGCCAATCGGAGCGATGCCGACCAGCAGGAACCCAAAGGCGAAGGCGCTGACCAACAACACGCCATATACCTGACCGAGAATGATCCCCAATAACCATGGTATGGACCCCAGCACACCGAGCAGCAAGTAGGGCTTGCGCTTGCGTGCCTTATCGGATAGGGCAGGCAGGACAAAGGCGCCGAGGATGGCGCCAAGCAGTAGCAACCCACCCAGCACGCCGGCCTGCGCGGGAGTAAAGCCGCGCGGCCGGACGATGGTTTCGATCCAGGTGGAAAGGCCATTGAAGACGCTGTTGGCGATCAGGTAGACCGCCATCAAAATCCAGAAAGGTGAAGACTTGAGCAGGCTGCGCAAGCCGTCCAGCACTAATGCGCGCTCCTCCAGCTCGGGCGGGCAGGGTGGCGTGGGTGGGGCTTCACGCGCCAGGCCGATGAACAATCCGGTAGAAATCGCCGCCACGCCTCCGTAGATCAACAAGACCGTTGGAATAGGAAACCGGGTGATTAACAACGGCGTCAACGCCAGCCCAATGCCCGTGCCCAGGAAGTTGCCCACCGCCGCCAGACCGACCGCGGTGGCCCGCTCCTGGATGGGGAACCAGCGTGCAGCCACCTTTGTCCATGCGTTCATCATAAAGGGTTGCGAGACGGCGATCCCGATCGTGCAGACCAGCACCGCAGTGTAATTCTCTCCGAATGCCCCCCGCAGCAATCCAAAAACCGCCATCAGGATCGCGCCCAGGCTGACGGCGCGGTAAAAGCCAAAGGTGTCTATCATCCAGGATACCGGCAGCGAGAGGGGGATATAGACGACCATAAAGATCATTGCCAGCAGCCCGATCTGCAAATCGCTCACTTGATAGTACTGGGAGGCCGGTAAAGTGATGGAGGCGAAGGTGATCCATAGAATCTGGATGGTCAGGTTGATCAGGACAAAAACAGCCAAAACCACCCAGCGATACCCATAGATAGAATAATGCTCTTCGGACATGAGCCCTCCAGCAGACAATCTCATTAATGATTATTTAATTATAAGTTATTCCAGGTGGAATCCTGCCTCAAAACATGAACCGGTCTGGCGTGTGTTGTTTAATTTATGGCTTTTCCAGCCCGTGGGCGTTGAGCAGCACCTCGTCATTCATCAGCGTTTGGGTCGAGCCATCGGCGACGATACGACCTTCGTCCATGATCACCATGCGCGGGAACAGCTCACGCACCATCCGCATATCGTGGGTAGATACCAGCATGGTGATGTCCAGGTCGTCCAGCAGATGGATTAAAGAGCGGCGGGCGCGCGGGTCTAGCCCGGCGGTTGGCTCATCCAGTATCAGTACCTCCGGCTTCATCGAAAGGACTGTGGCGATTGAGATGCGTTTTTTCTCACCCATGCTCAGGTGATGTGAGACACGCGAGGCGTAGTCGCTCATGTGAACCACCCCCAGGGCTTCCTCGACACGCTGGCGCACCTGATCCATTTCCAGCCCTTGATACATCGGACCAAAAGCCACATCCTCGAAGACTGTGGGAGAAAAGAGCTGGTCATCCGGATTTTGGAAGACCAGTCCAACCCGGGCGCGCACCTTTCCAAAATTTGGTTTGGTCACCGGGAGCCCGGCCACACGCAGCGCGCCGCTCTGACCCTCCAGGATCCCGGTTAGATGTAATATTAGTGTGGATTTTCCCGCCCCATTCGGGCCGACCAGGGCGACCTTTTCACACGGCTCGATGTGCAGCGAGACGCCGTTCAAGGCCGTATGACCATCCGGATAAGAGAACTTCAGGTTGTCGATCTCAATCGAGTGATGCATTGACTACCAATGCCTAACCCCAGAAAAGAAAAGCAAAAATCAGCAGAGACAGCAGTGAGGTCAAGGCGACGGTCAGGATTACCCAATCAACAGGACGCAGGTGCGGCAGTGGAGCCGCCCGCACCTCGCCATCATAGCCACGCGCCACCATCGCCATATAAATCCGGTCGCTGCGCTCGAAAGCCCGCAGGAAAAGGTTGCCTGCCATCCCACCAGCGATGCGCGCCCGCCACAGGAGGCTGCCGCCGGCCTTAAGCCCGGCCAGATCGGCTTCCCCGCTGCGCGCCGTCCGGGCCCGGATCAGGCGCAGCGCCTCATCTGCAAACACAAAAAGGTAGCGCCACATCAACCCAAAGATCGCCACGAGCAATCGCGGCACGTGGACGGCCCGCATCGCCACCAGCAGATCGGGGAAGGGTGTGCTGGTAGCCAGCACGATGGCGACCTGCACAGAAATCCAGGATTTCAGCGCGATGCTGACAAAGCGTTCAATCCCGGGTATGGTCGCAGTGAGAGTCCACGGGCCAATCGACAGGCTGAACAAGGCCGGTCCTGCAATGGTGAAGATCACCGGTAAGGCTGCCAGGATGAAGGGTAAGGCCAGCACCGCCCGCCGCAAGACAAAGCCCACCCCCAGCTCGGAAAGCACTTCCACTGAAATTGCCAGCGCAAACAGGAGGATGTACACCGGCCAGGCGGCGATGGGCGTTAGCGCAGTAATAAAGATAAACGCTACCGCCAGGACAAACTTGATCCGCGCGTCAAGCTGATGAATGGTGCTATGCCCGGAGCGATACGGATCGAGGAAGTGGACGTGCATGGATTAGTTTTGGACGGTCTTGCGGTTGCGCTTCGAGTAGGCCACCGCCGCCGCAATACCAAAAACGATCAGCGTGCCGATAATCCCCGCCAGGATGGTCGCCAGCGCCTCATTAGAAATCCCCGGCAAGATGTATCCCGGGATAATCTGGTAAACCGGTCCTTGGGCGGCTTCCAGAAAACCACGCTGCTTGGCGATCCTCACCAGGCCATCCGGGTAAGCGGAGGCAAGCGGTGAGGCAATCGCCAGGGCCAGAGCGATGATCAGGCCCACAACCCACAGGGCGGCGCCTCCGGCCTGCTTCTGCCTGTCTGCCCGCAGCAGATCCGGGCGTGTGGCGTAAATCATGGCCAAAGCGCCGGCGGTGACCAGTCCCTCGCCAATCCCGATCAAGGCGTGGATGCCTGCCATGGCCGGGATGGCGAGGTTGGCGGGGGAGGTGCCCGAAAAGGCCAGCTCCAAGGCAACCGCCAGCGAGGCGACAAAGATCGACGCCCAGGCTGCCAGGAAGCCGCCGGTGAAGATACCCCAGCTCTTCCCGCCCGCCAGGCGTTGGATGGAGAGATAGACGAAATAAGAAACCGCTACACCGATGACACCCATGTTAAAGATGTTGGCGCCCAATACCAGCAGGCCGCCATCCTGGAAAATTAAGGCCTGGACGCTCACCACGGTGGTCATCACCAGCATAGCCGCCCAGGGGCCGAGCAGAATGGTCGCCAGGGCGGCGCCCATCAGGTGACCGGAGGTGCCGCCTACAACAGTGAAATTCAGCATCTGACCGGCAAAGATCGCCGCAGCCACCACGCCCATCAAGGGCACCTGTCGCTCACCCAGATCTTGATTGACGCGCTTCAAGGAATAAGCAATCACAAGGATGCTCAATAACCATAAGACGATGGAAACCACGGCTGATAAAAAGCCATCGGGAATATGCATCGGCTCAGGCGCCGACAAAGGAAATACAGGCATCGCGCCTCCTTATTAACACAATTACATTCAAAAGCCGTTAAGCAACGACTGTATTTTGACAGGCGGGACACAGGCCAAAAAAAGTGACATGCATGCTATCGATCCGGTAACCTGTGCTCACCTGAAACTGCTGGTATAGAGACTGGAGCAGGGCGTGATCGACCTCGCGTGTCTCACCGCAAGCCCGGCAGATCAGGTGATGATGCTCGTGACTGGCGATTTCGTAGACCAGCTGCCCGCTGCCGATATGGGCCGGGAGAACCAGACCCTGCTCAGTTAAAAAATTTAGGGTACGGTAAACCGTGGCCTCCGTCATCCCAGGCAGCGCCTGCCGGCAGCGCTCGAAGATTTCTTGAGGTGAGAGGTGCCTGCCGGCGTTTTCCAAAATGCTCAGAATCACCAGCCGCTGAGGCGTCATGCGGTAGCCTTGCGAACGGAGCCTGTCGGTGCTTGGGTTAATCATAAGAGTTCTCTCTATTGCAAGTATTCACAACAACGAATTATATACCCAAAAATCAGACAAGAAAAATCAAATCGGGTTAAGCTTTGTTAACCTGACAGTCGAGGGAAGAATCAAAACGGGACAGCCGTATACTGCTGCTCTCCCGTTGAAGGTGCCAGTTATCCTTCAGAAGGCTAAACCGGTATATACAGGTTCTGCCCGGGCAGGATCAAATTCGGGATGGAACCGATGGTGGTGAGGTTGGATTGGAGCCGAATCAGTTGAAATGAGGCAAGAACTTCTTCTGCAAGCGGTCCTTGGGCTGGAAACCGGTCGCCCGCTCGACTGGCTGACCGCTCTTGAACAGGATCAGCGTCGGCACGCCCATGACGGTGTAATCTATCGCCAGTTGCGGGTTGTCATCCACGTCAAGCTTGACCACCTTCACCTTGCCCACCCACTCTTCTGCCAGCTGCTTGACGACCGGGTCGAGCATCTTACACGGCTGGCACCACACCGCGGTAAAATCCACCAAAACCGGGGTATTGGAGTCCAGGACTTCGATTTGAAAGGTAGCTTCGCTCAACTTGGGGATATCGACCATCATTCCGCTCCTGTTCGGCAATTGGCAGATAGGTTTTAGCCGTCAGCCTGGATAACTAGCTCTGAAGCGATCGGCATCCAGCCGTCACTGGTTACAGAGCATGGTAACAAGCCTGGTGAGAAAAGTCAAGGGCGTTGAGGCAGAGCGGTTGGCGTTGACGCGGGAGGATGAGCGTGATAGAATGCTCCTGCATTAAAACGGGCGTGTAGCTCAATGGCAGAGCAGTGGCCTTTTAAGCCATTGGTTGAAGGTTCGAGTCCTTCCACGCTCACAAAAATCGCTTAAAACGGGTTAAAACCCCCGCAAAAAGGCGTTTTTCTCCCATCCAGACCTGCCAAATGGCAGGTTTTTTGCGTTTATCCCCCACTTTGGCCCTTTTTTCAAAAGTCGGGATTTTGGCAAAAAATTGATAATTCCAATGTACTCGTTTTATTTTATCTTGGGCAGTCAACGCCAGTCAATGGCAGTCAACCAATTTTTCGTGATGGAGGTGTACTATGTCTAAAGTGAACAAAAGGGATCTGATGATGATCACGCTTGACAAGGCAATCGAGTTGTACCTGGCCACATTGGAGACCGAGGGCAAAAGCCCTCGTTACGTAGACTGGCTCAAGACCCGGCTGAGATACTTCAGCACCTATATCCAGGGAGTGCACGGGGATGGATTTAGGCTTCAAGAAATCAGCGTTGACGATGGCCGAGACTATATCCGGCATCAAATGGAAAGGGATAAGGTCTACCACACTCACCCCTTTCACAAAGAGAAAGATGGAAAGCTCAAAATCCAATATATTCACGGATTGGGGCGGGCGGTGCGCTCTTTCTCCTCCTGGGCATACGATGAAGGATATCTTGAAGAAAACGTAATGCGCCGGCTGAAATTGCCCAAGCTTCCCACAACCTTCCCAGAGCCCTTGAGCGAAGAAGAGATCCAGCGTGTATTGGCTGCAAGCCTGGACAACACGCGTGACCGGCAGCGAAATTTTGCCATCATGATGCTTTTCTTTGACACTGGAATACGGCTTGATGAACTGGTAAATCTACGTATCTCGCGGGTAGACTTTGCCATTGGCGAGATGACCATTTTTGGTAAAGGCAGCAAAGAGCGCAGAGTCCCTGTTGGAACTCAAGCGAAAAAGGCGCTC
>Ga0154774_1113_pt2 | contig 14668 bp, 16 predicted proteins | sample Rifle2008BG16ft_FD_105782 | JGI IMG/M metagenome (GOLD analysis project Ga0154774, IMG submission 105782) | Chloroflexi bacterium RBG_16_57_11
TTGAACGTTTTGGCGACCTCCGAAGTCGCCGTGCCGGGGGTCAAGATGTCAATATAGTTTTTTAGCGTCGGGTTTTCCGGAATCCAATGAATCGGGACGGAAAGCAGCTCTGCGCGGGTGGAAACAGAAGCCAACAGCAGGTATACCACCGGCCCAAAGATGAACACATAAACTGGCAAAGTGAGCAAGAAGAGCAGGAATTTTCGTTGAATTCGATTCATCGCTCGCCTACAATTTATAGCGCCCGGTCTTCCGGCCGGTAAAGAAAGCGAATATAGATCAAGGCCATGGCCAAAGTAAAAGCGGATATGAGGAAGGAGAGCGCAGCACCTCTGCCGATGTGCCCGAAGGTGAACGTCTCCAGGTAGGTCAGGTAGGAGATGGTGACCGTGCCGAATGCCGGGCCTCCGGCGGTGATGACATAGATAATATCGAAGACACGAAATGCTTCCACGGTGCGGATCACCAGCGCCACCAGGATTGCCCCGCGCAACAAAGGCAAGCGTACGCGCGCAAAACGCTGCCAGGCGCTGGCACCATCCACCGCGGCGGCCTCCTCTAGCTCAGGCGGCAAAGTCGCCATGGCGGCTTGAAGGATGAGGGCGATAAACGGCATGCTATGCCAGACATCTGCCAGGATGACCAAATTCATCGCCATCTTGGGGGAAATCAGCCAGGGGCGATATTTTTCAATCAGGCCAAGCTGTAACAACAACGCATTCATGGCCCCGTAATCGGCGTTGTAAATCCAGCGCCACATCGTGCCGTTGACAATGGTCGGGATCGCCCAGGGAAGGATCAGGGCGATACGCAAGAACTTCCATCCTGGCGGCCTGGAGCTGATTAGCTGGGCAATACTAATCCCGATCAGTAATTCCAGCCCGACAGAAACCACTGTGAAATATACCGTGCGCCAGATGGTAGCCCAAAAAGCATCATCGCTGAGCAAATCCAGGTAGTTTTCCAACCCGATGAAGACATTAGCCTTGGTCTTGCTCAGGCTGGCGTCGAAAAAGCTCAGGTAAAAAGTGCTGATTATAGGCTGAAGGACGATGCCCAGGATGATGAGCAGCGCCGGCAATACAAATAGCAGACCTACGATGGCTTCGCGGCGGCGTAGAGTCATAGGGAACGGACAACGGAGTTTGCGCCGCTATGGGCGCAAACTCCGCCAAAGGTACGAACTTATTTCATCAACTCGGTCCAGGTTGCCGCGGCCTCGTTCAGGGCGTCGGCGGAGCTGGCCTGCTTGGTCAGCGCTTTCTGCAGCGCAAGCTGCAGCGCCTTGGAGGCTTCCGGATAGAATGGCACCTTCGGGCGCACATGTGAGTAGGGGAACTGCTCCTGGAACATTGGCACCATCACCTCCGTTACCGGGCTGGTGCTGGCAAGCTTTTCCCCCGACTCGCCTTCGAAGCTGGTCTCCCAGACAGGCAGCATATGCGCCGAATAGCGATCCTGAACATCCTTGGAGGTCAGGTATTCTACATACCCCCAGGCGGCGTCGGCATTCGGCGAAGTCGCTGCGATACCAATACCCATGGAGCCATCGATGGTAGCGGAATCCATACCACCCTCAGCGAAAGCCGGCATCAGTGCGACTTTAACCTTGCCGGTGATCTGCGATTGATCGGCCTGGTTGTTCGCAAGGTCATACATATAGTTCCAGTTAAGCGCGAAGGCTGCCTGGCCTTGTGAAAAGACATTGCGGACATCCTCTTCTACGTATGAGACAGAGGCCGGATTTGTAATACCGTCGTCGATCGTCTGTAGCATCCAATCCAGGGTCTTGACGCCAATCTCATTATTGAAGCTTGGGTTGCCCTGGTCATCGACCAGCGTGCCGCCATTTCCGAAGAGCAGGGTCACCCAGTCACAGATGGCCGCTTCATATTGACCCCACGACCAGACGATCGGGTACTCGACGATGCCTTTTTCCTTGATCACCTTGGATTGCTCGATAAGCTCTTCCCAGGTTTTCGGCGGGGTACTAAAACCAGCCTGGGTGAGAATATCTTCATTGTAGAAGAAATATTTCTGATCCAACAGCCAGGGCATACCGTACACCGTGCCGGCTACCTCGGAGACTTCCCAGGCTGCGGTGAAGATGCCCTCTTTGGTCCCAGCAGGCACGCGGTCGGTGATATCCAACAAGTAGCCCTTGTCGGCGAACTCGGCAAACCAGATGTCGTCCACCAGGAAGACATCATACGCAGGAGGCGTGGAAGCCAGGGCAGTGGTAATCTTATCGTGCAAGGCGTCGTAAGCCACGTAATCGATCATCACCTTGACGTTCGGGTTGGCTTGATTGAATTCCTCCACGATGGCGTTCATCTCCTCGACAGTAGGACCAGCCTGCTCCATCGCCAGGACGGTGACTGTAACAGGCTCGACGGCTGCGGGCGGCTCGGTGGCGGCGGGCTCAACCGGCTACGGCGCCTCGGTCTCAGCAGGCATTGCCGCCTCGGTCTGGGCAGGTTCCACCGGCTCGGCAGGCGCAGCAGGCTGTGCCGTGGGAGTGGCCCCACCACCGCAAGCCGACAGGACAAAGGCCAGGATTAAGGCTAAGGCGAGAATTCTGGTGAGAGATTTCATGTTAGCTCCTCCTTGAAGGATTAGTTTTTATTTTGAGAACCGCTTTTTCAGACAACCGAAATCGTTGCGAAGTTCGTTTCATGAACGACGTCGCTGTTACCGACTCATTTCTAAAGTCTGGTGGACCTCCTTTCCGGCTGAAGTCATTGGTCGATTGCCGTGCCTTTTTCGAACGGTAGTGGTTGAAGAGAATCTAGAAGCCGCCGGCTTGAAAGAAAATGATCACACTAGCGACCACGACAAGACAGCAGCAGATTAGCAATAGCGCCACACAACCGGCCACGATCTGCCAGACCCAGTTACGCTTGGGAGCTTCCGGTCGGGCGGATGGCGTGTAGGGCGGAGGTGTGTGTGCAGGCCGCGAATACACCGGTGAGGCAGGCTCCGCCGGAAGGGGCTCAGGGATCTTCACCGTTGGCTCGTAGGCAGGCGGCTCCGGCTCAGCCGGGAGGGGGATCTCCGGCTCGCTCCATCCAGCATCTACTTTGCGGGTCTCATAAGCGGATGCGCCGACCGGCGCGCCGCAACTGGGGCAGACGCTCGCTCCTGCAGGGACCGCCGATCCGCAACGCTCACAAGTGGTCATGTGGTCGGTCATGGGCATCTCCTACACGACACTTTCAGGATATGGACACTCAACGCTATTGTATCAGTGATGGCAAATTTCGAGTGATTAAAAACGCGCAATCGCGCAGCGAGATGCCAACCAGCACATCATCTTACTGGCAGGTACAACCTTGTATCTACGCCGTGCAACTCGTTTTACCCTTGAGGAAAAGTAAAATAGAAAGTCGCGCCGCGGTTGATTGCCCCCTCCGCCCATACCTCACCGCTATGGCGCTGGATGATGCGACGCACGGTGGCCAGACCGATGCCGGTGCCCTCAAATTCGCCAGGACTATGCAAGCGCTGGAAGGCGCCAAACAGCTTTCCGGCGTATTTCATATCAAAACCCACCCCGTTGTCGCTGATGAAAAATACGGTCTGGTCGTCCTGGATCAAGGAGCCGACTTCGATGCGCGCCTGCTGGGTATGCCCGGTGAATTTCCAGGCATTGCCCAACAAATTTTCTAGCGCCAATCGTAGCAATCCCGCGTCGCACCAGGCAATCAGTCCAGGCTGAACGACCACCTCCACCAGTCGGTCGGGGTACTGCTGCGCCAATCCTTTCAGGACATCCACAGCCATCTGGCTGACATCCACCGCGCTCAGATGCATTTCTACCCGCGTGACGCGCGACAGGCGGAGCAAATCTTCAATTAGCTGGCCCATCCATTGGGCGGAGGTCCGCACGTTATCGATATAGAAGCGACTTTCGCCACCCAGCTTGTCGGCATATTCATCCAGGAACAATTTACTATAGCCATCGATGCCACGCAATGGTCCGCGCAAATCATGAGCCACCGAATAAGCAAAGGACTCCAACTCAACCGTCCTCTCCTGCACCCGCTGTTCCAACTCGGCGTTCAACTGACGGAGCGCCTGTTCTGTACGCTGTCGCTGAATTGCACCACTCAAGATGCTCGCCACCAGCTTCAAGGCATCCACCTCAGCTTCGACCCAAATACGTTCGGAGTACACATCATCAAAGCCGATATAACCCCAGAAGGTCGTTCCAACCAGGATCGGCACATTAAGGTAGGAAAGGATGCCCTGGTTACGCATATGCGTGGCTTCATCGGGGAGGACATTGGCCAGTGTACCATTAGCCGGTTTACCACTTTGCATCGCATCCAGCCATCGCTCAGCTTCGTCATCAATCAACGGCACATTCTGGTATGTAAGATCTTTCAGATCGGATTCAGCATGCGGTGCTGTCCATTCAAAGCGCATCGAGGTTAGCAGCTGCCCATCAGCCCCCGGGTGATTTTCGAAAAGGTAAGCATGGCTGGAGCGGGTCTCCTGGCCCAGCCGCTCGAGGATGTGTTGCATGCGTGAGCGCCAATCTGAAGCCACCAGGAAGGCCTGGGCCGCGCTTGTGGCTATCTCCAGGATAGACTCGCGCTGCCGTAAGGCGTTCTCTGCCCGGGCTCGTTCGATCAGCTCTTCATGCAGCTCAGTATAAAGTCGCGCTTTTTCAACTGCGATGGCAGCCTGTGAAGCGATAGTCTCCAACAAGGAAATTTGGTCGGCGTTATATGCATTGGGCTGCTCGCTCTGGACCGACATCAGCCCAATCACCTGCTCTTTGACGATCAGAGGGATGCCTAAATAAGTACGCGTCGGCGTCGGGTCGGTGTGAATAATCATATGACCCTGGGTGACTTGCGGTTCCTCGATATCAGGAAGATAAAGCGTCCTCTGGCGTTGTATGACTTCTCCCGAAAGACCCGGGGACTCATCCATATGGCTGGTGCCAGCCTGGATCAATCCCTGAGGGGTATAAAAGACCGGGAAGGATATCACCCCGCTGGTCGAGTCGTACAGGGCAACGTAGAAGGAGTCGGTCGGGACCACCTCGCAGATGGTGCGATACAAAGCCTTCAAGACTTCATTCAGAGTCATATCGGTGGTGAGAGTCCAGCTTACACGGCTCAGGGTAGAAAGGAGCTCAGCCCGGCGCTGAGTTTGTTCTAAGAGAGCGGCTTGCTGGGTGGCTAGCTGGCTTGACCGCTCAAGACTTTGCATAAGATGGTCGGTGATCAAGCGCATCGGCCAGGCTACCAACGCCAGGATCATTGGAACCAAGATCAAATCCTTGTAATCTGTCAGATGGCTGGCTGCGGTAAGATGATATCCGGTAAGCTCTACCAGGATGATGAACATCGATGAGAAAACCGTCAGCCCGGTGATAATCAAGTAGCTCCGCCGGTCCAGTATCAAACTGCCAATGATCAGAACCACTGGGTAAGCGATTACGGCAATATCATGAATTCCATGCCCGATCCAAAGGAGACAATTAATCATCAGCAAGGACATGAATAACAGGATCAGGCTGGCGATTTGTACATATCCCAGGCGCGCCAGCCAGACCGATGCGATCAGAATGACCAAACCGATTCCCATCACCAAGGTGGTTGTTGGCATACCAGTGAGAATGGCAATCAGTAGAAAAATTGCCACCGCCAGGAGCAGGCCTGTTTGGATTTTAAATAATAGGCGCAATCGACGGTTTATTATTTCGTCATTGACTAAAACAGGCCGGAGGATGTTTGTGGTTTGGTCCATCTGCCTGATTATACTGCTTGTAACCTTCACCGAGGCCTTGCATCTAAGTAAGTGAAATTTAACGAGGAGATCTCGATGTCTCTATTAAACGTATCGGTCCAAAAACAGGTCATTCAAGTCTTTAACCAGATCAAATTTCCAGTACGCTTGCTGGTGTTTTCCCAGGGGGAAGGTGGAGCGCTGGAATGCCAGATGTGCCAAGACACACGCCAGTTGATCGAGGAAGTTGCTGCGCTGTCAGACAAGGTCAGCGTCGAAGTATACGATTTCGTCAGCGACGCAACCATCGCCAAACAGTATGGTGTAGATAAAATACCCGCAGTCGTAATCGCCGGGGAAAAAGATTATGGCATACGCTTCTATGGCATCCCTTCCGGTTACGAATTCAGCTCACTGATTGAAGGAATCCTGTCGATTGGTCGCAGAGAACCAAAGCTCAACAAGAAAACGGTCCAAGAAATCCAACGGCTGAATCGACCGGTACATATCCAGGTGTTTGTCACCCCGACCTGACCTTACTGCCCGCAAGCCGTGGTGCTTGCCCATAACCTGGCTCTGGCCAGCAACTGGATCCAGGCCGATATGGTGGAGGCCAGTGAATTTCCACATCTGGCGAACAAATACCAGGTGTATGGCGTGCCACGCACAGTAATAAATGAAGTGATCCACTTAGAAGGTGCTTATCCCGAAGACATGCTCCTGACTGAGCTGATGCAGGTGATGGACGAGGAGGTCGTATCTCACCTCTAAATCTAGTGGAAATATTGGATATCAAATCGGCTGTGGATTCCGTGCTAAGCTCCCCGGAATTCTTTATTTAATTCTTCATGGAAGTCAATTTTGACCCGTATCTCTCGCATCTTTTCAACGTCCTACTAATGAGAATAGTTGATGACAGATGAGGTTGCTCTTCTGCGGCGCGCCCGCCAGTTTGACGAACAGGCGTTGGCTGAGATTTACGATACCCTCAGTCCGGCGATCTATGCGTATGCCATGCGCTTATTGGGCGACGTCGAACTGGCTGAAGATTGCGTTGCGGAAACGTTCAGCCGCTTCCTAACTGCCGTGAGCTTTGGGGGAGGCCCAAGAGATTACTTGAAAGCTTACCTGTACCGGGTAGCGCACAATTGGATCACCGACGGCTACCGCCACGCCCGCCCAGAGTCACCGCTCGAATTGAACCTGGAGCTGACTGCGGACGAAAACGCTGAGCCCCACACATCTGTCGTTGACGAAATGGAAAGGCAGGAGCTGCGTGCGGCGCTGGCCTTGCTCACCCCGGAGCAACGCCAGGTGGTCACACTCAAGTACCTGGAAAACCTGGATAATGCTGAGATCGCCGAGGCGTTGCAAAAGCCGGTTGGTGCAATCAAGTCACTCCAACACCGCGCACTGGCGACCCTCCGCCGGATCCTGGAGGGCAATGAAATGCCCGTTGAAGAGCCGCCGATCACAAAACCTACGGCGAAGCGAGAGAGTACAACATGAACATTGACCACGACCACGATAATTTGGACCCTAAGCTGGCAGAGCGGTTCAATAAACTACGAGCTGTCCCGGCTCGCGACCCTGAGCGCGGCACTGCAGGTCGCGCCGCCTTCCTACGCCAGGCGCGCGATCTGGCAAAGGAAAACCCGCCACCGGCACCCGTATCTCCCTCCCCTGGTGAGCGTCTAATTTTATGGATGCGCACAATCCCTAAATTATTTACAAAAAAGGAGATACAACCCATGTTTACAAAAGTAATGGCAGTCCTGATCGCCGCAGTACTGGTGTTTGGAGGAGCAGCAGCTACAGCCTATGCATCGCAGGCCAGCTTGCCCACCGATGCGCTCTATGGGGTAAAAACCTTTAGAGAAAACCTGCAACTGAGAATGGCTCCCCAAGCGGATGATAAGCTGGGACTGGCTCTGGAGTTTGCGCAGCGGCGGGTCGATGAAATGGAAGCCTTGAACCAGTTGGGTATGACCATCCCAGCATATGCTGCCGCGCAATACCGGGAGCAGGTTGAATATACCCTGCGCCTGGCCGCGGGGTTGTCCGATGACCAAATCAGTCCGGCGCTTGAGCAAATCCGCACCCGCTTGCAGGAGCAGCTGCGCACGCTGGAAAAGCTTCACCTGGCAAACCCGGATGATCCTGCGCTGATCCAGGCGCGTGAACAGCTGCGCGAGCAGCTCCGCCTGGCCGAAGCCGGCCTGCAAGACCCTCAGCAATTCCGCCTGCAAGTGCGCGCTCGCGAGCGACTGGTTCAGCAGACCCAGGCGCCGTCTGAAACCGAGGCACCAAACCCCACAATAACCCCGGGAGCTGGTAGTGGCAATGCCAATGCCAATGGCAACACAAACGGGAACCTGAATGGCAATATGAACGGTAACGCCAATGGCAATATGAACGGCAACGGCAACGAGAACGGCAACGGCGACATGAACGGCAATGGGAATGGCAATGGCAATGACAACGGTGACGATCACGGCGGCAATGGGAATGACGACGGTACCGGTGGCAACGGCAATGGCAACGGTAACGATAATGACAACGATAACGGCGGCGGTGGCAACGGTAACGAGAATGACAACGATAACGGCGGCGGTGGCAACGGGAACGATAATGACAATGATAATGGCGGCGGCGGAAATGACAATGATAATGGCAATGGCGGCAATGGAAATGGTAATGGTTAGCTCTTCCCGCTAGATACACCGTTACGATTATTGATCAAACCTTCAGTATAGCACCCGGCGGCTGTTTGTAACCGCCGGGTGATTGTTTTATGATAGACCTGTCAAGACAGACGGGCGTTCAAAGCGCAAGCGTAAGTAGGTAAGCCAAACAGTCAGGACAATGGATACCACCGCCACCATCAGGTCTTGACGTTTTCCGATCCCCTGCAGCGTGATCGACACAATCAAGAACAGCATCCCCATGGCATAACCTGCAACCAGCACACCCAGACTGACGGTTTGGTGAAAAGCAAGAAACAGGGTGAACAGGCAGGCCAGATTGAGCGCATGAGCGATCACGGCGATGGCCTGGGTACACCCCAGGCGGGAAGGGTGAGCCACGATCGCTTGCGCAGCTTCGGAAAATTCGTCTGTTGTGATTTCAGCTTAAGCGCAGAAGCCGTCCCTCCGAGACGGCTTCTGACCTCACAAATTTCATCAATAAAATCCCTCAACTTACCTCGATGTTTGGTGAAATTGCCCCCTAATGTTCACCTGCCTTTATGATACAGCAGGTTCAACCTGAGCGCGCTAACAGAAGTGAAAAATCAGCCTGACGGAATTGAGAAGTGGGATGGCTGGTGGAAAGACATGACAACCTTCCCCGTCATCCCCCGATATTTGTTACCTGACAGAACCGGTAAGGCGGTTTAGAATGAAAACATGGAACCGCGTCTGATTTCCCAGGCCTTCCATGGATCGAGGACTTGACCGCCCCATCTGGCGTACAGATAGGGGTGGTTATGTTTTTTGAGGGTAATGCTTACCTTTTAGGTAATTCTCATCTTTTATAGTACATTGCCAGAGGCGTCGCGTATCTCAACCAAAAAATAATAAGGAGGCCGAAGCATGACAGAACAACCAACCATCAGCATCGAAGAGCTGCTGGCAAAAGCAAAAAAGCCGTCCGCCGATGCCATGAAGCTACACCCCTTTTACCGGGGAAAAGTAGAAACTACACTCAAGTGTTGTGTGCGTAGTTTCCAGGATTTTGCCATCTGGTACACTCCCGGGGTCGCTGCCCCTTGCCGGGCGATCCAGGCCGATCCAGAGCTGGTCTATGATTACACAAACAAATGGAACACAGTCGCGGTAGTTAGCGACGGCACACGTGTTCTCGGGCTGGGCGATATCGGCCCAAAAGCCGGTATGCCGGTGATGGAAGGCAAGGCGCTGCTGTATAAATACCTGGGCGGTGTGGATGGCGTGGCGGTGATGGTCGGCACAAAGGACCCGGATGCGATCATTAATCTAGTGCTCAACCTGCAACCTGGCTGGGGCGGGGTCAATCTCGAGGATCTCTCACAACCCAAGTGCTTCCGCATCTTGGACACCCTGCGCGAGAAAGCTGAGATTCCGATCTGGCATGACGACCAGCAAGGCACCGCCACCGTCACCCTGGCCGGCTTGATGAATGCGCTCAAAGTAGTGGGTAAGAAGAAGGACGAGGTGAGAATCGCCTTCGTCGGCTCCGGGGCATCGAACGTGGCCTGCTCAAGGCTGATCTTCGGCTGGGGCGTTGATCCTTCACGCTGCTTCATGGTGGATAGTAAAGGCATCCTTGGCAAACACCGCAAAGATCTCGAGATGCGTAAGGCCGAGTTTGTCGATAAATGGAAGCTGTGCAACATCACCAATTCAGAAGGCCGCGAAGGCGGCATCCCTGAGGCGATGATGGGCGCTGATGTGTTGGTCGCATTGTCGCAGTCCGGACCAGGGGTCATCCAATCGGAATGGGTGTCGACCATGGCCAAGGACGCAATCGTTTTTGCCTGCGCCAACCCAGTGCCTGAGATCTGGCCCTGGGAAGCCAAAGAGGCCGGCGCCGTAGTAGTCGCCACCGGTCGCTCGGACTTCGACAACCAGGTGAACAACTCGCTGGGCTTCCCGGGCATCTTCCGCGGCACTCTCGACGTGCGCGCCCGCACCATCACCGACGAGATGTGCTACGCCGCCGCCCAGGCCCTGGCGGATCACGTGGGCGACAAGCTAACTGAGCGGCAAATCCTGCCCACCATGGATGACTGGGAGGTCTTCCCGCGTGAAGCGGCTGCCGTCGGCAGGAAAGCCATCGAACAAGGCCTGGCGCGCATCGATATGAGCTACGACGAGCTGTATGCCCACGCCCACAAAGTCATCAAGCGCTCGCGGGATATGACGCATCGATTGATGGAAGAAGGGTTCATCGAGCAGGCACCGGAGGAGGAATAACCATGTATGACCTGATCATCATCGGCGGCGGCCCGGCGGGGTTGACCGCAGCGATTTACGCCCTGCGCAAACGCATTAACGTCCTGGTGGTTTCGCGCGACCTGGGCGGCAAGACCCAGTGGCGGCTCGCCTTGCCCTGGATCGAAGATTACCAGGTAATCCGCGGCCTGGAGATCGTCAACAAATTCAAGAGCGAGCTGGAATACCTGGATTTCGCCCGCCACATGGAAGCGGTGGACAAGATCGAGCGTGATGGAGAGAATTTTATCGTGCGCACCCGCAACGGCGGCGAACTGAAGACCAAGGCGGTGATCATCGCTACCGGCGTCAAGCAGCTCCGAATGAACGTACCAGGCGAGAAAGAATATATGATGAAGGGATTGTGCTATTCGGCGCTCAGCTACGCCCCGCTGTTCATCGATCGCACCACCGTTGTGGTAGGTGACCAGGAGCTGGCGTTGCGCTCAGCGGCAGAACTGGCCACCATCGCACAGAAGGTTTACCTGGTAGCACCAGGGATGGATTTGCCTGACACCACCCTGGCGCACAAGCTTCAGACCTTGGCCAACGTCTCCGTGCTCAAGAACCACCAGGTAATGGAAGTCAAAGGCGATGAATTCGCCCGCAGCGCGGTGCTCAAGGATCCAAACGGCGGCTTGCAGGAATTGACCGCTGACGCGATCTTCGTCGAGATGGCGCTTTCACCCAACTCGCAGATGGTGGAAGGCCTGGTCGAGGTAGATGAGCAGAAGCGAATCAAAGTGGATTGCGCTAACCGCACCAATGTCTCTGGCATCTTTGCCGCCGGTGATGTGACCAGTGGCTACGCCGAGCAGGTGCTGATCGCGGTGGGCGAGGGCGCCAAGGCGGCGCTAAGTGCGTACGAGTATTTGTTGCCGAGATTGTAGCAGGTAGCCTTCGGCGGTCAGCGCTTAGCATTTAGCAATCAGTATTTGGCTTTAACGATCAGATCAGTGCATTCTTACGGGAGCAAGAAAATGTAGCCGTCGTGTATGACGGCTACATTTTCTTAATGAAGCCAGGTTTGATAATAACTTAAAACACCTGACGCATACCCGACATTAGCTGGTAGACAAGCCTCAACAACGAACAAGTCCAAACCATTTGGCGGGTTTGTTGCTGTGACAGGAATTCCTAGCTACACCTAATAAAAATTCGAGCTGATTAACGGATCGATCCCGGCTCCAGCGTGCGATCTAACAGTACGATGAGATCATGCAAAGCCAATGCGAGCTCGGCCAGCTTCGAGGGATCGACAATTTCGGGCCGATCTTTAACCGAGTGGACAATATTACGCTCAAGCTCCAACACCTGCTCCGAAGTGATGACCAGCACAGGGCGCTGGTGTAGCAGAAACAAACCGTGATCGCCCTGGTACCATGGCTCGCCTTCTACAAGACCCGGATAAGTGGACAGCGTTTCCCGCACAGCCAGGTCAAGCTCCGACGGGCAATTGTACAGCGAATAGGCTGATTTCCCTTCGATGTAACCCGGGCCGTCGATATTTATTCCCAGGACAATCTCACCGAAGCGATCCTGGTTCAATTCCAGGTATAGCTTTTCTCCGGGAACGCTGTAGTAGTCCTCGCCGTTCATCGCCACAATCTCTACCCCGAGCTCGCCGGTGTAATCCGCCAGCAGCTCGGCCAGCAGGAGTAGGACTACCGACCCGGCGGCGTTGTCGATCGCCCCGGGCGTGCCGTCCTTAGCGTCGATATGGGCGAACAATACGACACGGCGGGCAGGATCGCCCTTACTGGCGACAACATTGCAGCCGCTCGCCGGGCTGCGTTTGGCGGAAATCCTCACACAGGCTTCCTCGCCGGCATGAGCGGCGAGGTGGTTACCTTCGGCTTCGGCCATAAAAACCGAAGGGATATCGAAATCGCCGTCTTCTAACAATGGGAAGGGGTATACTGCCCCGGCCATCTCCGGGTTTTCTGTTGTGGCGGCGATGATCGTCAGTGGCGGCCGGCGCTCCAGTGCCGCGATGATCTTCTGATGCTCCTCGGGGTTATAGAATGGGAAGCTCTTCGGCATCAACTGCTCTTTGGCGATCTCGCCGCGCAGCAGGAGGACATGTCCGGCTGGCTGGGCGGATTCTAGCTCATATAAAGTCGAGATGACAACCAGCGAACCGTTAACCAGGCAGCCAGGCGAATAAGGGCTGACCTGAGCTACAAACGTTTCAGCACCCACCTGCAGACTTGCTCCTTGTTGGACCCAGTCGATGCATTCAAACCACGGCGTTTCCACCCTGAAGCCAGCGGAGACCAATCTTTCGGCAAAAAAATCCGTTGCCGCCCGGTTTCCAGGGCTACCGGTGCGCCGGTTTGGGATTTCGAGTGACAGTTTGCGTAAATATTCCGCCCCTCTGGCGGCCAAATCATTTTCTATCATGTTGCACCTTCAAAAGCATCATGCGGCGCGCTCATGATAGATCTTGCTCAGATCGGCTCTGGCACGCCTATGGCGAGTGATGCGCGTGGGGTCAATCCCACTCAACCGCTTGGTGTTCGAATCTGCCCAAATGCTCAGCAATGCTTCAAAATCCTTCGTCACCATCGCTTCGATGGGAGAGATGAAATCGAGCTGCTCATCGTTAGCGTGCTTCATGAAGATCTCCTGCTCCAAGGACAAGCGGATATCGGTGTGCACCTGCGCTCCGGCATCGATCGCAAGGCGATACACTGGGTAGACCAGCTCCTCTGCCAAGGGTGTGGAGGAAATGAGGAATTTCTGACCGGGTCTGATGTCGAGTGAATAGTGAACCATCACCTGGGCCAGCTTGTCAATCCTAGGATCGGTCATCGGAATATCCTTACGAAGTAGACTTGATATGATTTCGGTGAAAAATGGTCAGATGACAAACAAGGGCTATATCATATCACAGCCTGCTCAGGGAGATCGATTCCAGCGCAAGATTTCACCCGTCTCGGAGGCAGTGATCAGGAAATCCCCATGTGGAGAAAAAGCCAGACGGGTGACTCCATAAGGGAGCGAGTAATACGCCACCTGCCGCCAAGCGTCTACATCCCAGATCAACAAGCCATTGGCTGCCGGGTCCGGCGGATCCTGGCCGGTAGGGTTGGTTTTCTCTAGGGTCGAGAGGCCCACCGCCAGCCATCTGCCGTCCGGAGAGAGGGCGGCGATGCCTGCGGCGGGGATCTCAACCCGCTGCAGCTCTTTGCCTTGCTTCAGATCGTAGAGCACCAGCCAGTGGGCGGCAATGCCATGATCCGCGTTGAGCTCATGCACTCCCAGGGCGATCAGGCCGCGGGGGCCAAAGGAAATGCGGCTGCCCCCTTCGAACCAGGTGATTTCCTCCCCGCTGGCCAGGTCGAGCAGGCTGGAGGCGCTCCACGTCCCTGCCACCCCCCACAAAGCCAGCTGTTTCCCATCTGGGGAATAAGACAATTCCATCGGCGAGAGTTCGTGCGGCAGCTTAAGCGAGCAGCCGCCGGCGAGGGAACAGCTACAACCCGGCAAGCAGATTTCCACGCCGCTCTCGAGATCGACAAGCCTCAGCGACCCGAGTGTATCCGCCAACGCAAGCTGTCCACCATCGGGCGAAATGGCCGCGGCACTGGCCTCGAGGAACGTCCGCACTTCTGAACCCGTTTCCGCATCCCACAAACGCACCATCTCGTCTGGCTCACCAGGCACCGGCTCTGGAGCATACGAGTACAACCCGGCGGCCACATTTTTTCCATCCACTGAGAAGGCGACGTTGAAGGCCTCAAAACCCGCGACGGAAAGCACCCGCGGCGGGGCTTGCCCATCCAGAGCATAGATGTATACCGGCCAGTTGTAAGTGGCATATGCCAGCCGATCTCCGGCGGGTGATACCTCCACATCGCTCAAGAAGGTCGCGTAGCCGAGCAGCATCCCGACCTGCTGGCCACTGCTGCGCTCCCAAACGACCGCCAGATCGCCCATCCCTCCCAACA
>Ga0154774_1069_pt4 | contig 14592 bp, 11 predicted proteins | sample Rifle2008BG16ft_FD_105782 | JGI IMG/M metagenome (GOLD analysis project Ga0154774, IMG submission 105782) | Chloroflexi bacterium RBG_16_57_11
TTCCGCCACGCTGCAGGCGCTTGACCGTCTGGCGGGCATGGCGGTGCAGGACGGCAACTCGGCTTACTGGCCCAGCGGCGTGGCCACTTTCATGGGCGCCGAAGGCCAGACGGGCAGCATCGAGACCACCGCCCTGGCGGCGCTCGCTTTCCTGCGCTCCAATACTCACCCCGACCTGGCCAACGCTGCCCTGACCTACCTGGTGCGCCAGAAGGATAGCTTCGGCACCTGGTACAGCACCCAGGCCACCGTGCTCACCCTCAAGGCGCTGATCCAGAGCGTGCGTGCGGGGGCGGAGAACGTCAATGCCAGCGTGACCATCAGCCTGAACGGCGGGCAAATCCGCACCCTCACGGTGGACCAGGATAACTTCGACGTGGTGCAGATGGTCTCCTTCGACGACGTCAACCCCGGTCGCGACAACACCGTCGCCATTCAGGTCGAAGGGCAGGGCAACCTGATGTACCAGGTCAGCGGCGGTTACTACCTGCCCTGGGAGGCTCTGCCTCTCCACCCCGAGCTGGTCGCCCCACAGGAGCCGGTGACCATCGACGTGCACTACGACCGCAGCGAGCTGGCAGTAGACGATACCGTCCAGGTGGAGGTCACCGTCACGCTCAACCAGCCCGGCGGGCGGGCCGAATCGGCGCTGATCGACCTGGGCTTGCCGCCTGGCTTCACCGTTCAAGCCGAAGACTTGCAGGCGCTGGTGACCCGCTTCAACGATACCCCTGCAGACTACCCCTACCCCAAGATCGAGCGCTTCGAGCTGACCGGCCGCCAGATCATCCTCTATGTCACCAACCTGAGCGCTGAGAACCCGCTGCAATTCGGCTACCGCCTCAAAGCCAATTTCCCCCTGGTTGCCCAGGCGCCCTCCAGCAGCGTTTACGATTATTACAACCCACAGGTCTCCGGAGAAGCCCAGCCCGAGACCCTGACCGTCCGGTAGGGATCGACGGCTACCACACTGTCGGCGATGCCCAAACCCTATAGCAATAACCGGCCCTGGCCTAACCGACCCGGCCGGTTAATTTTTGATCTGCAAGTTTTGCAGTGTTGCCTGCCGGCGTCCACGCGGAAGTCGCTGCGCCCCCTGAGCCTGCAACTGCCGGCGGAGCATAGTCGCAGCTGGAGCCGCGCCTAACTGGTCGAAGATCTCCAGGGCGGTCAAGCGTGCCTCCTCATCACCATCTGCCAGAGCCCAGGCGCGCTCATACGGGCAGCCTCTGTGCTGCCACTCTGCCGCAGCAGATGCCCAATCACCCCGTATCTGCTTTACGAAGACCGGCATCGCCCAATCAGGCGGATCAAACACCTCCCCTGCTCTCCAAAGCCAGTAAGCCAGCTCTCCGCTATACCAGATATGGCGCTTTTGTACGGCTAGGTCATAAACGGCTCGCACCTCTTCCAGGACCCGATCTGGCTCGCCCGCCAGCCAGGACGCCTCGGCTCGCGCCGCCCGCGCCGGAGCCAGGAATTGGAGCACCCCAAATTGTTCCGCCAGTTCCAACGCCGGGTTAAGGATCGCTGAAACCCCTGGGTCACCACGGCGAGCGTGCAAGCGGCCTAGCTCGACCAATGCCCAAAAGCGGGTGTCGGCAGCCACATTCTGTTGAGAGAGTATGAACTGCAACGTTTCCTCTATACTGCTCCAATGTCCCTGATAAAGTTGCGCATCCGCCTGCGTAGCCAACAAGAAAAACTTGTGATAATCCATTTCGAACTCGGCGCAATATTCCAGCCCTTCGGTGATGAAGGAATTACCAGCATCCCAGCCAATCATCAGACCGACCCACCGACCCAGATTGGAGTAACCCATAGCGACACCAATATGATCATTGACTTCCCTCGCCAGGGCTATACTGTGCTCCACATGCGCCTGCCCGATTGGTTCGCCGCAGTAAATAAGTGAGACACCGATAAGATTATGTGCCCGGATCAATGTTTGAACATCTCCAATCCTCTCACCCAGTTCGATGGCCTTCTTGCCCACCGTAACTGCTGCCTCATAGTCGCTGGCAAAGGCAAGGAATGAAGATTGTCTGCAATAAGCATGCGCCAATTGGGGAGAACCTGGGAACGCCGAAAGGATTTCGATCGCTTTACGGTTAGCCTGTTCAGCCTGGCCAAACCTCCCAAGGTTGTAAAGGCAACTCGATTGCTGGTCGAGATTATCACCTTCTTCCAGGCGGTCGCCGATCTCCCGCCAGAGTTGTTCTGCTTCCTCGAGGGCCTGTAAGGCCGGACCATGCCGGTCACACAGGAAGCATTCTCTCGCATAGGCCTGCCACAATTGCGCCCGTTCCTGAGCCGGCTGCCTGTTGGCGAAGCGCAGCACCCGCTCATACTGGGCTGCTGCCTGGCGGTGCGCACCGGCCTCTGAAGCCTGCCGGGCTGCGGCGGGGGCGTATTCGAGCACCGCCTGGTGATCTCGAGCGCCTTCGGCGTGATGCGCCAGGCGAGCCAGACCGCCGGGGTTCATCTTGACCCCTCTTAACCCCTCCAGCGCCCGGCTGTGCAAGACCTGCAATCGTGGAGGGGAGATTGCCTCAAGGATGGCCTGTTGCGCCAGCGCATGCCGAAATTCCATCCCATCTTCACGCGCCAGGAGCATTCCTGCTGCCAGGCATTCCTCGACAGCGTTGGCTTCTTGATTGCTCATCCCCATCAACAACCAGACTTCAGCGCTCGGACCAACGACTGCGGCAAAATCGAGTACAGATCTGGCAGATGATGAGAGGCGCGCCGCCCGCACTAGCACCGCATCGCGTACAGTATCCGGTAGGCGATTAAGGCCGCTGGCGAGCATTTCGGTGATATAGAACGGATTACCCCCCGTTCTTCGATACACCTCATCAAGATCGAGCCGGCTGCTCGCCACCAGAGTCCCCACCGCCTGTTTCGAAAGAGGTGGAAGATGAAACCGCTCAATACCGGAGGAAGTTGCCAGATCTCCTAACAAAATACGCACAGGATGCCGCCCTTCAACCTCATCGTCACGAAAGCTGGCGATGACCAGGGCATGGGTGGACTCGATCCGCCGGCCTATCAACCGGAGCAGGTCGAGCGTGGCTTCGTTGCTCCAATGAACGTCCTCAATTACCACGAGATAGGGAGTTTCAGCCCGGCGAAGCGTCTCAAGAAAAGCATGAAAGATGCGCTCCGGTTTTTCTCCATCGCGGATCATACGGGAAAGCTCAATGTCCACCTCATCAGCGATATCCCATAGGGGTCCAAGAGGCCGTGGTGTCGAAAGCGGGTCGCAGATGCCGATAAAAATCCGTGCTTTTTTTTGCATTTCAACACAGAAACGCCGGATTAACATGGTCTTACCCCCACCGGCTTCTGCCCCAAGAAATACCATCCGGCCCCCTTCAACACGAACACTCGATAACAGGATGGTCAGCCTTTCGATGAAACTCTCTCGTTCCAGAAAAGGAGCAGACCTCGCCTGGGATACACTTCCGATGAATGGCGAGTCGTTCATAGCGCCACGAGGTCCTAACTGCTGGAAAGTTACTACGGACTCCCCGAGCCCATCCTGTAACTGGGAGTGAATATGAGGTGACGCTGGCGTCTGAGAAACTACCTCACCAACTGACGGCTCCCAACCCTGCACCACTGGCATACCTGATCGAATAACATCAGCCAGACCTGACGTTTCTATCTCCGCTGCGGTTCCCAATTCTTCACTCAGCAGCTTTTTGAGTGTTTCATACTGTCTTAACGCCAGGGACCGCTTACCGCTCCCTGTATAAATGCGCATCAGCCAGCGCTGGGCAGGCTCTTGAAGCGGATCAAGGCTTACCCAACGCCGGGCGTATTCGGTAGCCTGCGCCCACTCACCCATGTTCATATGCCATCGCGCCATGCATTCCAATGCATATGCCAATAACTGCTTCCAGTGCTCCCTCTGAAAATACTGCCATTCATCAAATTCAGGCGAATCGCGTAATGTAAAACCGGCTAAAAAATCATCCTTGTATAAGGTGATGGCCTCTGCTAAAGAAGCAAGACATATGGAGCATCCTTCGCCTGGGGCATGACCATGCTGACGGTGTTCTGCGATCAGTTTATTAAATTCATCCAAATCCAACCAGTATTGGGGGTGCAGGCTAATCTCTCCCGGCCGTTTGTCTATGGAAGAATCCAGACCTACTGCTTTTAACGACCACAGCGCATGTCGCAGGGATGCACGAGCATTGCCCTGGGATTGCTCAGGCCAGAGCATCGTAGAGAGTGCATCACGACTGTGACGTGCACCACTCACCGCCAGGTAAGCGAGAAGGGCAATGGCCTTACGTTCTTCAATATTCACAAATAAGCCGTTAAGCTTGATCTGAGGGGGTCCAAGCAAAAATAATTGTAACTTGGAGAATGAAGCCTTATCCATCATAAATGATAATAACATAAAAAAGATCCGAATTCAACGCTTTTGTCAACGGTTTATTAACGCTGGTTTTGTATATTGAAGGGTAGTGGTTGAGAAAGGTTCTTGAGAATAATCTGTGTTTGAAGGAGAAAGACCCATGAACCGTTGGCTATTGCTTGTGATCGCTTTGATTACCTTGGCACTTTTGGTAAATATTTATGTGCCAGCCACAGCCAGTCATGAACAATCAGCGTTCTCCGGACTGGCAAAAGTAACCAATCGTTCTGAAATCGGGAAATGTATTGCTCCCGACCGGCTGCAAATCTGCTGGAACCGCAAGTCCGTCATGCAATTTGAAACCAATGATCCTCGTTTAACAGGCGAAGCCACACTCATCTTCAACTCGATTTTTACCAAACTGCCCTATGCCGGGCGTATGTGGGGTAATTTTCATTTAGTGAGCGATGGCGGCTCTTGGGATGGCACATGGAAGGGATTAATCGACACACAGGGCAACACTCGGTTCGTTGGCGTTGGCCAGGGGCGCGAGAGTTACAAAGGGATGGCCATCCGATGGACAATGGAACCCTCAAGACCAGGCTGGTTAGCTGAGATGAGTGTGAACGGTTCCATCATACCTGTACACTCACCATCTCGCAAACGCTAAGATTTTTAGTGATCGATCCTGGACTAGATGAATCAAGATCAGACAAAATAAAGGAGATACCCATGAAGCGAAAACTTTCCCTACTCGTGATTCTGTTCCTGCTGCTTCTTTCTGCTATGACTGGCCATGCCCTGGCAAATTACCATCTCGGTGATGAGCTGGCGGCTGTCCGGGCGTCCACGGCTAAATTCCACCTGCCTGAGAAAGCGCAAGCCGCTGGCTGGGATCTGGTGCCTGGCTTGGATTACTGCTTCGAAAATCCGGGCGTTGGCGCCATGGGATACCATTACCTTAACACCAGCTTGCTCGACCTTACGGTGGATGCTGAAAAGCCAGAGGCGATGGTTTATCCGCCCAGTCCGAACGGGGATCTAAGGCTGGGAGCTGTGGAGTATATCGTTCCAGCAAGCTCCTGGGATGCTGCAGGGAACAGCCAGCCTCCTTCACTTTTTGGTATTCCGTTCCACCTCAACGCTAACCTTGGGGTATACGTACTCCACGCCTGGGTGTGGGAGAACAATCCTACGGGGATGTTCGAAGACTGGAACCCGCGCGTCTCCTGCGATCCGGATTGAAGCCTGACTGATTCAACTCTTATACTGTTTGTGACCAACCGGCCTCGGCCGGTTTCGAATATGAGCGGGAGGCCTCAACCTGCAGCGGCATAAGCGCAGGCATTATCCACGACCCATCCCCGCTATGGCAGGTTACAGTGCACCCGGGAGGATCTTTGCGCTGTGATGTCAATCGCCTGGTCCTCCAGTCGATGCGAAGTAAAATAAGTGTCGTCGCTCAAAAGCGGTAACTTGGCGCCAAAGTAGGCATTCAAGACTACCCGGAACGAATTCACCGGTGAGATGGAGGGATAAACCCAGCGGTCCCCGCCACCTGGCAGATAATAAGCGTTCAAAATCGGCGTGCGTTCCCATAGGCAGGTCTGTGTCGGTGAGTACCAATCCAACTGGCTCCCAGGTCCATGGTCCCCCTGGATAATGATGACGGGGGGCGTGGCTGAGTTCTCCAGGATCGCGTCGATCACTTGTTCCAGTTTTTGATTGACAAACCGGACCTGGGCTGGGTAGCCCGATCGATATTCATCCAGGGTGCCCTGATAATCATCGCCATCCCCAATGAAATAGCTATATATTGGCTCAATGGGTTGCCCGGACGAGTCGAACACAAATGGCGGGTGAGGAGAGATGATATGGGCAAAGACGAACTTTGGCCCGTTCATCCTATAAATCATTCCCAGCTTCTCAAAGCTGTATATCACGCGCCGACGATGGCCCTCGAAGCTAAATTCTGATGGTTCCAGGTTTAAAACTTCTGCCAGAATCTCGATGGGTGTGTCAGTCAGGAGCAAGCTCTCAAATTCATTCATTCCGATGCCATGTGCCAGGTAAATATCCACTTTGGGATGGTCTGTAAAGGAATAGCCGCTCTCAATTGCGATCGTCCGGTAGCCGCAACGCTTTAGAAAAGCCATGATATCGTTGTCTCTCATCAAACCGGAAAAATAGTTTTGATCGTTGACCCCCTCCCCGGGTGGATCGATGTAACGAAAATTCAAGCTGGACGGGATCGAGAAAATGGTTTGTGTATAGTTCGTGTGGCTGTCACTGGCGACGTAAAAACCTGTGCGCTCTAAGTACTCAAGGAAAGGTTGGTTATCCAGGCCATACAACTCTTTCAAGACATCTGCTCGCCCGTAGCCATCCAGAATGATGTAATAAATATCGGGTGTTTTGGCGCAATTCATGATCAAGCCTTCAGAGCCTGTCTGTGTTGTACCGGATGCCCTCCCGACCCGAATAGGCTCATGGAAAAACCCGGAAAGCAGTCCAAAAACCGAAATAAGCAACCCGATCACCATCACCAGGTTTAGATAGGGCGTCAGCCGGGCACGGCCTCCCAAACGAACCCAGACGCCCTTTAAGGCAACGATCAAAAAAAGAACGGTATAAATACCCAGCAAAATCCGTTCATCCAGGGTTTTCCCAAATATCAAGAGTTGTTCCTGGATAAACCGGTTAAGATAACCGAAAGAAAAGAAAAACAGTCCGACCAGAAAAATAAGATATCCGGCGTAGCGCCAATCTCTGAATAGGACGTAAAAAAGCAAAAGGCCGGCGGCGACAGCCAGTATCAGGCAGATTAACGGCCTGAGCGCCTGAGTCGCATCCAATTGATCCATATTGTGCGCGAGCGGGAAGGAGATTACATAAAGAACGAATAAGAAGGGGTACAGCACCAGTTGTTTCACCGAAGTACTCCAATTTTGCTTCGATCGAGCAAGAAACTTAGAATGTGTCGGTGACACTTCTCATTCAATAATTCGCCTGTAATTACCAGACAAGAGAATGTGGAGTAAATTATAACAGAGTGCTAAAATCGATAAATTTCTAGCTCTTTTAGACGGATGGACCATAATAACACCCAATCCTGGTCGAAAATTTTTCGGGAAATTCCGCTATAATTAGCCGACCAAGGAGCACGCCATGCCAGACCAGGAACCCCACACCGCGCCCGAACAGGCAGAAACCCTCGCCGCCCTCACCTCTCCTGCCCGCATTCAAGCCTACCTGGATACCCTGCAGTACCCTTCCGGTCCAGAGAACCGCTGCCCGTGGCGTGTGATGGCCGAAGACCAGGCTCATTGCCTGGATGGAGCCCTGTTCGCCGCGTTCGCCTTGCGCCGCCTGGGCCATCCACCGATCATCGTGGATCTCCTGCCCGAGCCAGGCGCTGATGATGATCATGTGCTGGCTATCTACCGTCACGGGCGAGGATTTGGCGCCCTGGCCAAGAGCAATTTCACCGGTCTACGTCTGCGTGAGCCGGTTTACCGCTCCCTGCGCGAGCTGGTCATGTCCTACTTCGATTTCTATTTCAACGTGGATGGGGTCAAGACCCTGCGTTTCTACACCCCTCAGGTGCGCCTGGAGCAACTGGATCCGTTGGGCTGGATGACCTCAGACGCCGGTGTGGATGCGGTCGAGGTACACCTCTCCACCTTGTGCAAAATCCCTCTGCTCGCCCCTGAGATGATCGCCGCCCTCACGGCGGCCGACCCGCTTACCTACCGCGCCGGCACACTGGTGGTTAACCCCGCCGGCCTGTATAAGCCACAAGCCACCTAACCGGCGCACCAGCGGAAAATCTTCTGCCTGTCGGTCTCTCCGGCCGTTTTCGCCCCTGCTGGGATATAATTCAATAAATTGTCCACTCGGACATTTCGATATATTTTCTACCGTCAAGAGTGGGCGGTTATCATGCCGGGACCTTCTAGCCTGTTTACGCCTATCCTGGGACGCCTGCGCCGGGTATTTCAACCCCGGCCTGCCAGCTTCAACCGCCGGCTGACCTCCAGCGTGATCTTGATTGTGGTTCTGACCGCCTTGTTCGGCGCCCTACCAGCCATATGGGTCATCTACCACCAGTTACAACAGCAAATTGAGTCGCGCGTGAAAGAAGCTCAGCTTGCCACCGGGCAAATTTATGAGACCAAACGAACGCAGTTGCTGGATCTGACACGCTTCATCGCCGAGCGCCCGACCCTGTGCAGGCTGGTTATGGCGGGTGACCGGGAATCCTTAATCCCCTATCTGGAAAACATGCGCCTGAGGACGCCGATCGACGCCCTTGTCCTGGTCCCAAACGGCCAGGAGCCGATCTTGTTCGGATCGCTCCCATTGCCCGCCGCACAGGACCTACGCAACGGTCGCTCTCTGCCCTTTTCCGACTTTATCGCCCTGGAGGGTCCTCCCAGGCTCCTCATCGCCGCCGCCAGTGAAATCGATAGCGCAGGTGAGTGCGCCGCCCTCCCACCGGGCTGGGTGCTGGCAATCCAGGTCATGGATGATGATGATATGCAGGTACTGGCGCGGCAAACCGGCCTGGAGCAGAGCCTGATCGTCGCCGGGCGCCGAGCCGCCACCAGCCTACCCGCTGCCCCTGATTGGCCGCTCGATCCTGGGGCGGCAGAGATTGTACAGGAGACTTTGACCTCCTGTTGCACCCTGGGTGCCCTTGAGAAAGAAACCTACCAGGTCGGCCTTGCACCGCTGCTCGATCAGCGGGACCAGCTTGTTGCCCTCAGCGAGTTGGCCCTGCCGCTCCAGGCGCTCCAGCGCGCTGCACTGAACTCCCTGGCATTGATGTCAGGCGCCGTCTTCCTCATCGCCCTGCTCAGCGCTTTCGTCACGCTGGCGCTGACCGGTCGCATCACGCGCCCCTTGCGCGACCTGGTCGAGGCGGTCAAGAAATTCAGCCAGGGTGACCTGGAAAAGCCGATTCCAACCCAAAGCGATTGGGTCGAAATCAACCAATTGGCCGACCAGCTCGAAATTTCCCGCCGCCACCTCCAACAATCGTTTCAGGATAACCAGCGCGAAATGAAACGAGTCATGCTTTTGTTGAGCGGCACCCGCGAAGGCATGATCCGGCTAACCTCTGATGGGCATATTTCGTCCATTAACCCGGATGGCGAGATCATCCTAGGCAAACCGGCGGCCAAAATCCTGAACCTGCACTACGATCAGGTCTTTCGGCCCGCACCAGGAAAAACCCCTGCGAATCTCCTGGTAGTTCAGGATGCCAACGATCGTCCGCTCTCACGTACCGTCGTTGCCTCCTGGATCGAGACCGGCGAGGCGCCGGGTAGTCCACCAGAGAGCCTGTTGGTTTTCCGTCAGGTGGACGAAGACCTGCTCTCCGATCGCCAGCGCTCCGAGTTCCTGGCCAACCTGGCGCACGAGTTCCGTACCCCTCTTTCTAGCATTGCAGCCACCATTGAGCTACTCAACGAGGAAGCCTCGAGCATGTCCCAGGGAGAGATCTCCGAACTGACCAACACCGCCTTGCTGGCCACGCACCACATGCAAACCTTGATCGACAACGTACTGGAAAGCGCCATCATCGAGGCCGACAGCTTCCGCTTGCGCTGCCACCCGATTCTACTGCGCGATGTCCTGCATAGTGCAGAACACATTATGTCTCCTTTGCTAAAGCGACGCCAACAAACCCTGGAAATCGACCAACCCCGCAACTTCCTGACCATCCTGGCTGACCCCGACCGGCTCTGTCAGGCGATTGTCAATTTAGTGGACAACGCCAGCAAATATAGCCCGTTTGGCAGTACTATCGAGCTGTCATTCAAGCGCCAGGGGAACATGCTGGTGTTCAATATCCTGGATTCCGGTCCAGGTATTCCCCCTGGGCAGCAGGCTGACATCTTCAGGCGCTTCACATCTTTCACCGATCGCCAGGGCGCTCGCCACGGGATTGGGTTGGGGCTTCCGGTGGTCAAGACGATCATCGAAGCCCACGGCGGCCAGGTAGGCGCGGAGAATCGGCTTGAAGGTGGGGCCAGGTTCTGGTTCACCATGCCGCTAACACCCAGGCTGGATTCGTGAGATCGATATGACCCGCATCCTGATTGTAGACGATGACCTGGCGTTGGCGGATGTGCTGGCTTTCACCATGCGCCGCGCCGGGTATGATATCCTGCTTGCTCACAACGGCCGGGATGCGCTCGAATGTTTTACCAGTGAGCGCCCCGAATTGCTGGTGTTGGATTGGGTCCTCCCCTACATGGATGGTCCGGAAGTCTGCCGTCGTGTGCGCCTCGATTCGAATGTCCCCATCCTGATGCTAACCGTCCGCCAGGCCGACGATGATGTCGTAGCAGCCTTGGAGGCAGGGGCGGATGAGTATATCACCAAGCCGTTTAGCCCGCGCCAGCTGGTTGCACGCGTCCGGGCTCTACTTCGCCGGGCGATCGGAGAATCGAACGAAATCCTGCGCAGTGGTCCGCTCTCTCTGAACGTCGAGCGCCATGAGCTCTTCTGGAAAGGGCAGCCCCCGCTGCGCCTGACCCGCCTGGAAACCCGCCTGCTCCAGGCTCTGCTCCAGAACCCTGGCACCGTCCTATCCACCGAAAGCCTGATCCTGCGCGTCTGGGGTACACAATCTGCTACCAACGATATGCTCAAACAGCTCATTTACCGGCTGCGCAACAAGCTGGAGCCCATCTCCCCTGACCTCATTGAGACGATCCCCAATACCGGCTACGTCTTGAATCCCCCCCTGGATACCCCCTGAAACTCTCCCGAAGCAAAAATTGTTACCGGCTTGTTACCGCCTGGCGATAGCGTCTGTTACCACCCTCCGGTAAACTGAGATTATCGCACCCTGCCCAACATCAGAAGATGACCTGCACCGAGATGGGGACAGGGTTCCAACACCGACATATGGTTCACTGAGGCGAATAATTAAGGAGGATGCCTATATGTCTGACAAGAATCCACAGCTGCGGGTAAACCGGATTTACCGCTATTCCATCGCCAGCTCAGACATGTACTATACCGAATTAGAGCAGCGCGACGTGTTCGTGAGCGACGACCCCGACAAAGGCTTTCAGATCTGGGGCCAGATCGCCGGCGGCGGGCCAGCCACTTCGGTCTGCCTGTGCCAGATGCTTCTGGAATACGCCATGTACTGTCATTCCTGGTCGAGCATGAGCGAAGCCATCTTCAACATGCGCGCCTTTGGCGAGCAGCTCGGTCTCGCGCTGGCGAGATTTATCCAGGAGACCCCGCCGGCAGAGACCGGTCAGAACGCCGGCGCCTGCTCGCTGATGTGCCTGTGGGAAGCGATGAATATCCAGTTCACCGTCGAGCAAGTCGGCCCCGAGATGCGCTTTTTCTTTGCCAACTGCCCTCTGGAGGAGGTGGCCCAACGCAATGGCCTGCGGAATGTGGATCTGGCGCTGTACGGCGTGAATGCCCTGTGCCAGACTCTGATCCATATCATCGACCCGCATATGGAAATCCTGACCCCTGTGGAAGCTCGACAGCATTTCGTCTTCGCGGTCAAAGAAACCGTCTCCTAACCTCAGCGCTCTGAGCGCCAATAACCTCCAATCCCGAAGGCGATGGATTCTTGACCCATCGCCTTCGATCGCGCTTCCCTCACTTGCAGCATGAGGTAGGCCGACTGGCCAGGTTTGGAGCACAGATTACGACCCAGCAATGGACCTTGAGGCCAAATACAGTGCCGAGAGAACCTAACAATCGCAATCTAGATCCACCCCAGAATCTCCGCAAACACTACCAAACAGACGATTTGGAAAGCGAGAATCGCCCCACAACCTTGACCTTCTGCTGTATGCTGGGCCGACACCAGGAAGAACGGCAAATACCCGATCAGGAAGATCAGCTACGGAGCGCTGGCGCTCCACCAAGCGTAATCCCTGCAAGCGTAATCCCTGGTCAGGGCGTTAGCCTGCTTCAATTGGAACGCGCTCGGGTCGCACAAAATCGATTAAGCCTGGGCTGCGTTTTCGGTAGGCATGTGGATTCCCTCGCTTTCTTCGGCAACGTAGGTTTATTTCATGATGATTATGACAAAATTCGGCCTGCCTGTCATGTGCCATATGTCATATCCTTGACCTGCCAAACCCGATCTGCTCGGCATAGAGGCTAACCGGCCTCAGCCGATTTCCAGTAGTCCGAGGGGTTACAACCCTGATAGCCTACGACTAGTGTGACACCATTTCACCAACTTATCTGGGCACGGAGATTCAGAGATGTGACTGTCCCAAAGCTGGTTGGTTTGGGATAAAGAAAAGCAGGCTTCTTGGTAAGATGGTAGTTGAGAAGACAGCCATCGAAACCCAGGAGCCTGCGATGTCGATTATTGTCCTAAAACTGCCAGAAGTCAAAGTGATTGCGGACCGACCACGGAAATGTCCAAGTTGTAAAGGGAAATCCTACAGCGCTGGGGCGGACAGGTTCGGCAGATCCGAGACCACCAGGTGAAAGAAGCAGTGGTGTCTCGCTACCGCTGCGTGAGATGTCGACATACGTTTCGGCATTATCCGGAAGGTGTGGATCAGGCATAGCAGAGCCAGCGGCTGCGCAAGCTGGCGGCGCTGTGCTGGGTGTTGGGATTAAGCTATCGGGGGATTGCGGCAGTCTTTGCCATATTTGGGGTAGGCATTGGACGGATGAGCGCCTGGCGAGATGCGCAGGAAGCAGCCGGGAACCTGAAGCGCAAGCGAATGTGGAAACAGGTACGCGTGCTCGGGCTGGATGGAGCGTATGTGCTGGGATGGGGAGAGAAACGTGCGGTCATAGTGGCCGTAGACTTAGGAGAAGGGAAACCGGTGGCAATTGGTTATGAGGATGAACACAACCCGGATGCCATTCGGCGCTGGTTGGAACCGATCGTGAAGCGGTTGGGGGTGAGTGTGATCGTCACTGACGATTTAATGCAATACAAAACGGTAGCCGAGAAGCTGGATTTGGAGTATCAAATCTGCCAGTTTCACGTGCGCGTTGGGTGGGACGGACCTTGTATGAGCTCCAGGAGTTGCTCCCTGCAGAGTGGCTGTGGATATTGGATGAAGAGCGCCATCTGCTCGAAGAATTGCCGCCCACAGGCGGGCAGCGCTTGTTCGAGTTGCGGAAGCAAATCCCCGAGCGCAGAGCTGGAAGAGACCAGCTGCGCTCACCCGTGGAGCAGTTGCGTGATTCATTGATTCGTATGAGTGAACATTGGCCGCAGTATCGAGTTTTTGATTGGCAAAATGATGTGCACTGGACTAACAATGGCACCGAACAGGTCAACGTACGCACGAAAATGCGCAGTAGGACAGTTCGCAGCTATAAGACCCGCTCCGGGATGTTGGCTGGGTTGATGTTGGCCGGATCGGGTACCACCTAGACCGCCTCATACGGCGTTAGGTCATCGCGCCGTTTGCTCTCCTCAGTATTTCGCCCACCAATTTTGGGACAAACCCTTATTTGAACCCGATTTGACATGAGAGTACAATTAGGTTAAAATTAAATGAATATTAGGATTCGACGTTCCCGTGCCGTCGAATTACAAAATTGATGCCTCAGCATCGGGTTACAAACGGAAGGAGTCAAAACAAATGTCCCCAAAACTAGACGTTGAAGCCCTCGCAGAGCAGCTGAAGCCCCTCAATGGACTCACAGAAAAACTAGTCGCCAGCAAAGGTCAGGCAACATTCACTCGCAAGGAAGTTAAGAGTGGTAAGCTGGCTGCCATGGCTGTCCTGAGTAGTATCACTCCTCTGAACCAAGCGGGGAATCCCATCAATCCCATCGACGCTCGCATCGCCACCCAGCTCAGGGCGAATAGTGACACAGCCAAGCAAGCGATCCGCACCATCGCATCTCAGAAGATTCCGAGCCCTTTAGATTACTATGATATCTACCATCAGATGCTGGAGGACTCAGGAATCATGGTGAATGGCCTGCCCGACCCGTTGCAAATGGGTGAGCTGGTTGAGAAAGTGATGGCGAAAGACAAAATCTCCCCGTTCGACCCCATGATTGAGAAAGCAATTTGCTCGGGCTGCAGTCACTGTCTCGCTTGTGAAGGGTGTGGTGTTTGCATTTACTGCATACCTGCAGCTGTCATAGCATTAGGCGCGGCAAGTACAGCAGCCGGCACATTAGGGGCAATCGGCTCATTCTTTTAATTAGTTTTTGGTGCAAAACGCGCTCCAAAGCGAACTTAC
>Ga0154774_1068_pt4 | contig 14458 bp, 10 predicted proteins | sample Rifle2008BG16ft_FD_105782 | JGI IMG/M metagenome (GOLD analysis project Ga0154774, IMG submission 105782) | Chloroflexi bacterium RBG_16_57_11
GCCTTCCAGATCGCCAGGTTGGCAAAGATATCCGCTCAGGCCATCCTGGATCGCTTCGATGGTGCCGTCGGCCCGGTTGGCGACCACCGGCAGGCTCATCGCTTGCGCCTCCGGGATGGTGCGTGGAAGCCCCTCCCACATGGATGCCAGCATGAAGATGTCCATCGCGGCCAGCAATTGCGGGCCATCACGGCGTAAGCCGGCCAGGATGACCTGCCCGGTCAGGCCCTCCTGGTCAATCAAAGCCTCGACTTGTGGGCGCATCGGCCCATCCCCCACGATCAAAAAATGAGCCCCAGGCCTGGAACGCGCAATCCTGGCCGCTACTCGGATCCAATCCAGCGGATTCTTTTGGGCTGTCAACCGTCCGACTGTGCCGATCACCGGTGCGTTAAGCGCCAGGCCCAGCTCTCGCCGTATTAAGCCCCGATCAGCCCGCTTCGGATCGAATTCGTCGAGCGGGATGGCGCTGCGGATCAGGTGATACTGCTTACGGTGGCCGATGCCCGCCCGTAATCCTTTCTCGATGTCATTCCTTGCAACGACGATGATGGCATTTGTAAAACTCGCCATCCACCGTTCGAGCCGGATATAGAACCGGCGGGTGGCTGGTAGCATATAATCATGAAAACTCCAACCGTGGACGGTGTGGACGATCACTGGCACACCTGCCAGGCGGGCCGCCAGTCGCCCCAGTATGCCGGCCTTGGAGCTATGAGTGTGCACAATGGCAAAACCGCCTTGACGCATGAAGCGTGATAATGCGATAAGCGCCTTCACGTCATGAAGGGGGCTGACCTGCCGAAAAAGATCTGGCATGATTGTCAGCGGAATGCCCTGCGCTCGCGCCTCTTCGATCAAGCTGCCTTCCGAGCCGGTTTGCGGACCACAAGCTATCTCGAGGCGGTAGCGTGCCGGGTCCAACAGGGTAGCAGTGAAGAGTGTGTTTTCCTGGGCTCCACCGATGATCAACCGGGTAATGACATGCAATACTGGGGTGGGATGAGGCTCATTCATGAGCCAAGAGCCTCCCGGTAAACCTGCAATGTCTCTTGGGCGCAGCGTTTCCAGGTAAAGCGACGGGCTCGCTCCAACCCCAAGGCGATGTTCGCCTCGCGCATCTCTCCGCCCGGGATGATCTGAAGGAGCGCCGTGGCGGCCTGCTCAGGGTCGTCAGGTGGAACGTTCAAGCCAGCCTCCCCGGTTACCTCCGGCAGGGAGGTGACATTCGACGCCACCACCGGAGTTCCACATGCCATTGCCTCCAATACTGGCAGGCCGAAGCCCTCATAGAGAGAGAGCGATATAAAAGCATCTGCAGCCTGGTAAAGTGCAATCAGGTCAATATCGGGTATATCGTCGAGGAAATGGACACGACCGGACAATCCCAGAGTCTGTGAAAATTGCTCCGGCCGGTTATAACCCGGATAAGCTCGACCGGCAATCACCAAGTGATAATTGCTGACGGCGCGGTGGCGGAAAATGTCGAAGGTTCGAAGCAGGCCATCCAGGTTTTTATGCGGGCGGCGCTCGCCGACGAAAAACACAAACGGTCCCTCCAGACCATAATGGCGGCGGATTTGAGTGATCGCGCCGGGCTCGATTGGAATAAAGTAGCTCTCGTCCACCCCTAATGGGATAACGGTCAGCTTATCTTGCTCCGCTTTCAGACGAGCGACCAGATCATCTGCGGTGCTCTGTGATGGGACGATCACCCGGCTGGCGCGCCGCAAAGTATGGCGAGTCATGCTCTGGATGATCCAACGGCGCAACCAGTGGGATGTAGGAAAGAAATCCGGGCGAGCGATATATTTGAGGTCGTACAGTGTTGCGACCACCCGCCCGGGGGACAGCCACGGCAGATCGAAATGAGGGTAATGCAACAGGTCGGGATGGAGACGGCGCAGCGCGGCTGGCAGCTCCCATTGGCCACGCAGGCTCAAATGCGCCGCTGGAATCGGCCGGATCCGTATGCGACCATGATCCAGTCTCCAGGCAGAATGCTCCTCCGGTAGTCCGGATTGGAGCCACAGCTCGATGTTTTCTTCCCCTGGTAAATCGTTCAATCCTTTGCACAATCCTATCAGGTAACGCCCAACGCCCGTCATATTCGGCAGGATCATGCGCCCGTCGATCACGATATGGTGTGCGTGAGGAAACACGAAATGAGTATAACACTTTCGTGCTATACTGGCACGCGTGGACAGGCAGACCGACACTCCGATCCCACCTGCCAGTAATCTGGCGCGCCGGGCGATCGACTCACTTACCTGGAACACCACCGCCAACCTGCTTACCCTACCAATTAGCTTTTTACAAAGCGTGCTCCTGGCGCGCCTGTTGTCGGTAAACACTTTCGGCATATTCGCCGGGGTAGCTGCCCTTACCGAGCTGGTTTACGCCTTCTTTGATTTCGGTCTGGGGGCGGCGGCGACCCACCGGGTCCCAGAAACTGAGGATGAAGAGCATACAATGGCCATATTTTTCAGCTTGCGGCTGTTGATGCTCACCCTGGGTGCGTTCCTGTTATGTGGTATGGCAGTGATTTTTTTCATGGATTTGCGTCGCCAGGTGCTGATCGTCCTGGCGCTATCGGGCTGGGGGTTGCGCGTAGCGATGTCCGGAAATGTGTTGCTCATCCGCCGGGTACAACACAAGCGCCTGGCGCTGATCGAAATTCTCCAAGCCGTGTTGGTATTCCTGCTGGCTGTCGGGATCGCCGCCGTAACCCGCTCGATCTGGGCTCTGCTGGTGGCGCCTCTCGTACAAACCATCCTGTTTACCATTCTCCTATACCTATGGAAGCCGGTTTGGAAGCCTCACCTGGCTTGGGATAAGGAATCCGTGCGCTACTTCCTGCATTTTGGCTATCGGACGACCATAGGCACTACGCTTGGAGCGGCTCTAGACCACGTGGATGACCTGTGGACCAATTTGTATCTTGGCGATACGGCAATGGGCTATTATTCCAGGGCGTACCGCTTTGCGATCTACCCACGTCTGCTCCTGGGAAAGCCTGTGAACACTGTATCGCTGGGCATGTACGCCGAGTTGAAATTCGATCGCCCTCGACGTTCGCGCGCCTTTTTTCAGGTGAACAGCCTGCTCGTGCGAAGCGGCTTTCTGCTGGCAGGTTGGCTTGCGCTGATCGCTCCTCAATTCATCCGCATCTTCCTTGGGGAGCGCTGGCTCCCGATGGTGACGACTTTCCAGCTCATGCTGATTTACACGTTGTTTGATCCAATCAAGCTGACGATCGCAAATCTGCTTTTCGCCGTTGGCGAGCCGGAAAAAGTTAGCCTGGTGCGCCTGGTGCAGCTGCTGGTGCTTGGCGCAGGTCTGTTCATACTCGGCCCGCGTTTCGGCATCATTGGAGTGGCTCTAGCAGTGGATCTTATGCTAATCGTCGGCATCGCCCTGCTCTTGCATCATGTGCGTAAGCATGTAGATATCTCTCTGGTCCGCTTGTTTGCGGTGCCGACTTCGGCCCTGGTTCTGGGTATCGGCGCTGGTTTTGTCGTGGATCGCCTATTCCTGGAGGGGACGGCTGATTGGACCATTTTGATCATCCAGAGTCTGGTTTTTCTCTCGCTTTATATTGGCTTGATATACTGGGTGGAGCGCCGGGAGTTAATCGAGATGGCCCGTGAGGTTCTTTCCAACCGTGCAAGTATATAGAAAGGTATAATTTATATTTGTGGCTGTTAATTCGCCCCTCCCTGGCGCGGACGAAGGTCTGACGCATCTGGTTCATACGCACATCGAGCCGCCCGGTCGTTGGGCTACCCCCGCTCTGCGTGATGTTTGGCAGTACCGGGAGCTCCTCTTTTACCTGGTCTGGCGGGATATCAAAGTTCGCTATAAGCAGACCTGGCTGGGCGCGGCCTGGGCAGTGATCCAGCCGTTCCTGACCATGGTGGTGTTCAGCGTGTTCTTCGGCGCCCTGGCCGGTTTGCCTTCCGATGGTCTACCTTACCCTCTGTTTACGTACACTGCCTTGTTACCCTGGCAGCTGTTTGCATTTGCCCTGACTGAATCCAGCAATAGCCTGGTAAATAACCAGCGCCTGATCGCCAAGATATATTTCCCTCGGCTTGTAATTCCGGTCTCTGCCGCGCTTCCAGGATTAGTGGATTTCTCCATCGCTTTCGTTGTACTGCTCGGTATGATGTTGTTCTACGGAATGCCGCTCACCCTTCGTATCTTAATCCTGCCACTGCTCATTTTGCTTACAATCATCGCTGCGTTATCGTTGGGGCTGTGGTTAGCAGCTTTGAATGTGAAATACCGTGATGTCCGGTATGTGATACCCTTCATAGTGCAACTCGGTTTCTTCCTCACCCCTATCGCATACTCCAGCACCCTTGTACCGGAGCGATTGCAGCCGCTGTATGCTCTGAATCCGATGGTTGGCGTAGTGGAAGGATTTCGCTGGGCGCTGCTTGGATCTCAAGCACCGGCTGGAGTGCTACTACTCATATCGGCGGTGGTGGCGTTACTGGTGTTGGCAGGTGGGCTGCTATATTTTCGTCATATGGAGGATACCTTCGCCGATCTCCTTTAGGCGCGCCATGACCCAACTAGCGATCTCTGTAAAGCAATTGGGCAAGCGCTACCGCATTGGTCCGCGCGCTGCCTACCGCACGCTGCGAGAGGAGCTGGTTAACGCCGCTCGAGCCCCGCTCCGCGTTGTTCGCCGATCGCAGATGGGCTCATCGCATGCAACCCAACCACATATCTGGGCGTTGGAGGATGTATCTTTCAATCTAGTTTCAGGCCAGGCGCTCGGTGTCATCGGCCGGAATGGAGCAGGCAAGAGCACCCTGCTGAAGGTGCTTTCCCGCATCACCGCTCCAACGCGGGGTACGGTTGACCTCTATGGGCGGGTGGGCTCGCTGCTGGAAGTGGGCACAGGTTTCCACCACGAGCTGACCGGGCGAGAGAACATCTATCTGAACGGCGCGATCCTGGGAATGCGTAAGGCCGAGATCGATCGCAAGTTCGATGATATTGTCAGTTTTGGCGAAGTGGAAAAATTTATCGACACGCCGGTCAAATTCTACTCCAATGGGATGTATATGCGCCTGGCGTTTTCCGTCGCGGCTCATCTTGAGCCGGAAATACTGCTGGTGGACGAGGTTCTGGCGGTTGGCGATGCAGCCTTCCAGAAAAAATGCCTGGGAAAAATGAGCGACATCGCCGGGCAAGGGCGTACCGTGATTTTCGTCAGCCATCAGATGAACGCCGTTCAGGAGCTTTGCAATGAATGCATCTGGCTGGATCAGGGACGGCTGATGCGGCACGGATCGCCGCGTGAGGTAGTGGCAGCTTATCTTGGCTCGGGTCTATCCAACACGGAATGGGCTTTCCCGGACGGAAAAACCACCCTCCGGAATCCGTATTTCAACCCCACGCGCTTCAGCCTGGTTGATGCTAATTTAACGCCGCTCTGCCAGGCAGCCCGGTCAGATGAGCCCGTGGGTGTTTTAATTGAAGGCTGGGTTGACCAGCCGAATGTCGCCTTGAGTGTTGGATTCGCTGTCTATACCGTGGATGGCGGCTTGCTGTTTTGGTCGCTCCACACGGATACCCCGCAGGAAGAATGGCCTGCGATCCGGGTAGGAGCTAACCGGCTGTTAGCCTGGCTTCCGCGGCACCTGCTCAACGAAGGCAGCTATCGCCTTGAGCTGCACCTGAGCCTGCACTTTCAGGAATGGCTCAGCCAGCCGGGGGTGAACGCCCCCTCACTAAGCCTGGAAGTGCGCGGTGGACTGAGCAAATCACCCTATTGGATCATGGCACGTCCGGGCATGTTAGCTCCACACATCCCCTTTGTACGCCTGGATGAATAAGTTATGGATCTTCGTCAGATCGACGGGTAGTCAACAGATATTGTTATCATGGTGAGTCAGGCCGGTGTTCGAGTTCTGTTGGTAATTCGCTTTAATCGGGGCGAAATCACCGATCCATATGATGGCTGAGATTTCTTCGGTTGTCGGTTTGGTATTTAGCCGCGATCGTGCGATGCAGCTCGATGCTACCTTGCGCTCCTTCCTGCTGCACTGCGTGGATGGCAACGATGTGCAGATCGCTGTGCTCTACCGGGCGACCAGCTCGTTGCACGCACGCCAGTACAATGAGCTGATTCAGGAATACCGTCCCTTTACGAATATTTCTTTCCAACCGCAGGCTCATTTCCGCCAGGATGTGCTTAGATTCCTAGCAGCTCACGCTGATCTTCGTTTTGGCACCCGGCTTTACCGTCGTATGGCGCGCCTGCATCGCCGGCTGAGCTTTCTCAGCCAGCCCTTGCTTCGATTCGGACTACCGAGGTACGTATTATTTTTGGTGGATGATAACCTGTTCGTGCGCAGTTTGAGACTAGTGAATATCCTGGATGCTCTCGAGGAACAACCGCAGGCTTTGGGGTTCTCTCTACGCCTGGGTCGCAACATTAATTATTGCTACACCCACGACTTGCCTCAGCCCTTGCCGGAATTTACCACGATTGGTGATGGAGTGCTGTGCTTCGATTGGACTCACGGTGAGCTGGATTTCGCCTACCCATTGGAGGTGTCGAGCTCGGTCTACCGGATCGCCGACCTGTTGCCATTTCTTAACCGCCAGCGCTTTACTAATCCCAACCAGCTCGAGACCTGTATGGCACAGAATAGCGGTCGTTTCCACCATTGGCCTTATCTATTGTGCCCTGCACAGTCCGTGGTTTTCTCCAACCCGGTGAACCAGGTTGCCGAGCAGTACCTCAATCGCAGCGGGACCGTGCACGCCTATACCAGTGCGGAGTTGGCGCAACGGTTCGATCAAGGTCTCCGTGTGAATATCGTCACGTACGACCAGCTTGTCCTGCAAGCCTGTCATCAGGAGGTAGAACTGTATTTCTACAGCGCCGAGCGAGGTGCCAATGCAAGCTGAGCCCCTGGTCAGCGTCCTGATGCCAGCTTACAACAACCGGAAATTTATCGGAGCGGCGATAGAAAGCGTGCTGGCTCAGACTTACACTCATTTCGAGTTGCTCATTATCGACGATGGCTCTACAGATGAAACTTCGGCCCTCGCTACAACCTACGGTGATGGCGATCCGCGTGTACGGATATATCCACAGCCACATGCTGGAATAGCAGAGGCCCGAAATCGCGCATTAAGCCTGGCACAAGGGGAGGTCTTTGCATGGTTGGATGCCGATGACCTGGCTCGACCCCGGCGTCTCGAACAACAGCTTGCCTTAATTCTAAAATTTCCACAGCTTTTGATCGTTGGTTCAGCCTATCAAGTGATCGATGAGCACGGCGTTTCACTGGCCACCCATAAGATGCCAGCCTCAGATACAATGATCCGCTGGCACTGTCTTTTTCACAGCCCTTTTGCCCAATCATCCGTGATGTTACGCAAAGAGGTATTGAGATCGAACCGTTTGAGCTACGATCCTGTGATGGAGGCAGCGGAGGATTATGAGCTATGGTCACGCTTGTTAGAATACGGGCAGGGTTACAACATTTCTGAACCACTCGTGGAATATCGCCTGCATCCCGGACAGGTCAGCCAACGGAGCCAGATTCTGTTGGAGGAAAACGCCGGCCGTGTGGCCCGGAGGAATCTTATCGCCTTAGGCACCTCTTTGCCGGTTGAACAGGTACAAAAGCTTCGTGAATGGTTTTTTAATTTTCCGGCACGCTTGAGCGATGCAGACCTTCCGTTAGCGGAGGCTTTCCTGGAAATACTTAACCGCTTCTCGGACCTTCCGGGATTGGAGGCGGCAGAAGTTGGGCGGTTGCGCGGTCGCTGGCTGGGCAGATCGTTGCGTGCGGGTCTGCGTAGCAGGAACATGGGTGGGAGTTGGCGGTTGTTGCGACGATTCAAGTCTGAGGATTGGAGACTCGCCCTGGCTTACCTGCGATCACGCGAAAAATCGTAGCTGCACAGGTGAGCAACGTCTTACAAAGTTCATGAAAACAAAATCGCCGCCATGAAATTGCTGATTACAGTCTGTATCTACACCTTCAATCGGGCGCAGCTGTTAGCCGAAGCCCTGGATAGCGTTTGCAACCAGACTATGTTAACTGCGGATTACGAGGTGGTTGTCGTCGATAACCGCTCTACGGATAATACGCGTGAAGTGGTGAAGGACTTTGAAAAACGCATGAAAAATCTGCGCTATTGCTATGAAGAACAGCTCGGCATCGCCAACGCCAGGAACCGCGGTTGGAAAGAGGCCAGCGGGGATTACATCGCTTACCTGGACGATGACGGGACACCTCCACCCGATTGGCTTTGCATCGCCGCTGAGGTGATCCGCCTCCACTCCCCTGATCTATTTGGTGGACCATTCTATCCATCTTACGCCGGGCTGAAGCCGGCCTGGTTCAAGGACGAATATGGCACTTTCACCCTCGGCGATGAGGCCAGAGTGCTTGTTTCCTCGGGTGAATACCTGAGTGGCGGCAACCTGTTTGTCCGTCGTCGGTTGCTTGAGCAAATGGGCGGTTTTGATCCCGGTTTAGGCATGCAGGGCAAGCAGATTGGTTATGGTGAGGAGACCGCTTTCATACGTCGTATGAGACGGGAAAAACCCGAAACGCAGATATTCTATGAACCGCGTCTTTATATCCACCATCGAGTGCGCCCGGAAAAAATGCGTTTCGCCTGGCAATTGCGCCACCGCTTTGCTCAGGGCCGATACGGTTACCTGACATTTAGTGACGGTGTGCATCGAATGACGTTGCGACATTTACTGGGGTTAGTGGTACTGCCGGTAGTCATCGCAACACAAGCCTCGTTTGGTGTGGTTTTACGCGACCGTAAGATTTACCCCTATCCGCAAAATTATTATTATGAGCGAGTATTTCAGCGCATTGCCACCTTCGGCAAGCTTTACGAGCGGCTGTGTTACGCTCTGGGTGCCAGGAGAGCTGTGGATGGCTGAAATACCCTGGGTCGGTCAGCCGCCGGTGGTCCTTTTTGCCTTCAACAGGCCCGACAAGCTACGCCGTGTGCTGGCGGCACTGAAAGCGGAGAGCCTACCACGTCTGGTCGTGTATGTGGATGGGCCGCGCGGTGAAGAAGACCGGCCGGCGGTGCTGGCCTGCCAGGCGCTGGCTGAGGGCGTAAATTGGGCGGAGACCGAGTTGCATTTTGACACGCAGAACCGCGGATCGTGGACGCAGGCGCACATGGTTTCCAAGGTCATGCAGCGTTACTCGACGGCGATCTTCCTGGAGGATGACTGCCTGCCTGTGCCCGGCTTTTACACGTTCATGCGCCGGGCTTTGGAGAATTACGCCCCGGAGAGGCGTGTCTTTTCCATTGGCGGCTACCAACACCTGCCCCCAGAGTTCTTTCACGACTACCCCTATTCGCTGGTCAGCGGGGCGCGTTTTATCGGCTGGGGTTGGGCGACCTGGCGTGATCGTTGGGAGGAGGTCTGGCCTTTCTTCGAAGACTACCAGAGCCTTTTCGATCACCTGACTCGCATGCCCGAAGTTACCGGTCGGGATGTGCCGATCGCCGTACGCCAGATGGTCGCCGGGCGGACGGAGCACAATTGGGATATGCGCCTCACCCTGGCGACGGTGTGGCTGAAAAAGGTACACCTGTTGCCGGTCAAAGGCCTGGTGCGCACCATCGGCCTGGATTTCTCCGGTGTGCATGGCAGCCTGACAAACTTGCTACGCGCCAGGTTGTTGCATAACCGCAACATTGCTCCACGGGCTCCGATGGAGATCGACTGGCTGGAGGATATTTCACCAAATTGCGAGTACATCGCCGGGCTACGCGATTTCGTCTCCCATGCCCAGACCATTACCTTGCGCCGCCAGGCGGAGCGTGGAAGGGTTTTATATCGGCGCTACATCTGGCCACGGCGAGAAGTGCTGCGCGATCTGGCGCCTGAAAGCGGTAAGAAACCTGCCCGGCGAGCGCTGCTGTCTTATATCGTCCACCCCTTCTTTATCCCTGATGACGACCCGCGCTACTTTAACCATACCAATATCTGGCTCGCCTGGGCCATCGTCCAGGTTTTGAACAAGTTGGGCTATGCCGTGGATGTGATCCATTACCGCGATCAGGGCGAGCTCCCAGGCTGGAATTACGACCTTTTCATCGGACATGGCGGGGAGAATTTCGAGCGCATCTGCCGTCAGCTGCGACCATCGGCGCGCAAGCTCCTGTTCACCACAACCAGTTATTGGCAGTACAACAACATTCAGGAAGAAACCCGCTTTGCCAATTTGGAGCAGCGCCGGGGTGTCAGGTTACCTTACGATCGTCGTATCCGGCACAACGAAGACTCCGCCCTGAGCCTGGCAGACGGTGTGATCGGCCTGGGTAATCCGGTTACGCAAGGCACCTATGTTGGTTTCGATCATGTGGTCACGCTCAATGGCGTAGCGCTTTATGATGACACACTGGACTGGTGTCCGAAGGAGTTCGGTGCCAGCCGCCAGCATTACCTTTTCTTTTCTGGCCCAGGCAATGTGCACAAAGGGCTCGATTTGCTACTGGAAGCCTTCACCGTTCTGCCGCAGCACTTGTGGATCAGCACCCGTCTGGACCACCATTTTGGTAAGCTGTACGCTCGCGAATTGAATCGTCTGCCCAATATCCACATGCTGGGCTGGGTCCAGCCGCGCTCCCGGCTATTCTACCAGATCATGCGCCAGTGTGGTTTTGCCATCCTGCCTTCTTGCAGCGAAGGCCAGTCGCAGTCGGTGGTGGAATGTATGAACCAGGGGCTGGTGCCGGTGGTCAGCCGGGAATGTGGGTTAAGCGTGGACGGTTTTGGAGTGTACATCGACTCGTTCAACGTAGTAGATATAACCGGCCTGGTTGGCGAGCTTTCCGCCTGGACGCCAATGCATCTCGAGCAAACCGCTCAAGCCTCTCGTGCCGTGGCCCAAAGCGAATATTCACAGGTGACGTTTCTGCAGCGGTTGGAGGAGGCAATCCAGGCTTTTCTATGAGCGGCTTGCCCGATGGACCACTTGTCTCGATCATCACACCCTCGTACAACCAGGGCCGATTTCTCGAAGCGACGATTCGCTCGGTGTTAGAGCAAGACTATCCACACATCGAGTATATTGTCATGGACGGCGGTTCCACCGATGAAAGTGTCCCAATCATTCACCAGTACGATAATCGCCTGGCCTATTGGGAATCGCTGCCTGACCGCGGACAGGCGCATGCGATCAACAAAGGGTTAACGCATGCCAGGGGCGAGATACTCGGTTGGCTGAATTCGGATGATCTATTGGCGCCTGGCTCTGTGAGGCGAGCCGTGGAAACCTTTCAAAGCCAGCCGGGGATCGACGTGGTATATGGACGGCTGGAGCGTATCGATGAGTTGGGCCGGTCAATCCCTACGCCTATTTTGCCGAAAGACCGGCTTGAGTTCGGGAGCGCACACGTCATCGGCGAGTGCATTGTCAACCAGCCTGGAGCGTTCTGGCGCAGAGGTATCATGGACCTGGTCGGTCTGCTTGACGAGAGCCTGATCTACGGCCTGGACTTTCAATACTGGATCCGCATGGCGCTGGCTGGTGCCAGGTTCAAGCGTGTCGATTCGGTAGTGGCTTATTTTCGCCTGAGCGGTGGCTCCAAAACCGTCGGGCAGACTGCCGCCCATGCGGAGGAACAGTACAAGACCCTCGAAAGAGTTCTTGCAGACCCTGAGCTGGGTCGGAAACTGGGACTGACCGAATCGCAAATCCGCCGTCAGACACGCCGGACGCGAGCCGAGATCGCCCTGCGCGCCGCGTATGGATACGCAAAGCTGCGAGATTTCAAGCGGACACGTATCTGGCTGGGAGTTGTGCTCAGGAATGACTCCCTGGCTATTTTCGAACGGCGTTACATTGATCTAGGCTTTGCCAGCCTGCGGCGTCGCTGGATGTAAGGCGAGATGCTACCTGGTCACCAATAGTTGGGTCTGCCAGGCGTGATATGTGTGCCAGAAAACACCCGGTTAGATCCGGCGCCCTTGCTCACCTTGGACAAGAGCCGATCCTAAGGCGTTGCGATCTCTTCTTCCCCCACCCTGGGGATACATTGGATATAATAGCCTGTAAAGTTTGATCGGAGGAAGCTTTTGCCCACAAAACTGAGCCGATACGCCGAAGGGGTTATGGAGGCTGCCTGGTTGGCGGCGATCATCGTCGTCCCGGTCTTTTTCAACGTCTATTCCAGTCGCATCTTCGAGCCGGATAAAATTACCCTCCTGCGCTCTCTTGGTTTGATCATCCTGGCAGCCTGGCTGGTCAAGCTGATCGAACAGGGTGGGGCGCGTTGGGAGCATATCCCCCACGATGGTAATGGGGTGAAAGCTACACTTCAAAGCCTGGTGCATATACCTTTGATTGGCCCAGTGTTGGCATTAGCCTTCGTTTATATCCTGGCAACTATCTTTTCCGTTACTCCTTCCACCAGTCTTTGGGGCTCCTACCAGCGATTGCAAGGCACCTATACGACGCTTTCCTATCTGATAATTTTTTTCGCCATGGTTGCAAACCTGCGCCAAAGGGAGCAGGTCGAACGTTTGGTGGGGGTCATGATCCTATCCAGTTTGCCGGTAAGCCTTTACGGCATCCTGCAACATTATGGCGCCGATCCGATCCCCTGGGGTGGCGATGTGTCTGCACGCATTGCAGCCAACATGGGCAATTCAATCTTCATCGCTGCCTACTTAATTATGGTCTTCCCGCTCACTTTGCTGCGTGTAGTGGAATCGTTCGAAGCTCTGATGGCTGACCCAGGCGTGGAAAAGCCCGGCACAAACACCCACAGCACCGGTAACCATGCTGCTCATTTCATCCGGGCTACCGGCTATGTCTTCATCCTGGCGCTTCAAGTGATTGCGCTTTATTTTAGCGGTAGCCGCGGCCCCTGGCTTGGCTGGGGCGCCAGCCTGGTTTTGCTCTGGCTGGGACTCTCGCTCTTGTGGCGCAAGCGCGGCATGACGTTCGCTGGAATTGTGCTGGCGTTGTTGGCCGCAGGGTTTTTGATTACGCTCAATATCCCGAACGGCCCGCTGGAGGGCTTGCGCAGTCGCCCGGAATTCGGCCGGTTGGGACAGCTTCTAGACGCTGAAAGCCGAACAGGTCGTGTGCGTACACTGATCTGGAAAGGAGCCTCGGAGCTAGTCCAACCACATACCCCGTTGGATTATCCAGATGGCAGACGGGATTCTTTCAATATTCTGCGCCCGTTAATCGGCTATGGCCCGGAGAGCATGTATGTTGCATACAATCGCTTCTACCAGCCGGAATTAACTCAAGTAGAGAAGCGCAATGCCTCACCTGACCGCGCCCATAACGAGACCTGGGATTCCCTTGCGATTACAGGGTTGCTCGGGTTGCTGGCTTACCTGGCGCTATTTGGAGCGGTCATCTATAACGGCCTGAAGTGGCTGGGGCTGGTGCCAGGGGTAAAATGGCGCAACTTATTCTTGACCCTTTACATCCTTGGCGGCGTGCTTACAGGGGCTATCTTCTCGATTTGGAAGGGTGTATCTTACCTGGGTGTTGCATTGCCCTTCGGTATGACCTTGGGCGTGATCCTGTATCTTATTATGGTCTCGCTAACCCTTCGGTTAGAGGCATTTGCCTCCTTGCAGGAGAAGCTGCGCGCATATTTGCAATTAGGCCTTGTGGCTGCGGTCATCGCGCACTTCGTTGAGATCAATTTTGGTATCGCCATTGCTTCCACTCGCACCTATTTCTGGGTCAGCACAGCACTGCTGTTACTGGTTGGCTATATCCTTCCATTATATTCAGATCAGGCGCCAATAAAAGCCATTGACTCCGAGAATAACGTTCTTGTGAATGAGTCTACCAACCGTGCGGATGCCAGAGGGCAGAGTCGAAAGAAACGACCTGCCAGCCGGTCTGGGACACGGTCTGCGGCTCACTCCAACGCACTGAATTTTTCCAGGTGGTTGGTGCCCTGGTTGCGCCAATCCGTTTTAATTGGTCTACTCGTTGGTGTGATTTTGATGACCTTGGGCTACCTTTACATTTCCAACCTGAGCCGGAGTCAACATGCTGTGGCGCTGATTTGGAACTCGCTTACCAGCCTGATCGGCAAGGATACCCGCTCATCCTATGGTCTGCTGGCGTTGGTCCTCACCACCTGGATCATCGGAAGTCTGCTGCTTGTTGCAGAAGTCAATCGGTTTCCGACGGATAGCCGGAACCAAAGCGGGCCATCGTCTGTATGGGGCAAGATGATCCTTGTTTCGCTGGGTGTATCTCTCCTGGTTGCGATGATCTTCTGGCTTTGGCACGCCGGAGGGCTGGCAGCACTTAATCGTAGCGCGGCGAATACCCTCGACCAGGTGATGGCGCAGGTGGTCAGCTCCGAGCACATTCTGACGCGTTATTACATATACCTGTTATTCCTTATTTTGGTCCTGGGTTTTATTACCCCATCCTCCTGGCCGGTATCATCA
>Ga0154774_1099_pt2 | contig 14372 bp, 13 predicted proteins | sample Rifle2008BG16ft_FD_105782 | JGI IMG/M metagenome (GOLD analysis project Ga0154774, IMG submission 105782) | Chloroflexi bacterium RBG_16_57_11
GCTGAGCAAAGCTGCCAGCAAATTTACCATGGCAGTGAGCAGGTAGAAAGACGCCAGGGCAATTCCTACCCCAAAGGCCAGACCTTCGGCGGGCGTCAACCTGCCGGCCGGGATCGGACGTTTCTGCGTGCGCTGCATCTTGGTATCGTCCTCGCGGTCGATGTACTGGTTGATCGCCCCCGACCCACCCGCAGCCAGGAAGCCCCCCAACAATGTCCAGAAAGTGATCGAGAGTGGAGGCCACTTCTGGGCGCCGATCACCATGCCCGCAAAGGTGGTGACCAGCAATAGCGCCACAACGATTTGCTTGGTCAACATCAGCAGGTCACGCACCAGGCCCTTTCGTCCTGCAATGGTCGTGGCTTCAGCATGCTCTTCTTCTGTACTGCGGGCGGCGATACCCACGGCAACGATTTGGATGACCAGCGCTGACCAAACTGCTGCTGCAGTTGCCTGATGCAGCCCTAACAAATAAGCCGGGAGACCCTGCACCATCTGCGCGCCCAGCAGAGCCTGTGACATAAACAGCACAATCGCCACGGTGGAGGCGACCAATATTGGGGCCTGGGTGCGCTGTGTGCGCCAGGCCCGCAGAAACATCACCAGCATCAAGCTGCCCGACAGCATCACGACAAGACGGTGGGTGAGGCTGATCCAGCCTGAGGGATCGACGGGGAAAAAGCCCGGGTTGCATAAAGGCCAACCGGTGCAGGCTGCCCCAGCGTCGCTGCCCTTGACTACCGCTCCGCTGACCAGCAAGATAAAAAATACTGCCATGTTTGCCAGAGATAAGCGTGCAAACCTAGAGTGGAAGGCTAACCGATGCCCTTCATTATTACGATTGTAGTAAAAGACGAAAACGCCAGCCACCACGATCGCTCCCAGGATCAGCAGAGAAAGCCCCAGGTGCAGAGGTGATATCCAGGTCGTTTTCCCTGCGCCTTGAGATACTACCCAACCGAGGACGATCTGGGCGACCATCAAGACGAGAGCAATATTCAAGGCGTATTTGGCTACCAGTGAGGTTTCCTTCCGCGTGCGCTTCCAGGCCACGAAGGCGCTGGCGAAGATAAAGGTGGCTGCAAAGAAAGTCAAGAACCGGTGCGCATAATCGATGCGGGCGCTCAGCTCTGCCGGCGGTACCCAGGAGCCCAGGCAGGTTGGCCAATCCGGGCAGGCGCCGCCTGAACCGGTGGCGCTGACGATACCGCCTGCGACGATTAGCAGGTAAACCAGGATGGCGGCTGTCAGTACCAGATACCGTAGGTTTCGGGCGCTGGTCTCGGTCGACGATGGGTGAGCGTTTTCAAGCATAGTGTGGCTCCAGATGTTCAAAAAGAGAATTCCATTAATGCGCTAATTGTAGGCAGCCGCTTCGCGTTGTACCTGTCTCGTGCGCTGTTCTTGCCACCGGATGAAAAACGGATAACCAACTCCCAGAAGCGCGGCGAATGCAAACCACTGTATGGCATAGCTCATGTGCGGGCCCTCGGTAAGCTCGATATCCGGCCGGGTCCGGTAGGGCAGTCCCGTCCAGGCCGGATCCGGCGCCTGTTGAACGTATGCACTCAGTAGCGGATAAGACACTTGCTTGCCGATCTGTTCGAGGTTGACAAAGTTCCACGCGGCACGCGGCGCTTCGCCGGGAGCCGGGGTTGGGTCGGAACGACCACCGATCTCGGCTTTGGTCTGCGGCCGGCGTAAGACACCCTGGACCTCAACAAGACCCGGCTCGGCGTATTTCGACCAATTGCCGTCCTGGTAATCCTGATGGGGGATCCAACCTCGATCTACCAGAATTGCCTGATCCGTCCCGGATATCACGAGCGGTGTGACCAGGTGGACGCCCCAATCGTTGCTATAAGACTGGTTGACAATGGCGATCTCCTGGCTAAAGTCATACCTCCCACTGACCCTCACCGGACGGTATTCCATCCGCTGTAATTCAGCGGCGTTGTGGAGGTCTTCGTTCAACGCCACACCTGAGAGTGTGACAGGCGGTTGATCGATCTGGGCTTGCACCCGGGCGTTGAACGCCCGGCGCTTTTCCAGGCGGTCTAGCTGCCAGATCCCCAACCGCACGCACAGCGCCACACCGGCGAAAACCAGGATCGTAGCCAGCAACCAGCGGCGGCTGAACATGCGAACCAAAATGTTCATACTGCGTTTGCCGCCTGTTCCGCTGGTTTGATTGGATAGACAGCCAGACTGTAAAGGAATAACAGCGCAGCCAGGGTTGGAGCGGAGATAAGCAAGCCTGCGATGCGAGTGCTGATGGTGGTCGCCGGGCGGATATCCAACCCCAGGTAGCGGCTGCTCTGAAAGGTGCAATTCACCGACATCTTTTTGGCTTGGTCGAGCACCATGCTGCCGGTCGTTCCAGGGGGGACAAACACCGGTCCCATCTGATGCGGCTCAGTGTCATCGTTCACCACTTCGAGAATATCCCCAACCACGAAAGTGATCTCATCCGGGAAGATACGCAGCTCGTCGCCGGATTTGATGCGCGCCGCTGTGCCGGCTGGAATATACAGCGAGATCGTTTTCGGAGCGCGATCGGCCGGGTCTTTGGACAGCAGGTATGTTACCTCGTTGAAGACCAGCGCGAACACCAGCGAAATTGCGATCACGATCGCCAATCTCTTCAAATAGGGTCGCAGGTTTGATGCTTTCATTGCAATCACTGTTCTTTCATCAAATGCAGAAGATCTTGAGCGACCTTATCGGTCTCCATCTCATAGGGATAATTGATATGCCAGAGGCCTTGGGGATCTATCAGATAAGTCGGGGTGGAATGGTCGACCAGGTATCCCGCGGCGCTGCCTTCATCCTGTTGTTCCTGGTATACACCATAGGCTTTCCAAACCGGCTCTAATGTCCCCCGGTCGCCGGTCAGGCCGATGAACGTGGGATCGAAGTTTTGCAGGAAGGTGTTGATCGTCTCTACCGTATCACGTTCGGGATCCACAGTGATAAAAACGAAACGCACCTGATCGCTTTCTTCGCCCAGCAAGGTTTTGATCTGTTTGAACTCCGACAGGGTGATCGGGCAGACGTCCGGACAATGGGTATAACCAAAAAAGATCAGCACACTCTTCCCTTTTTGGTCGCTCAAGCGGAAGGGGTTGCCATTTTGGTCTGTCAGGTTGAAATCAGATGCCCGGGCAGGAGGATCAATGACCGTGCCATGATATTGGTAATTTTGATCGAGAAGATACCTGCCGATGACCAGCGTCAGCGCCAGTCCGATGACCACCCCAGAGACGAGAAACCAGATTTTGTTCATTATCTTAATAAAGATCTTCGTAGCTACTTGCCTGGCTGCGAGCTTTGAACTGGCAGCCAGGCTGATGAAGGAGCAAAACTTAGAGCGGCGGGACGCCGATCAGGTACAGCGCGGCGTAGAAGAAGAACCACACCACGTCGACAAAGTGCCAGTAAATGGCGGCGGCTTCCACCGGCCAATGGCGCTCGGCGTTGTACAGGCCCCGGCGGGCATTACGGTAGACGATACCCAGGAAGATCACACCGGTCAGCACGTGGAAGGCGTGGAAGCCGGTCATGGTGTAGAACAGCGACCACAGCGCCGATTCATCCGGTCCATGTGGTGCAATCTGCCACTCGACACCCACCACACCGATCAGGAATAGGACACCCAGGATAATGGTGATTATGGTGCTGCGGAAATACGCCCTGGCGTCGCCGAATTTCATCGCAATTTCGCCGCGATAGGCAAAGTAACTGCTGAGACCGAGCACCGCTGTGACGATCAGACCTACTTCCTGGCTTAACTCCGGTCGATAGTTGGCGCCGTACAGGTAGAAACGAGCGGCAAACAAACCGGCGAAGACGAACGCGTCGGATACGATAAACAACCACAAGCCCAGACGATTCGTGAATGTCCGTCGTTGGTAATCAGCCAAAGATACCGTGCTCATTAATGAACCTCCTCTTCCTCACCGGCAAAGGCGCGGCCGATGTGCATAAAATCTCGCACGACAAAGAAAGCCTTCAGGAATGCAATTGTCAGCAATGGAGCCCACCAGTAGGGGGCATATTTGCCGATGAAATATTCGCCAACAGTCAACGCCGCCAGCAGGATCAGCACGGTGTCGCCGATGCGGTATGCCATCTTTTTCTTCTCTTCGATTTCCATGGTTGTTCTCCTGTGCCCGTACCACGGCGTCCCTGGACGTAACCGAAAGGGGCCACCGAACAGGCATTTAAATTGACTAGTCTGCTGCGCCGGCAGCGGCTGGCTCGACGCCGCCGGGTAACGTTCCCTCTTCGGCCGGAGCCGGAGCACGGTCCGGATCGATGCTGACATAGGCGCCGGGCTTGCCATAATCATATGGCTCGCCGACCACCTCGAACGGCTGTGGATAATTGTGCAGGGGGACCGGCGAGGGTAGCATAAATTCGGGCGAGCGAGAGCGCCACGGATTGCGAGATGCGACCGGGCCGCGTTTCAGGCTATAGGCGAAGTTGAATACCGCGATCAGCACGGAAGTGAAGATCACGAATGCGGCCAGGGTGATCAGAAATTGTTGCGTAGAGATCCCGAGCGCTGGGTCGTAGTCGCCAATACGTCGGCGCATGCCCAGCAATCCCACCTGCATCTGACCCAGCGATTGCACATAAAAAGCTGGCAGCATCAGGTAGAAGTGGATTTTGCCTAACCTCTCGTTGTACATCCGTCCGGTCATCTTCGGGAACCAGTAATATAAAAAGGCGAAGAACGGGAAGATAAACCCGCCAAACATCGTGGCATGGAAATGCCCGACGATCCAATAGGTGTCCTGTAAATGCAAGTCGGTGGCGACAGTGGCGTTGGGTGGACCGCTCAGGCCGCCCAGCAGAAAGATCGAAATGGCGCCCAATACGAAGAGCATGGGCGTCTCGAACGAGAGCTTGCCCTCCCAGATTGTTGCGACCCAGGAAAAGAACTTTACGCCTGTCGGGATGGCTACCAATAGCGTGGTGTACATGAACGGGATGCGCAGGTAAGGAGGCATACCGCTGGTGAACATGTGGTGTGCCCATACCAGAAAACCAACCAGGGCGATGGCGAAGGACGAAAGCGCAATCCAGCGGTAGCCGAAGAGCGGCTTGCGGGCGAACACCGGCAAAAGCTCGCTGATCACGCCCAGTCCGGTCAAAACGAAAATGTAGACCGCCGGGTGCGAGTAGAACCAGAACAGGTGCTGGAACAGGATCGGGTTGCCGCCCATCTGCCCGACGAAGAAACCCATGCCAAATAATCGCTCGAACAGCACCATCTGGAAAGACAGGCCGATCAATTGCGTGGCGGTCAGGCCGATGATGGCCGTCGCCAGGGCCGACCAGACGAAGATCGGCATGCGGAAGTAGCCCATGCCCTTGGCGCGCATGCGGATCGTGGTGGCGATCACGTTCAACGAGCCAAGGATGGATGACAGTCCGGCGAAATAAACCGCCAGGAAGAACATATCCATGCCCAACGGGGCTTTCTGGCTCAACGGAGGGTAGCCGGTCCAGCCGGTATCGAAGCCGCCGAAAAGTATCGTGGTGAGCATGATGACCGCCGCCGGGACGTTAATCCAGAAGGCAAATGCATTCAGCCGTGGAAAGGCCATATCGTTAGCGCCGATCATCAACGGCACCAGATAGTTGCTCATCGCGCCCACGCCAAGAAGCATGCCGATGATCATGACGATTCCGTGCAGGCTCATGACCGTGTTGTAAGTTTGCAGCGTGACCACTTGCATCCCCGGCTCTGCCAGCTCGGTGCGGAAGATCAGCGCAAAGATGCCGCCGATGCCCATTATCGCCAGTGCGGTTACACCATATTGCAGGCCAATTGCCTTATGATCATATGAGACGCTCAAGAAGCGCCGCCAGCCCGAAGGGAAAGCATCGGGCGGGTGCTCGGCGGTCTCTTGTCCGTTCATCAGCTTTAGCCAATCGGTGAGCACGCCAACGCCGAACAAGAAGGCAATTGCCGCCAAGATCGTGCCCATCACCCAGGCTGGCTCGGTGAAGAAATATTCATTGCCTGTCGGGTTCCAGGCAATAAACGCCGGCAGTCCCAATACCAGGCGGATCACGGTCACCAGCAGGAGGCCTGCTGCGTAACCAGCCAGCATGAAGATCAGGCCGCGTATCATGCCCACGGAAAAGAAACCAGCTTTTTTCGTATCAGTCATTCCATCCTCCAAATTTTCGCTCGCCGGCTACCTACAGATCGAGTCCGCGTAAGCGATGAGATCCGCAATCTGCTCATTGGAAATCGGCTTTTTGGTCACGGGATCGATGAACTGGGCCGGCATGAGCCCGGGTGCAAAGCCTTGAACGATCTTGGCGTTGGAGTTCAGGATCGATTCACGGATGTATTCTTCGTCCACTGTTACCGTCGATCCGTCCGCCAACACTTCACTGCCATCGCAAAGCTCCGTCCAACTTGGCCCCACAATCTTTGTCCCATCGACACTGTGGCAGGAGCGGCAGCCGAAGTTTTTCGCCCACTTCTCACCCCGCACAACCGGGTCATCTGAGATGCCGGCGGCCTCATTTAGCCAGGAATCAAAATCAGCCTGGCTCAGAACGATAACGGGGGATTCCATGTATGTGTGCCGCAATCCGCACAGCTCTGCGCAACGCAAGGTAAACTCGCCCTGCTCGGTTGGCGTGAGGCGCAGGTCGCGCACGAAATCCTCGCCTCCCGGTAACGCATCCTGTTTGACACGAAACTCAGGCACCCAGAAGGAGTGGATGACATCCTCCGAGGACAGTAGTAAGATCGATTGCTTGTCTTCAGGCAGGTAGAGCTTATCCGAGATCACTCCATAATCCGGGTAAATGAAGCTCCAGGTCCATTGCTTACCAATGACCTCCACGCGCAAAGGCTTCGGTTCTGGCGTCATGGTGGCAGCCAGAGCGTTGCCGCCCAGGTAAGCGAATAACATCACAGTTGCCAATGGGGCTACCGTCCAGACGATCTCGAGCTTGGTGCTCCCCTCGATATGGGCTGCGTCCGCCGCATCGCCGCGCTTGCGTCGGAAGATGAAAATGCTGTATACCATTAATACGACGATCAGCGAGAACAGGAAGGCGATCACCTTTAGCTCAAGATAGAACAGTTGATCGATGGGCTGGGCCTGAGCGCTGGCTGCTGCGGGTAATATCCGAATGTACTGCATGCCAAGGATCAACAGCGCAGTTACAACCACCACCAGGAGGCTGGCAATCAGTAAATGGGTGGCTTTTTGTAGGCGATTTTTCATTGGGTTTCTCCTTGTGTCAACCTTCGTATCCACATCCCCGCGTTGGGAGATGATCTTGGAGCTTTCATCGGTATAAGTCCATTCCTCAAGCCAATCATCGATCTGGTGGGCAGCCATTGTCCGGCGGTCGTATACGATCGCATCCTGGGCGCTCTGCAAAGAGAGCAATACGACGCGCAGCTTTTTCTCCCCCTCGACAAACCTCACCAGGAATTCATCCCGATTGAGCTTCTCATCATCATAGTCAACGATAATCAAATCCGGGTTCAGCCGATCAAGCGCCTGCAGGGCTTCTTCCAGGTTGGACACCATGCCAACGATCTCGACACCGGCGTCTTCGCGCTCTTGCAGCAGGCTGCGCAACCCCTGGCCAAACAACGAGTGGCTGGAGGCAATCAAGACACGGCGGGATTTGGTCAAATCAGACGAGGACACTGCATCGAATTCCTTCAGATACAAAAGCTTTCCAGGCCTGAATTTACCAAATATAGCCGCTATTGTCATCAACCATGCTCTCAGCGTAAGGGCTATTTAACATTAACCGGGAGGGTGATTTTCATATCACCCGTTTCTGGTGTAAGTTATCTGTAATATCGTGCGAGTTGGCGATTTATTGGGGAAGTCTGTGAGGGTATAATTTACCTGGAACTAAATCGATCAGAGTGCTAGGATGCCCTTCATCTCGACAGACCAGATTCGAGCCTATCAAGCCCGGACTTTCCGCTCCACCTCAAATTTGCGCCTGCGCTCGCGCGACGAAGCCATTCAATTTGTGCAGGAGCGCGGCTTCGTTTACTTCTGGCCGATTACCGGTATCACCTTGCCCAGTCTATGGGCAGCCGTAGCCGGAGACCGGCCCGTCGCCGATGCCCATGACGACCCCGGACACGTAACCTGGGGCTGGAAGGACGCTCTTCTGGGTAGCAGCGCCTGGTATTACGCGAAGATCCTGCGCAAGAAAGCTACGATGGTTTCATTTAGCCTATTGCCATGTTTCTATGCTCTTTCCGAGAACTACGGCGCCTACGAGGAAGACTACCTCACCCAGTATGAGCAAGGCCGCCTGACTTCAGAAGCCAAAGCCATCTACGAGGCGCTGCTGGATAAGGGTCGTCTGGATACGGTGGAGCTTCGCCGTGTTACCCACATGAGCAGCCCAGGCAGCGAAGGGCGCTTCATCCGCGCCTTGACCGATCTACAGGCCGACTTTAAGGTTTTACCGGTGGGTGTAACACAGTCTGGCGCCTGGCATTATGCCTTTGCCTATGACATCGTAGCCCGGCACTACCCTGAGCTACCGGAAGAATCGCACCAGATCCGTGAGAATGAGGCACGGTTCAATCTGGCAAAAGCTTACCTCCGCTCGCTCGGTGCAGCTCAAACGCGCGATTTGATCAAGCTGTTTGGCTGGCGACCAGCGGACGCTGACTACGCAGTAAATGCCCTGGTCAATTCTGACCTATTAGTGAGTGGCTGCCAGATTGAAAGCCAACCCGGGGAGTGGCTGGTTTTCGCTGAATTAGCTGGCAGGTAACCATACCCGAGTAAGAAGACCTCTTTGACGCTGTGGTGGGATTGTTTGGCATGCTCAATCTATTTCTTGGACTGCGACCGTTTGATGAACCGGTAGGGCGTCCTTTGCGAGAGACTGAAGGCTAGATCCTCGGTCAATCGTGTCCGCCTCACGAACTGGAGCAGAATCCTGTATAATCAATATAGGTCCCTGTTGGCTGTGCACGGAGGTTTCAGCCTGTGAGGCACAGCTTTTTCTGGCATCGATGATTACACGTCAGTGAGCAAGATTTGTTAGGAGGCAATGAATGTTCCTGAAGCCCGAAGACCACTTTGTGATAACCACCATTGAACGTCACATATTAGAGGAGCAAAGCAACTTTCCGGAAGCTACCGGCGCGTTGACCCAATTGCTGTATGACATCGCTCTGGCAGGGAAGGTAATCTCAAGCCGAACGACGCGCGCCGGCCTGGCAGAAATCCTCGGTCGCACTGAAGATGTCAACGTCCAGGGTGAGGTGGTTCAGAAGCTGGATCGTTTTGCCGATCTGACCATCTCCAGGCTGAATGACCATACCGGGCGGTTGGCGATCATGGCCTCTGAAGAGAACGAAAAGCCCATACCTATCCCCGATCGATATCCGATTGGCAAATATGTGCTGTTGGTCGATCCATTGGATGGCTCATCGAATATTGATTACAACATCCCGGTCGGGACGATATTTTCAATCTATCGCCGCATAAGCGAATCGGGACCGGGAACGCTGGAGGATTGCCTCCAGCCAGGGCGTAGCCTGGTCGCAGCGGGTTATATTATCTATGGCTCCAGCACGATGCTGGTTTATTCCAGCGGTCAAGGTGTGAACGGCTTCACACTCGACCCGGCGGTGGGCGAATTTCTTCTCTCCCATCCCAACATCATGATCCCCGAAAAGCCAGCCTATTTCAGCGTCAACCTGGGTTACCGGGTGTACTGGAGCGAAGGGATAAAACATTTCACCGACTACCTCCAGGGCTTGGACGGTCAGCTTAAGGCGCTCTCTTTGCGCTATGTCGGCTCGCTGGTGGCTGATTTCCACCGCAACCTGTTGGCGGGCGGTGTGTTTTATTATCCGGCCGACATGAGAGACCCCAAAACACCGCACGGCAAGCTGCGCCTGACCTATGAAGCTGCGCCGTTGGCTTTTCTGGTCGAGCAGGCAGGTGGTTACGCCTCCGATGGACTGGGTAATATCCTGGACATTCAGCCTGTGGCCCTGCACCAGCGCACGCCATTGTTCATCGGCAATCGCGATCTCGTGGTCAAAGCAGAAGAATTTATCCGCCAGTATGATCAGGTTCGGGTTTAACAAATATACCCGAAGAACGGGAATTGTCGTGCCGGCTGAGCGCGGAAGGAAGTTCTTTGAATATGAAAGTTGCAATCATGATCGAAGGCCAGAATGGCCTGACCTGGCCCCGCTGGCAACGCATTGGTCAAGCAGTTGAGGAGCTGGGTTTCGCTGGCTTATATCGCTCGGATCATTACACCAATGCCAATCCGCCTGACAAGGAATCGCTGGAGCTGTGGGTCTCGCTGACCTGGCTTGCCAGCCACACCCGGCGGATTCAGTTTGGACCTTTGGTTACACCGGTGTCTTTTCGCCATCCAACCATGACCGCTCGCATGGCTGCGGCGGTGGATGATCTCTCTGAAGGCCGGCTGGTGTTAGGGCTGGGCGCAGGCTGGCAGGAACGCGAACACACTAACTATGGCTGGGACTTGCTGGATGTGGAAGGGCGCTTTGCCCGCTTCGAAGAGGGGTTGGAAGTCATCACACGGCTGCTGCAGAGCGATACACCGGTAGACTATTCCGGGGTTTATTACACATTGAAGGAAGGTATTCTTTTGCCACGCCCATCTCGCCCAGGTGGCCCGCCCATCCTGATCGGGGGGAATGGCGTACGCAGGACGCTGCCGCTGGTGGTCCGGTACGCCAGCGAATGGAACGCGGTTTACCTGACGGCGGATGAATTCAAGAAGCGGAACGCTGAGCTTGATGAACTGATGAGGTTGCAAGGGCGCGAACCGGTACAAGTGCACCGCTCGATGATGACCGGATGTGTGATCGGACGCAACCGCGCTGAAGTCGACCGCAAGGTAGAGGCGAGAACGCAGGGCAGGCGTACATCCAGGGAGCTGCGCCAACACGGTGTGATCGTGGGCACCCCTGAGGAGATCCCTGAACAGATTGCTTCCCTGGAGCAAGCTGGCGTCCAACGTGTCATGCTCCAATGGCTCGACCTGGATGATCTTGCGGGGCTTGAGAGGCTGGCGAAATCTATTTGAATATCGACGAAGTACTTTGGAGGGACCATGCGTACGAAAATGATTTTTCGTTGGACATGGGTGATAATCATCCTTGTGACTTTCAGTCTGGGCTGCAAGCTGGTTACCGGTATTTCTCAGGCGATTGCCGTAGCAACCCAGGTGGATATCGAGGGACTGGCTACGGAGGTTGACCTGGAAAACCTAGTTACGCAAATGGGCAGCCTTGCGACCGAATTCGATCAGGGCGCGTTCGAGACGGAAAACAGCCTCATAGCGACCCAGATGAGCGCGATGTCAACCGAGATTGGGCTGGGCGAATTGATCACCCAAGTGCCGGGCTTGCAGGGGACGCTGGCAGCCTTTGTCACACCGTCTGGTTTTCCGGCCGATATCCCGCTCTTGGAAGGCGATCGGACCTTCATGGGTGGGACTGCAAATCAGCTTCAATACGCGGTTCGAGCGGAATTATCCGAGGCGGTCGAGTTCTACCGCCGCGAGATGACCACCCGCGGCTGGGTCGAGGGGACTGGAAGCCGTGTACAGGATAAGGTCGCTACCCTCGTATTTCAGCGTGGGAACCGCACGGCGATTGTAACCATCACCGAGGATTTCTTCTTCGGGGTGATCATATCGATTATCATCGAAGGCTAATACCGGTTGGATTATTTGAAACGCTCACCCGGGGTGTGGATCGGGTTGGCGGCTGCTTTGATGGTCATCCTTGCCTGTATCTGCGGGCTGGTGCTGATTTCTGGCCTGGCAGCTTACCGTGGCAGCCAAACTGAAATGCCAGCAACGCCAGTTGGTGATCCATCTGGCCTCTCGCTTACCCCATCATCGCCTACCAGACCGGTTCTACTGGTCCCTACGCTGCCCCTTACCAATGCCGGCTGGCCGATCGAAGACGTGCCAATGCCTGCCGAAGCGGACCTTGGCACGTTAGTCGGTTCAGCCGACTCCTTTTCTGTAATCACCGATCAAGACTTCAAGGAGGTGCTGGATTTTTACCAGGCCGAGATGGAGGTTCAAGGCTGGTTAAAGGTCGATTATGGCACCCGCATTACACCCGGGGATGCGGAGCTACACTACAGGAAGGATGATACCAACCTTATTGTGATCCTCGCTCGCATCCCCTTTGTTGGCACACTGGTTCATATCCGTGTGCAACCTGTCTGACGTAATCTGCCCTCACGATTTCATCGTTTTACGGTAAACAAACTGCCCGCGCCGCGCCCGTACACTTCGGGGAAATAGAACTCCTGCGCTGTGGTCGGGATAGTCTGAAAAACACCCGGCGTCCCGGCGCGTGCCAGGTAAGTATAGATATAGGTGCCAGCGGGGAGGTAATCAGACGACAACACCACCTTCTCATCGCGAAATTCGATGTGCTTGAACAGCCACCACCCCCAACCGCGCCAGAACACATCCTCCCAGCCATACTCTTGCGGCACCTCCAAGCTTTGCGGGCTGGTGCTTAGCGACTGATCCACCGCTTCCAACCCGGCGGGGAGCGGGTCTTCTACTACGACATAATGCAAAGCGTGCGGTGCGACAACAGTTACCCGCACCAGCAGCAGCTCACCTTGCCGGGCTTCTGTGACCGGGGTTTCCGTGTCAGTGAGCTGATAGTAGCTGCGCGAAACCACGATCCCCTGGTCGAGCGGCTGGATCTTATCCACCGGCAGAGCCACGGTGAGATGAGCGGTGTAATACAGATTCCCCGGGCCAACGACGCGGGCGAAGGAAAGGCGGTTCAGCTGGTCACTCAGCATATCACGGATATCGACTACCATCTCCTTGGTTTGGCGCAGCGTTTCCTCATTCGCTGCGCCGCTGCCCAGCTCTTGATTGTTCAAAGCCACGGCGTATGAGTAGTCGGCTTCCAGCTCGCCGCTGGCCACCATCCAATGGGTCAATGCCATCAGCGTCCAGGCTGTCTCTTGTGTGCCAAGCCAGTGCCCGTCGGTCCGATGGCTCATCAGCCAGCGCACCGCGTTGGCGTTGACCGGGTTATCCGGATCAATCGTGCTCAGGGTCGCCAGCACGATCGCCGTGGTGCGCGTATCCGTGTTCCAGTTCCAGCGGTCAACCTCCTTTTCCTCCCAGTGTGCGCCGGTAGCAGAGACGATCGCCTGGTTGGACAGGTCGGAGAGGAGCGTTTTGAGGCGCGGGTCGTCAGCGTCGATCCACTGCAACGCCTGGGTTAAAAACGATTGGGAGTAGATCGCCATACGCTGGCGTTGGTCGTAGAGCTGAACGGTTCTGCTGACGTCGGGCTTCCCGGCCCGCGCCAGAACATACAACAAGAAGGCCTGGCGATTGACCAGATATGGCTCTTTTAGCCCGACGATTGGAATAATCTGCACGCGCAGGTAGTTAAGGCCGCGATCGATCACGCTTTGGGTAACGGTATAACCGGCCTCTTGAGCCTCTACCAGCCCCAGCAGGGCGTATGCACTGGTCAGCGGGTCGCTTTTACCCTGGCTCCACCAACCCCAGCCGCCATCTGCGTTTTGCAGGTTATATATCTGTTGCAGCGCAATGCCCACCTGTTCCTTGAGATTGGTCTCCAGCTCCGGATCGCTCAGACCGGCGGCTTTCATCGCTTGGGTAGTGAGCACGTTGGGCAAGAAGCTAGAAATGGTCTGCTCGATGCATTCGTAGGGGAAATGCTCCAGGTAGGTCAGGCTATCGGTCATACTGGCAGCTAAGGATGGTGAGACTTTGATGCTCAGCTCGCCTTCTTCGGCCTGCATCGTCTGAGGGAGGAAAATCCCCTCGGTTTGCGTACCCCCCGTGTTCATCTGCCCGGAAGTGCCGACTGTCTCGCGGGCTGCATAGCGATAGACCGGGATACCCTGGTTATCCAGCGTCCCCTGGGGCGGGCGGCTGGCATCCTGGTATTCACTGCCTTGAGCGCTGAACACCAGGTCGACGCGTTGGGCATCCGGATTGGTGGTGACGTTCCAGGTGACGTAAGCCTGTTTTCCGGCGGGGACGTCCACCTCCTGTTCTGCAGGGCTATTCAGCGTGAGGCCCACTGCCTCCAGGGAGACAGTCACACTCAGATTTTGATCGGTGTTATTGTGCACCGCGGTCCCCAATATCGCCTGGTCGTTGGCGACGAAAAAGCGAGGCGTCTGCGGGCGCACCAGCAGCGGTCGGGTGCTGATCAGATCGTTGGTGGTCTGCCCGACATGGGTCTCCCCGGTCACCGCTCTGGCGTCCATCCGCCAGGTGGTCATATTGTCTGGCAGGGAAACCAGCACGGTGGCCTCGCCATCGGC
>Ga0154774_1102_pt1 | contig 14368 bp, 15 predicted proteins | sample Rifle2008BG16ft_FD_105782 | JGI IMG/M metagenome (GOLD analysis project Ga0154774, IMG submission 105782) | Chloroflexi bacterium RBG_16_57_11
TTTATACTTAATTTTACCGGGCATCGCTCAGGTGCGACGCACTGTTCACAGGTGCAACGCACAGGCGAACTTTGTTCGCACGAAAGTGCGTCGCACCTGTCATTGTGAGATAGGGTTGCCATAACAATGAACCCGGAGCGAGCTATTCAGTTTGTCAGAAGCCAGGGCAATGCTATCGAACAGGCCCGGCTGAGGGTTATCCTGGCAAATGAGCCGCCCACTCCGGCGGTCGTCGCTGGGCTGTTCGCCGGCCAGCGGTCGGATGGCGGCTGGCCGGCGTTCTGGGCGCAGGACTACAGCTCGCTGGACGCCACCTGCTTCCGGCTGGCCCAGTAAGAAACTTCCCCCCATTTTTGACATGCACGTGAGTGCTCCTCCGCCAGTTGATTTTCTCCAAAAGAATGCTATACTGAAATCAAGGAAAACCGTCGCTTACTATTGGTGGCATCGTTCGCGGTGATCGAAACCGATTTATAGACGGGAGACTTCCATGGTCGAATGCATCCGTCGCCACACCTGGTCAAGCTGGATTCTGCCAGCGATCTTCGCGGGGGGATTCATCATAGTTGCCTTGGCATGCAGGCAGCTTTCACCAGTGGTCGTAACGGTCGTACCGATAACCGTGGAACCCAGGCTGGTAACCGTCGAAGTCCCTTACGAGGTCACCCGAATGATTACCAAAAAGCAAAGGATAACCCAGGAGGTGACGCGGCAAACCGTGGTCGAGATCATCCAAACCGTCGAAGTGACCCGCCTGGTGCCGGTTACACTCACCCCATTTCCGCCATCGCCGTTACCTTTACCGACCACAACGCCTTCGCCTACCACCCAGTTGTCCCAGGGAAATCGCCTGAATGTTCCGCGCACGCTTCACACGGCCACAATCCTGGCCGACGGCCGTGTGTTGATCATCGGTGGCTACACGGCTCCAAATACGGATACCGCCAGCATCGAGATTTACAACCCCACTGACCGTACTTTTCGCCTGAGCGGATCGCTGCGTGATGCGCGCCACGATCACAGCGCGACCCATCTACTGGATGGGCGCGTGCTGGTCATTGCAGGCTATGCGGGCTATTGGTTGAGCAACGCCGAGCTCTACGACCCATCCGCAAACGTTACAACACGGACGCTTCCAATCTATTCCCATGGCGTCGAGCATACCGCCACCCGGCTTAATGACGGACGGGTGCTCGTTATCGCAGGTGCCACCCGCTCGGGATCACCCGGACCAGATGACCGTGTGGAAAACTTCGATCCGCGTACGAATAACTGGCAAAGAGCCGCCCCGCATGTAGACATTGAAGGCAGTCATACGGCGACAGTTCTCACCGATGGGCGTGTCCTGGTGGCAGGTGGAAACGCCGATCCATCGATTTATAACCCTAGCAACGATACCTGGCAACCGGCCGGGGAATTATTCACCGATCGTTGGGAGCCGATGGCGGTGCAGCTATTCGATGGGCGGGTGCTCTTAGCCGGCGGCAGGCTACGCACTGAGGAGCGAGTCATCCAAAGCGTAGAAATCTATGATCCTGCCAATGACACCTGGCGACAGGCTGCCTCAACCAGTCAGCCTCACTACCGTGGCACAATGACCCTCTTATCCGATGGGCGGGTGCTGGTAGCCGGTGGCAGCAGGCTGCTGGACAACGCCTGAAACGATCCATCGGCGATTCTGAACAGCGTGGAAATCTACGATCCGATCAGCAATACCTGGAATAATGTAGCCACCCTCCAACAGGCACGTGCCGAGCACACAGCAACCTTACTGCAAAACGGGCGGGTGTTAATAACCGGCGGGGTCGGCCCGGGCAACGTGATCCTGGATAGCATCGAAATCATAGCACCACCTGCCCGATAAAACGATTGGGGATCTCAAGCCAAATGAATGTGTGAAATTAATCATTAATTTCCTTTTATACTTTATACTGTATGATTTAGTATCAGCGGAGAGTTAGTAAATTCTACGAATTCGGGAAAAACAAATTTTGATTGTGGTTTAGGAGGAAATGCCTTATGACACCAACCAGCATTCTTCTCATTCGAACCTGTGCCATAATTACCTTTTTATTTACATTCTTTTCACCCTTGGCCGACAGCCCAACCGCAGGTCGCCTCAATGTTTCTCCACCATTACCGATGTCCTCCCCCGCGCAGGGCGTAGGGGTCACGACCATCGAAACCTCCCACGATTATGATGCGAATCAACAGCCAGTCGCCGACACGATCATTTATCTGCCGATCGTTATGGATTACTTTTACTCATACAGCGGCACAATCACCGATAATGGGATTCCCGTCCCGGATCAGACGGTTGACTTGCGATTTTTTGATGGGTCGTCCTGGTCGACATTTGATACGCAGGTAACAAACCCCACCGGTACATACTACTTTACGAACCTGCCAATACTAGACAGCGGCCAGGAATATTATGTACGCTGGTTGAATGACCTGGACGACCCCAACTACCTGTCGGCCTATTACTGCGACACCTTAGACCTCGACAACATTGGATACACTCCAATGATCTGTGATTTTAACATCCACAATATTATCCATGTAGCCCCAGCTAATGCCGCATCGGTTCAATTGCCAAAAAAATTCGAGTGGACACTGCGTTCAACCACCTCGGACAGTTATGAGTTCGATCTCTCAGATACGGTCGACGACGATCCGTGGTGGTGGACCGACCCACCTTTGGGATATACCAGCTCCTATCGATTAACCTCTCTACCGGCAGGTTTTCAGACGAATGTAACATACGGCTGGTTTATGGGAGTGTGGGGGATAAACGGAATGGGATTCTCTTTCTACTATCGGACGGTGACTTTTGAGAATACCGGAAATGTGATCATCGGGCCTGAATTACCGATCGATAACCAGGCATGGTTGAATCGTAAAGAACGGGATATGACTTTCCCCGTAAAAGAAACCCATTAAACCCGGCATCGAGTTGCCAATAATTGATTAATGAAGAGGTGGCATGGCAAAGAGAGATAAGACTGCGCTCGTCCTTGCGGGTGGAGGGCTGACTGGGGCGGTTTATGAAATCGGCGCATTGCGCGCCATCGACGATCTGCTGATCGACCGGACTGTCAATGATTTCGATATCTATGTCGGCACAAGCGCTGGCTCGCTGGTGGCAAGTTTCATCGCCAATGGGCTAAGCCCTGAAGAGATGCTGCAGGTCATTGACGGCTCGCACCCGTCGGCTAACACAGTCGAACGGAAACACCTCTTTAACCTGGACTGGCAATCGTATTTCAAGTGGGGTCTTCGTGTGCCGGTAAAGCTGGTCGAAGCCTGGTCCCATTACCTGCGACACATCAACGACATGACCCTGTTCGACCTGTTCTGGTCGCTCTCCGAGGCGTTACCGGCTGGTTTCTATGACCCGATGGGGCTGGAGCGCTTCGTGCAACGAGGCCTGCACGACCTGAACTTCCCTAATGATTTCAACCAGCTCGAGCGCGAGCTGTATATCATCGCCACCGATCTGGACAGCGGACAGCGGGCGATCTTCGGCCCCGGTCATCTGGAGGCAACGATAGCCCAGGCTGTGGCGGCTTCCTCCGCATTGCCCATCGTTTACAGGCCGGTGAGTATCGGCGATCACGAGTACGTCGATGGCGGCACACGCGGCAATGCCAGCATCGACCTGGCCATTGAGCAAGGCGCCAAGCTGGTGGTGTGCATCAACCCGTTGGTGCCTTTCGATAATCAGAGCAAAGAGAAGATCCCTTTCTTAGGGCCGGACGGCGGTCACCTGAGCGAAAAAGGCGTGCAGTCGGTCGCCAACCAGGTGTTCCGCATCATGCTTCACTCTGGATTGAATTATCACGTCAAGCAGCTTCGCCGCGCGCATCCTGAGGTAGATATCATCTTAATCGAGCCAAAACCGGAAGATTACCAGATGTTCTTCTATAACATTATGCGCTATTCAGCCAGGCTGATTGTGGCCCGCCATGGTTTTGAATCGGTGACAGTCGATCTGGCAACCGATTACCAGATGCACAAAGCCGTGCTGGCGCGCCACGGCATTCCGATCACCCGACGTTTTGTAATCGAGGAGACGGCCGAGATCATCAACTCCAATTATGATCCAAAAGTGATCCGGCGCGTCCTCGAAGCTCGGACGCCGCGCTGCGGTGCGCGCCGCCGCCATACCCCTTTGTGCCAGCTCGATCGCACTCTGGCAAACCTGGAGTTGACTCTGGACCAGATCAGCGGGGAAATCAGTTTGATTGATCTGTCAGGCTGACTTTTAGTATCCATCCAGGCCAACTTCTTCTAGAACTTTCGGATAGAAGGCCTGTGCGCTGTGAAAGATATCTTCGAAAACAAATGACTTATAAATTGGGCCGCGCACGACAAGCTGGCGCGCGGCCACCGCGCTACCCAGACGTAGCTCACCCAACAGGATTTTATGTAACGCATCGGCGCTCAACTCAATTTCAAGATCGGGTCGTAGGGATGTTTTTCCATAGGTGATATGTGGCGGATCTTTCCGGCCATTGACGACGACATCCGTCTCCGGTGCCGTGACCCTCATTCGCAAGATTAACCTGGATTTGACAATCGATCTCGCAGCTTGCGGATCCTGTCCAACCCGGACGAACAAAGTTTCCAGGGTCGTATGGAGTAAATCGGCGCTTGAGAAAACTGGCATTTGGTATCACCCCAGGAATACAGACCGCCGGGTCGAAAGCCGGGAATAGATCATGTTTTGCACGACATTCCGCGTCTGGTCTGTAAGCTGCGACACCAGGACCATGTTATTCGCTGCGCCCGGACCATAGTTATCTGTTGGGATTGGCTCACCAATATCGATATACCATTTGGTAGGCATGGGGACAAAACCCAGTAAGCCGAACCAGGGCCATGTAATCGAGATCGGGAAGTACGGGAAGCCGATCAGACGGGCCATAAAGTCTGATTTTGCTAGAGAAATATAAGTCTCCTCAGCTCCAACAACAGAAACCGGGATCATCGGCGCACCAGTCTTAAGCGCCATGCGCACAAAGCCGCCACGGCCAAAACGAGCCAGGCGGTAACGCTCTTTATACAGCTTGCCCACCCCCTTGTAACCCTCCGGGTAAACCGCGACCAGCTCATCCATGTTGAGCAGTCGCACACCGTTTTCCTCTGTAGCCAGCACCTGCCCCAACTTTGTGAAAAGCGCCGAGAAAAATGGCAGGGTTGGAAACCAGGTGGCATAAAGTGTACGTACCAGGCGTTGTGCCGGGTGTTCGTTATAGACTGCCGTCCCAACCATCGCTCCGTCCCAGGGAAGCTGACCGGAATGATTGCATACCATCAGCGCCCGTCCCTCATCAGGTATGTTTTCCATGCCGGATGTCTGAACTCGCCAATAGGTGCCATACATAAAATTCAAGAAGGGCGTCACTGCTTGCAGGACTTCGGGGTCATATCCCCATTCATCGGTCTCGTACTCACCCCGCACACGCCGTTTTAACATATCTGTCTGGTAGTCCAATGAATAATTGACCATGTACCAGATGCCCTTCCAGGTGTCAACATCCAGCAAATCCTGGCTGACTGACGAGCGCAGCTTATCCAGTATCGCCAGCCCCATCTCGGGTGAAAACCGGCCTAAATTCGTCTCGATAAGGTCGATCATCCGCCGGGGAGAAAAAGCCGGCGGGACATAGTCCGGGTTGATCGCCTTCAATCGCTCTATCAGGGCGTCCAGCTCTTCGATCAGACGAAGTCGCTTTTCATCGTCGGTCAATTCTTCTTCGTTGAATTCAGCTTCGACGACGGAGGGGGGTTCTAAACTTTCTACCTCTTCCGGCAGCGCATCATCAGCAGAGTAAATCGGAGGCAATGGCTCATCTTCCGCGAAGGCTTCCAGGGGTTGGTTTTCATCACTCATGATTGCGTCTCCTCCAGGTTACTGCTGCTGATTTCACGCGCCCGGTTACGCCGCTCGATGGTATCCCGCAGCCGCTCTTCGTCATATGCCAGGGCTGCGGATTCTGGCATATACCGGCGCAGGCGCTGTTCGCCGGCAAACTCGCGCAGCGCCTCTTCAGCAGTATAACTCGGCACAAAGCCAAGGTCTTCTCGCATCTTTGTCAAATCGCCTACCCACGGATACCGCAGATAATCTATTTCGATCGGCCAATGGCGCCCGGCTGAGACCCCCGCCATGCCCATCACATCTGCCCCCAAGTAAGCAAACAAGTGAAAGACAGGGATCGGCAGCTTGGATGCCAGCGCGACCAGACGACTGAGCGGGAGAATTCCTTCGGCGGCAACATTAAATACACCCGGCACATCATTCTGGATGGCATAAACCAGCGCTTCGACGACATCCTTTTCATGGATCACCTGCATCAACGGGTCGAAGCCCAATAATACCGGCGCCATGGGTTGTTTAAGAAAGCGTGTCATCGGGGTGTCGGCTTGCGGCCCTATGATGCTGGCAAAACGCAAGATGGTCATGACCATCTCCGGCACCTGACGACGAAAACCGTTGCAAAACGCCTCGATTTCGACCAGGTTGCGCGTGGTTCCATAACTGCGCCCGGTCTGTGGCGGTTGCTGCTCGGTGATAAACGATGGGTTGCTGGGATTAGCTCCGTAAATGGACAGGCTGCTTTTCAACACCACCTTGCGAACACCGGCTTCGGCGCAAGCCCCAAGGACTTTCATGGTCCCCATCACATTGACATCGAAAGCTGCTTCAGAGGCGCGTACGCTCTCAGCAAAGACCAGGTGACAGACCGTATGGACTTGTTCGGATTTTAGCAGATCAACAAAAAGTGGGTTGCGGATATCGGCCTGAATAAAATCCAGTCCCTTTAATGACTCATCGGGCGGCTCAGAATCCAGCCCAATCACGTGGTAGTCCGTTTCTGGGGTGGCCGGGCTGAGTAATCGGGAGGCAACCTGGGCGCCCCAAAAATCCGCCACCCCGGTCACTAAAATTATCTGTTTATTGGACATTCAGACTCTCCTCTTCGCACGGGATAATCACTTTTTATTTTTTACCTGCCGGCGATACAGCAGCAATCCCAGCGCGCCGAGCGCCACTCCAACTCCCAACCAGGTCTGCCACCCAGATTTTCCGGATCGCACGCCTTTCGCCATCGGCGCGATCGCCTCCAGTTTCTCGCTGGCTTCGCGTTTTACAATTGTAAACCTTTCTGGATCGTTGCGCAATTGATCGGCTAATTGTCGCCTGGCCTGGATATCTTCGTCGGTGATATATTTCCCGAAGGAGCGCAGACCTGCAAGCTGAAAATTATGTTTTTTAAACAGATGGTAAATTTCTTTGACCCGCTCCAGGGAAATATTTCGGCCCAGGGTGTAATCCTCAAAGCGACCCTCCATCGCCAGCAAAGCCGTCTCTGCCAGGCAGGCGTAGGCGGTTTTCGGCGGCAGGCCGATATCATAACCAAAGTTGATATCTCCCGGGACGAGCACTTCACCGCTCTCAATCACCAGGACATCCGGGCGCAGGTCGGCCTCGGCCGGGTTGATATCTGGCGGGCGAGCTACATCGCAAATTACTGCGCCCGGCTTGCAACGCGTGATATCCAGCACTCGCTGTCCGAAGGCTGATGTCGAGGTAACAATCAAGTCGCATTCACCGATCATCTCGTCGGCTCGCGTGCCTATGGTCACATGAGCCCCAGGAGTTTCAGCCATAATCTTGCGCTTCAGGTCGATTAAGCGCTCCGGCTCTATCGATATCAGGACGACGACGTAGATCGCCTGAGCTAACAAACGAGCGCATACTGATCCGATCGAGCCAGTGGCGCCGATCACCATGGCTTTCCCTCGGGTGAGATCAGTGGCACCCATCTTGATCACCGCCTGCTTGGCGGCTTCCAAGGTTGCTGCAACGGTCAGGCTATTGCCGCTTGTAATGGCGATATCGGCTTCGTGGGCGACTGTGATCCCGGCGTCACCCACGACACTGGTGAAAGCTCCCAGACCCAAAATGCGCGCCCCTCGCCGTTCTGCCATCCGCGCAGCCATGTTCAGCCGTTTGTAGGTAAACCGCTCACCGCGGCTCATCATCTGGCGTGGTGTGGCACCCAGCGAGATCAGATATCCCTCGATGCGCTGCCCGGTGGCCGGCGACTGCCCACCGGTGATCCGTGACAGGTAGATTGGCGGAAACACGGCCGCAACCGGCTCGAGGATCGCATCCGGCAGGTAACGCGTCCACCTGAACAAAGGATGTTTATGAATGAAGCCCACCTCTAATGGATGGATGACGAACGCAAAACGGTTGATCCCGGCCTCGTCGGGTTGAAGATAGCGCAGGTCGGGTCTCCAATCCAGGTCGGCGATCAGATCCAGATAGGTGTCTTCGCTCAGCCTCGTTGAAGAGTCCGGGCGAAGGGACGCCAGAACCGCCTCCACCGTTGCGTCGCCCCAACCACGCCAGTGTGCTCCCCCATCCAGGTTGGGGATCATGATTACAGCGATCGACACACCACGCTGTCGTAGATCATCCAGGTCCTCCTCGCTGGCGGCGTTCACTACCACCGTCTTACGCGCCAGCTTCGCTGGTGCATAACGACGGATGGCGCCAATATCACCTGCCAGCACATCCGCCCATTCAAATGGTTTTTTCACCCGAGGTGTTCCAGCCCTACCTGGCTGTGGGAAGATGCGCCGGAATGGGGCATCTTTTAGCTGTTCCAGAGTTGGGCTTGCCACCTGTTCCAGGGTTAAGCGTCGGCCCAGCCCAGTAAAATCCGGCATCGCAAAATACACCACTGGGTCGGCATATCGGATCTCCGAGGTGTGGCGGCTGAAAGCCTGCGCCATGCCTTCGTGATTTAACCCCGGTACCAGTAAAATTCGTTTCTGGCTGAAGATGCCAGGCTGAGCGCGGTCAGCCAGGATCACCCCCCAACGTTCTAGCCCCGCCCGAACGCCGCTGCCGTCAACCACCGGGGTAGCCTGGGCGTAATTGGCCAGCGTAATTCCTGTCTGGTGTGCTCTCTGCGATCCACCCAATCGGATCTGCGCCGGCAGACCTTCAAGCCCAATTGCATCCACCCTGTCATCATGATCGGCTATCCACCGGCGCGCAAGCTCGACATCTCCGCCACATCCCAGGCGTTTGACCTCGACTTGCTGACCCTGGAATTCAATCAATCCACCCTCCTGGCCGAAGCCAAGGTGGATTACGAGGATGCGCTTCATCACCGCCTGTATGGCCTATTTGAGAACCAGATCGGCATAACCTTTTTCGCGCAACAGCGCCGGATACACTTTATACAGCGGTTCTACCGCCGGAAGCAGCTTCAATATTTTCGGGATAGGCCCTTGGGCGACGATATCCTTTTTCGCCAAGGCAGAAACTAAATTGACCTTGCCATGCCAGAAGGCGTGCGCAATATCAGCCTTCATCGTCATCTTCACATCCGGCTTTAAGTCGCTCGGCCCGTGGATAACATCACAATATGCCCCCTGCTGCGTTGGTTTATCCTTGGCGTTAATTGTGGTCATGGCTTCCGGGTTGGAGTAACGAAATTGGATGATGATACCCGATTTGGCAATCTTAGGTCCCACCTGGGGGTCCTTCTTGGCCCGGTCCATCAACTCCCCCACGCATGCATAAAATTGCTCTGAGTCTCGGAATACTGCCATGTTTTCTCCTCTGCCTTCGGTCAAGAAGTTTATGAAGATTCTTTTGTTTGATTTGAAATAGTATTGTAGAGAAATAATCTTCAGTCAAGAAAGATTATAATGTACCAGAAATACTCTTGACACTCATGACGCGGTGTGTTATACTATTTACGACGCAACGCGTCATAACCTTGATGAATGAAACTCATTGAATCTGATGAAGAAAGTAGATAGGAGATAAAACCATGGCAACTAAAACCCAGACCCCGGAAGTCCTCGAACACACCAACGGTAAAGAAGAACAAAACCCGCTGCTCGAGGCAGTGCGCAAAGTCCTGCTGGCAGGCATCGGCGCTTTCGCGTTGGGCAAGGAAGAGATCGAGGATTTCGTCGACAAGTTGATCGAGCGCGGCGAGATCGCGGAGAAAGACGGCCGCAAGCTGGTACGCGAAGTGATGGATCGCCGGAAAAAGGACGCCGAGAAGGCAGAAGATGAAATCACCAAGCGCATCGAGAGCGTTATGGAGCGCATGAATGTGCCATCGAAGGCCGACATCGACGCTCTGAGCGAGAAGATCGTCGCCCTCTCCAAGAAGGTTGACGAGCTGAAGAAGAGCTAATCCCTTTCCTGTGTAGCTACGCTAGATAGTTTACAATGCATGTTCCCTCCTTTCGCTGATTGCGAAAGGAGGGATTTTTTGACATGTTGAAAGGTCAGCATGCTCGTCCTAGAGCCACCAAAGCCAGCCGATTCGTAGAGCATTTATCCAACACGCTCCGGAGATGACGTATAATAGGGCGGTGAATGCGAATCAAGGTTTCCAAGATAAAAGGACTTCGAAAGTTCTCGAATAATCATCCATGGTCACAATCAAGCGATATCCCAACCGTAAGTTATACAACACCGAGGCGAAACAGTATATCACGCTGGAAGGCGTCGCCGACCTGATCCGCCAGGGCGCCGAAATCCAGGTAGTCGACCACGCCTCTGGTGAGGATCTTACTGCTCTGACCCTTACTCAAATCATCCTCGAGCAGGAGAAAAAACAAAGCGGACTCCTGACCAACTCCTTCCTCACCGGGTTAATCCGTTCGAGCAGTGATCGGCTGTCCTCAGTGCAGCGCAGCCTGATGTCACCTGCCAGCTTCTGGCACCAGATCGATGAAGAGATCAAGAGCCGCATCCAGGCGCTGGCACGCCAGGGTGAAATCTCCGAAAAAGAAGCCAAAACGCTGATCGACAAGATGATCCAGCAAGGCGCCAGACAGATGAGCCGTTTGACGACCACGGATGAAGCCGCGCTGGAGAACTACCTTCGTCGGCGCCAGGTCCCAACTCAGGAAGACGTAGAACGGCTACACGCTCAGATCGAAGAGCTGACGGCCAAGATCGAAGAATTCTCTCGGACAGAAGGTTAGATGGGTCATGAATCGAATCTGGAAATATCTGGCTTTGTTGAGCCTGCTGCTCAGCGTTCTGGCATGCAAGCTAAGTGAAAGCAGTAGCACACCCACAAGCATTCCAACCCCTCCTGCAGAGCCGATCGCGACCTTTACCCCGCTGCCAGCAGTACATGTCCAGCCTGGCGAAGCTCATCCGGACGAGCCGGTTTTTATCAGCGGTGAGATCCCATACACATCGCGCTTCTTCGTGGATAGCCTGGCGGAACCGTTCGTCATGCTGGAAGACGAGGCAGGTTTTGCGAAGCGAGATTTTGAATTTATCTTTTCACCAGCCTCGCAGCTCATCGGGCCGGTCGAGGTGAGCCCTGATTTGAAACTGACTTATTCACTTTCGCTGCCAGCCATCCCCCAGGGTACTTACCTGGACCTGGACAACGACGGAGAGCAAGATACCGGGGTGCAGGTGTTCGCCATAGCTTACTGGTCCAACACCTGGCGTGATCCGTTTCTTGAGCCACGCGACGGAAAGGGTTGGTCGAGCGCTTATGCCTCGACCACCACCGATTCGGAGCAGGAGTACGAGATCACCGGCGGCACATTGGTCGTCTGGTCGCCAGATGAATTACAAGCTTTTCCGACTGGTTTCGGCCCAGACGGAAAGTTGTTCACTGCAGACGACCCGACCGCGCCCATCCCTGCGGGTTACAACCTGGTGGACTTAAACCAGGAACCGTTCCGTGTTTACAAAGAATCACGCCCGGTGATCGATTTGATCGAAGGGGCGAGCGAAGTCAACGATTTTTCTGACCAGCTTTACACAGACGCTTTCAACTCGCTCTTTGATCAGGCATCGCGCGAATACCCCTTTACAACCGAAAAGGGGATTGATTGGGATACGCTCAAAGCAAAATTTGGCCCACAGGCTGAAGAAGCGAGCACCCCTGAAGATTTTTATCGCGTGTTGCGTGATCTTTCTTTTTCCATTCCTGATGGCCATGTGAATTTGAGCTTGAATCCAGATGTTTTTTACCAAGACTACGGCGGAGGCTTTGGATTGGTCCTGGTAGAGCTGAGCGATGGACGCGTGATCGTTAAGGAAGTTCTACCCAACAGCGTAGCAGAGAAGGCCGGCTTGGTCGCGGGAGCAGAAATCGTCCAGTGGAATGGGAAAGCAGTGAGCGAGGCCATCGAGTCAGTCATTCCCGGCCTCGGACCATACTCGACCGATCATGTCAGGCGCGTGAATCAGGTGAGCTTTCTCACACGCGTCCAACCTGGGACGAGCGTTCAGGTATCTTACAAGGACCCAGGAGACGCTCAAGAAAAGCAGGCTGAGATGGAATCTGAAGTGGAATATGACTCGTTATTCCGCACTTTCCCGAGCGCTGATGATGACCCACAGGCGTTGCCGATCGAAGCACGTACTCTGACCGATTCGGGCTTGGGATACATTCGCATCAACACCTTCAGCGACGACGAGAACCTGATGGCACGTCTATGGGATCGGTATATGCAGGGCCTGCTGGACAATGAAGTCCCCGGTTTAATCCTCGACCTGCGCCAGAACCCGGGTGGATCCGGTAGGATGGCGCAAGACTTTGCCGGATACTTCTTCGAAGATGAATTTCAACCCTTCACTGCCCTGCATTATAACGATATCAGCGGGCAATTCGAGGCGAGTAAGCACCCCAGTCGTATCGAACCGGCACCATCGTTTTTCGCGGGACCGATTGCGGTGTTAGTTGGGCCAGATTGCGTCAGTGCGTGCGAAGGATTTGCTTCTTCGTTGCAACACGACGGGCGCGTAATTGTAGTCGGACACTACCCTAGCGCGGGGGCGTACGGCGAAGTTGGACAGGGCCAATACAACCTGCCGGATGAATTGACCATTCAATTTCCTACGGGGAGATACGAAACCCCCGATGGCGAGCTGGCGATTGAAGGGGTGGGGGTTATCCCCGATATTACCGTGCCAGTGACAGCCGAAAGCGCCTTGGGCCAGGAAGATGCGGTGCTTCAAGCAGCGATCGAGGCGTTATTGGAGAAAATTCGCTAGGATTTTATCGAGCAAGCACTAAGATCGGCCGGTCGAACAGAGACAACAGTAAAAGCAACGCGGTCCGTGAGTGCTCTAGCGATCAAATTCAGGATTGTGAGAGGGAAGCGGTTTTTCCCCCGGCGGCCAATTTTCGAATGCGCGCAAAACCTTTATCTAAGATGTGTTCGATCTTTTGAGCTGTGTCTTCGAATTCCGACAGCCGACCGCCGATCGGATCAACAATATCATTCTTCTTGCCAACCATCTGGCTTAGCATGAAAATCTTGCCAACATATAGTGGAAAGGCAAAGTGCAACGCCTCACGCTGATTGCCCTCCATGGTCAAGATCAAATTAAAATCTTGAACCATCTCCGCCGTCAGTGGCTTGGAGGCATATTTATCCAGATTAATGCCGCGCGCTTTCAATACCTCAAGGGTAAGCTGGGCTGCGGGCACCCCGCGTTGCGCCCAGACGCCAGTCGAATCGATCCGCCATTCATCCGTTTCACTTTTGATTCTGGCGCGTAAAAGCCCCATCGCCATCGGCGAGCGGCAAATATTGGCTGTACAAACAAATAGCACAGAATGCATCCGTGTCTCTTCTAACCTCCTCTCAAAACGGCCTGGCCGACGAACGCCATAATTTACACTTCAGGCCGGCTACCCCTCCATCGAGATAATCTGATCCTCCCAGCGATGCCACGGGCCATGGTGCGCCGCAAGAATTTTGCGCCCTTCGCCAGGCGCTTCCAGACCCAATAGCTCCATATCCGCGTCCACCATCACTCGCACCAAGTCACGGAACATTACCCGAGGTTCCCAGCCCAGGATATTAATCGCTCGCGACGCATCGGCCTGCAGGTAATCCACTTCCGTAGGGCGGAAGTAGCGTGAGTCGATTTTGACATATTCCTTCCAGTCCAGGCCTACGTAACCGAAGGCTTCGTCCAGGAACTCGCGCACCGAATGCGCTTCGCCGGTGCCGATCACAAAATCGTCCGGTCCATCGTGTTGCAAGATTTTCCACATCGCCGCCACATAATCGGGGGCGTAGCCCCAATCCCGGCGTGCATCCAGGTTGCCAAGGTATAGCGCTCTCTGCTTCCCCGCCAGGATCCAGGCAACTGCTCGTGTTATCTTGCGTGTGACGAAAGTTTCACCACGTCGAGGCGACTCGTGGTTGAACAAAATGCCGTTGCTGGTAAACAAACGGTAGCCTTGGCGATAATTGCGCGTCACCCAATAGGAAAACACCTTGGCCGCTGCGTACGGACTTTGCGGCTCGAAGGCTGTAAATTCGTTTT
>Ga0154774_1092_pt3 | contig 14289 bp, 10 predicted proteins | sample Rifle2008BG16ft_FD_105782 | JGI IMG/M metagenome (GOLD analysis project Ga0154774, IMG submission 105782) | Chloroflexi bacterium RBG_16_57_11
ACAGGGCTAACAGGCGATCGCCAGCCGCTTGCACCCTGGGGTAGGTCACTATGGCTGGCCCGGCAGGCGCTTGGCGCGGGCAACCTGGACCTGGCAGGTGAGATGATCGGTGAGACATTGCGCGATGCGGAGAATGTACCACTGGTTGGTGTTTTACATTTACGCTATCTGGCTGCCAGCGGATTGGTGGAGTTACCGACCCGCCGTGAGCTGGCTTTGAGCTATCATCAGCGTTGGCCAGATTGCATCGCTTGTATGCTCTGGTTAGCCCAATGGTCGCTCGAGATTGGTGAAGCGGATTACGCCGTGGCGCTATTACATCAAGTAGTCTCGAGAGATATCGGTGGGCAGGTTGTGCAGCGCGAGTGGGGCGAGGAGCATCCCTACAAGGTTTTATGGCCGGAGAAGCTGGAATTGCCGTTTTCTCTCTTGCTCCCTGCCGAAGTTTCTGCCTATCTGGGTTGGAACCGCCTTCGACCAGGTGAAAAACCACGCGCACTGGATTCCGCCGCCCAGGTACCCGAGATCGATCCACAGCCTGAAGAAATAGCTGGATCAGGCATCGAGGAACAGGTCAATGCCCAGCCAATTCAGGAAGATGCCTCGGCGTTTATGCAGATTCCAGGTCTGGAATGGGCGCTACTCGAGTCGGATCCTGACAGTTTTTCGTCGACCGTTACCACTGGCGAGCAAGCAAATGCTTCGAGCGAGCCGGCCGCCGATTCACAGGATTCAGCAAACGACGCCAGGGTTGGGCGAATCGCGGGCGCGGCTTTAGCCGCTTCGATGTGCACAACAGTTGCATCTCCATCGAACGGCCGAAACAAGAATGGCTCAAAGCCCCCGCCTCCGCTTGACACCGAATTAACCAGCGTTGTTCAGGAATATGACCGGCTAGCCCGCCGAATGAAGCAGCCTGCGATAAGCCAGCAGGATGGTCGTTTTCCAGTCTATGTCATATTCTCGGTACGCAGCCGCCTGGAGGCTGTTTATGGTGTGCGCATAGCTGATTTGCTTGTGAGCGAAATGCAGGCGCTTGCCGAGACCATCTCCGGACGAAAAGGTTGGAGCGCGCGCCTGTTTATGCCCGATGACCCGGCGCTCCTGGCCCCCTTGGGTCTATCGCCGTTGCAGACCATCGATCCTTGGGAGCTGAAACTGGCGCTGGTCGATCTGGACGCAGCGCTTTATAAGCGTGGCGAGCGCATCGGCGCAGTTCTCATTGTAGGTGGGCCGGAAATTGTCCCGTTTCACCACCTCCCCAATCCTGTAGACGATCAGGATGAGGATGTCCCAACCGATGCTCCGTACACCACTCGCGACGAGAACTACTTTATCCCCGAATGGCCACTTGGACGCCTGCCAGGTGGTGCCGGAGACGACCCTCGGATCATCCTGGATGCTCTGTGCCGATTCCGCCTCCGGCACGAAGCGCTTCAGAGACGGCTTTCCTGGTTCAAGAGATTGGCTTTATGGCTGGGCTTGAGAATTTCGCTTCGATCGACCCCAACGAACAAAGCCGTGACGGGGGATTGTGAGCAGGCTCAGCGAGCGGCGATCGCGCACCATTTGGGTGGGCGAATAAAAGCTATCGGTTACACCGCAGCCATCTGGAAAAATGCCGCTTTAATGGTTTTCCGCCCAATCGGCAAACCGGCTTCGCTGAGCGTCTCGCCTCCGTTTGGATTTGATGGCGCGGTGGTGGGAGCCGGTGGGGTGCAGGAAGCAAATGCGAGTGGAAAAATCCCATCTTTGCGTGGCCAGTTGGCATATTTCAACTTACACGGGTTGGTGGATGCAGCGGAATGGTACGGGCAACGCGATCCATTTTCAGGAGGCGCGGATCCGGATTATCCGGTTGCGTTGCGGCCAAAAGATATCCTCCTGAGCGGGAAAGATACTCGCCATCTGATCCCGGAAGTCGTTTTTAGCGAGGCCTGTTACGGTTTGCATATCCAGGGACGGGAGCCAGAGGCAGCCATCTCACTGAGCTTCTTACAGGCCGGATCGCTGGCTGTGATCGGCTCGACTTGCATGGCTTATGGCTCGATCGGTGCTCCTCTCGTAGCAGCTGATCTGCTCGGGGAAACGTTCTGGCGAAACTTGAACGAAGGCTTCTCCGCAGGGGAGGCACTGTGTCAGGCTAAGATCCACCTGGCGTCTGTGATGATCCAAAACCAGGGCTACTTGGATGGTGAAGATCAGAAGACGCTCATCTCCTTCAATTTGTTTGGAGATCCCCTGGCTCAACCGGTTGCCCCCAATCGGGTACCGAAGAGCGTCCGCTTTCAATCCAGCCCTTTAACTGAAGTACATACGGTATGTGAGCGCACAACAGCTTCTGAAATGGCGACTCCATTGCCTGCCGAGGTGATCGCTTCAGTCCGGCGGGTCGTAGCCCATCATCTGCCTGGAATGGTTGACGCACGATTGACATTCGTTCATCCACGCTCAGTTTGCAGCGGAGAAGGGCATGATTGCCCCACCTGTCATTTCGAGCACCCCGATTGTTCGGCGGAATCACAAGCCACTGAAGTTGTAAAAGACAAAGCCGGTAAGCGCGGAAAGCGTCGTGGCTTGTGGCATAAATCAAAAAATTGGTCCGAAGATCGTCGAAGCCTGGTAATCCTCAGCAAGCAGGTAGCTTTGCCTGAGGGTGTCCATCCACGCGTAGCCCGCCTGACGCTGGATGAGCGGGGTAAGCTGTTAAAACTGGTGGTGTCGCGTTAGAATTGGCGTAAATTTCTGAATGATTCTCTGATCTCTTTTTCACAAATCCCGCGTTGAATCATGGTATCATCCTCGTTTGGTCAAAGCCTGACAACCAAACGAGGATTTTTTGTGAGAAGACGCGGGCGTTTTTCCGCTTTACGCTTTATGTCATTAGGGCTTCTACTGGCGGCTATCATTCTGGCAGCTTTCCAGCTGGTCCGTTTTAGCCGGGTACGGTCATACTTGCCGGCTGGATTGATTGTCGCCAACGTTCCGGTTGGTGGTCTGGAAAGGGGTCAGGCAGCTCAGCGCCTGGCTGAGGTCTATTCCATCCCGATTGAGCTGCGTTATAACGGCGCCCGAATACAGTTAAATCCATCGCTGATCGATTTTCAGCTCGAAAGTGAGAGCATGTTAGCGTTGGCCGGTCTGGAGCGCACTCAGAAGCAATTTTGGGAAGATTTCTGGGATTACGTCTGGGGTCGCACGACATTTCCGACCCAGATTCCTTTAGCGGCGAATTATTCTCAGGAACGACTGCGGGCTTATCTGTCGGACATCTCCCTAAGATACGATCAACCGTCTGCACCTGCTTTACCGTTACCGGGGCAGGCCAGTTTCCAACCCGGCAGGCCGGGATTGGAGCTGGATATCGACGGATCGATACCATTGATCGAAGCAGCGCTTTTTTCACTGGATAATCGCGTCGTGGATCTGCCTTTAAGGCGCGTGGAGCCGACTCGCCCGGTATTCGACAATCTGGAAGTCTTACTCAAGCAGACGCTACAGGTGTCCGGCTTCGATGGTCTGGCTGGAATTTATTTACTCGATCTTCAAACTGCCCAGGAACATCATTTCGCGTATCGCAATAGTGAAGATCTTCCAGTACAACCGGACATCGCCTTTACAGCATCGAGCATCATCAAGATCCCGATTATGGTATCGACATTCCGCCGGTTGAATGACACCTCTGACGTTGAGACAATGAAGCTATTGGAGGATATGATCGATAAATCGGGCAATGAGGCGGCAGATTGGCTGATGGATCGTGTGATCGACCCGCAACGCGGTCCTCTTCTCGTCACCGAGGACATGAAAACGATGGGGTTGGAAAATACGTTCCTGGCCGGCTATTTTTCCTTTGGTTCGCCATTGCTGGCTTTGATCGAGACGCCGGCGAATACACGCACAGACGTTTTCACCGATCCCGACCCGTACAGCCAGACCACTCCCTCAGATATTGGTATGTTGCTGGATGATATCTACCAATGCGCCCAGACCGGGGGTGGATCGCTTCCGGCGGTTTTTCCGGGTGAGATCACCCAGGAAGAATGTCAGATGATGAACGATTATCTAATCAAGAACCGGCTGCCGGTTCTTATTACAGCTGGTTTACCAGAAGCCACACCCATTGCTCATAAGCACGGTTGGGTGACGTTGAACGGTGTCATAAATACGATCGGCGACGCCGGAATCGTGTATTCTCCTGGCGGGAACTACATCCTGGTGGCCTTCTTATACCACCCGGATCAGTTAATCTGGGAGCCCGCTTCCGCCTTAATCGCCCAAATGTCCCAGGCGGTGTATAACTTCTATAATATTCCCCAGCAATCGCAATAGCGCGGAGCCCAGCCAGAACCAGTTCCTCTGATTTTGACGACGAGTCAGCAATATTTCTTGAGCCAATTCACTGCTCCCGGAGAAGACCACCAGATTGTGTAATGATTCAAAACGTAGTGGATGGCTTCGCTTTCATCTCCGAACCCGATTGCTTGGGGTTCTTCGTCCGGCAGTGGTGTTGCACCTGTCAGGTATGCCGGCACATACGGGTTGGTTCCAATAGCCTTCTTCAGCGCCTTCCGTGAGCGCGGCAGGTCGCCTTTCTGGCGGAAGGCCAGCAAGGCGATCGAATAATCCCAGGTGGCCGATCCCTCCTCCTCATACTCATCAATCAAATCTTGTGCATCTCCATCGCGCTTCATCTGCATCAGCAGGCGTAATGCGTGATACCGCGCTCCTTGATGATCTTCTTCGTTCAGCCTTAGCAAGGTAGTGTATTCTGCCAGAGCTTCCTCCGTTCTGCCTAAGGCCTCTAGATTCTCGGCCAAGCCCGCGCGGGCTCTCAGGTATGCTCGCGCCTCGCGCCAGTACCAGAGATTTCCATGAGTCGTTTCGATAAATTCCTGCCCGATTGTGCGCTCCCCGGCCTGGACGGCTTTTTCCAGCCAATCCTGTGCACCCTCGAGTGTTTTGGTTTCATTTGCCAATACCAGGTAGGCTTCAACACAGTCTGGTGATATTTCCAGCGCATCGCGAGCTAAACGCAGCCGCTCTTCGACTTCATCTTCCTCCCAGGCCTGTTCTGCCAGACGGTTTGCTTCTATCAGAACAGCGGGTAGATGGATCGATCCTCGATCTTCATCGAGCCAAGACTCATCCTCGTCATCGACTGGTAAATCCCCTGCGGGATAATGGATCGTTAAACGCAGCGGGCCATCGTAGTGCCGGCTCTCGATAATCGCCTCGACCGGATTAAAATCACCCTGCCCGTCCTCGACCAGATGACGGTCGATGAATTCAGGCAGACCACGCATCAACGCTTCATAATAGAGTAAATCCTGTCGAGTTGGCCTTTCAGCCTCCCCATCCTTGCTAAAAGTTACCGGTAAGGGATATAACTTGCGCCCGGTGGTTTTCCAGCCATATTTTCGAATACCGGCTTGATCTTCTATTGGAAGATTGCCTTGAGTCTCGAATGTGAGCCCATTTACGCCAGCTTCCGGCAGCGAATCCATCGGCGAATCTGTATGCTCGAAGAGGCGTAAAACATCCTCCCACGAGGTATAGAAGGTGAGGCCATATTCTACCCCGCCATGACCCATCACCTGAACAAAGATCCGTTCTCCCGGCGGATCAAGAAACACCGAGAGTGTCTGGTAGTCGATCATGCGTTTCCAAGGAGCGGAGCGGTAGAAATACGCCGCGCTATCGAATAAGCTGGCGATCATCTTCGGGTTCGTGCCAGGCACAGAGAGCAAGCCGGGCAATTCTTGCGGGCTGTTGCTCAGGGACTGGATTAGCCCGGTGATGAGTGCGTCGACCATGGCTGGTGGCTCACCCAGATGCGCCCCTACCTGGATTTCACGAAGGGCTGGTGTAAGGGTTTTTAGAAGATCGGCCTGCTCGAAGATAATTTCTTTTGGACGTTGGGCTGATTGATCCTTCAACTCTGGCTGGCTCATCGATTTCCACAATTGCTGCCACACGAATTCTGGATCAGGCAAAGTCTCATAGATATCCAGGCGAATGGCCTCATCCTGGGTAAGGTCCAGGATCATCAGCAGGGCGATCCTGGTGGATTCCTCACTTTTCTCCAGGGGCAGTTCTCGCAGGCAGAGGAACCAGGTATGATTCGTTTGGGGTATTTTGGAACGGGACGCAGTTTTGTTTTTCATTATTAACGTTTCAGCATTAATCGTTGATTTGTCGATTTGAGGCGGGTTAACATGATAGAATTATACTCACAACGGTAAAATTTCTCACAAACATATCGAAATACCGAAATACCTGACAAAATGTGTGTTGTATAATAGGTTTGGAGTATGACTTAAGTACTATCTTGGAAACTGATTCATAACGTTTTTATTAAATTTTCGTCTTATCTTATGAGAGCAGGCAATCAGGCTGAGTCTCGCCTTTTCAATACAATAGTCTTTGACCGGCAAACGTTGGTTACGATCTATGAGCAGCACAACGCCGAGCTCTATCGCTACGCCTATCGCTTGTTGGGAGACAGTGCTTTAGCCGAAGATTGCGTCTCGGAGACGTTCAGTCGTTTCCTGAAAGCAGTACGCGATGGAATTGGTCCGGTTGAGAATGTGCGCGCATACCTGTACCGCGTGGCGCATAACTGGATCACAGATCACTATCGGCGCCAACCCATCCCTCCGCTCTCGCTGGAGGCGGACATGCATGGCGCTATGGAGGCGAACCCCTCCCAGCTGGTCGCAGGCCAGATGGAACAAGACCGTGTGCGTGCGGCTTTGTTACATTTACCGGCAGACCAGCGCCAGGTGATCGAGTTGAGGTTTATCGAGGATTGGTCGCACGAGGCGGTCGCGGCTGCATTAGGAAAGTCAGTCGAAGCTACGCGTGCGTTGCAACATCGTGCAATTATTGCTTTACGTCGGATTTTATCTGAAGACAAATCTTAATAAATAAAATTGTGTAATTATATGTGGGCTTTAGGCGTGTTCGAACTGATGATGGTTAAAAGAAGAAATATAACCCCTGATGATTGGTGCACTAGAGGGGGCCCATAACCGGTAACCCTGAAAGAAAAAAAGATTTCAGAAGCCGGAAGATCAGGAGAGAGAAAAAATGGGTGAGCAGGAGATCGACTCACAACTAAAGGAAATGCTCGATTTACTCCGACCTGTGCCGAGGCGCAGTTCGGATGCGATGCGGCGTAGTCATTCGCGGTTTTATGCTGACCTGGATGTGTACTTCCCAGTTGAAGCGTCTTACAGCGGATCGATAAAGGCGCAGACTTTCAAGCCAGCAGGGGTAGCCGCACGTCTTAAGCCATTGTTCTATCGACCTGCATTCACCTTTCTGGCCGTATTCATGTTCGTGCTCGTTGCTTTATTCGGCGGCGGCTATGTAACTGCCAGCGCGGCTGGAGCTGCGCTGCCAGGAGATGCGCTTTACCCGATCAAGTTAAATCTAGAGCAGGCGCGTTTATCCCTGACAACGAACCGGGTTCGACAGGCCGAGCTACACATTGAGTTCGCTCGGCGTCGTATGGATGAACTCAACGCTCTGGTTTCCTTAGGCCGGTACGAGCGTGTTGATGCTTTAGCCAAGCAATTCAACCACCAACTGTCTTTAGCGCTTGGCGCAGCTCAGGTCCTGGAAAACCTTCAACCTGAGGAAGCCCTCTGGCTGAATAAACAGGTGTCCGATACGCTGGATCTCTTCCGGGAGATTGTCGATCAGGTGGTCACCAATGCACCTCCCGCTTTGGTGCCTGGTCTGGAGGCTACGTTTGATCAAGCCACGCAGGTAAATCCGCCGGTTGAGGATAACAATGCCAATAACGGTATCGGCAGCGGCACCTCGAATGGCAACGCCAATCCAGGCAATACGAATCCTCGCAATCCAAATTCGGGCAACGCAAACAATAATGGTAACCCGTCTCCGGGGAATAACAATGCGAGCCCGAATTCGAGCCCCAATGTCCACTCGAACTCTAATGGGGCGCCAGGCAGAGTCGTTACCGGTAATGGCAATGATAATTCGAGGGAAAATCCCAACAGCAATCGAGATAAGACCAAGGACACAGGCAAGGACAAGGACAAGGATAAAGATAAGGATAATAACGGTAAGAATAATTGAGGACCGGAGATCCATGGATGACGAGGTCAAGGCTGTGGTTCCATCCTGAATGGTTTTCCGGGCGTGCGAAGGATGGCTAATTATTAAAAACTGGCGGGTTTCTGCCCGCCAGTTTTATCTATGATGCTGAGGTATATTGTATGGACCCACAGTCGGAATTGGTCCAACCAGGGTTGGCAAAGACGAACAGTCGCTCCATTTGGGTAGCCTTGACGAACGCAATCAAGAATATCGGAATTTGGCGGGTGGTGCTGGTGGCCTTGGCGCTGTTCGTAGTTTTTTTTGCTGCGATGGCCTGGGTGCAGTTCTCGACCCCGGATATGCCCGATAATGATGGTTTCTACCATATACGCCTGGCGGAAATCATGCGAACCCAGGGCTTGAAGCCTGATTTCCCCTGGATGCCGCTTACAATCTTAAATCCCAGGGAATTTTCTGATCACCATTTTCTCTTTCATGTCGGTTTGATCCCATTCACCTTCGGCGATTTGCGCCTCGGAGCGAAATGGGCCGCGGTAATCTATGCCAGCCTGGCTTTCCTGAGCATCTGGTGGCTTTTACGCGGTCAAAATGTTCCATACGCCTGGTTGTGGTCATTGGGTCTGTTGGCCGTTTCGGAGGCTTTTCTTTATCGAATGAGCATCACCCGCGCCCAATCGCTCTCATTGGCGGTATTGGCGTTAGGCTTACACTGGATGCTCAAACAGCGTTACCAGTATTTATTGGCCTTGGCTTTTCTCTACGTTTGGTTGTATGATGCATTTCCCCTCTTGGGGATCCTGGCTGTGATTTACACCCTGGCGATTTTAATCTTTGAGCACCGCCTCGATTGGCGTCCTCTCTTATACACAGTTATTGGCACCGTACTGGGTTTGTTGATCAACCCCTATTTCCCGGATAACCTGGTCTTTGTAATTCGTCATATGCTACCCAAGCTGACCGATACCACCGAAGTCAGCGTTGGGAATGAATGGTATCCCTATACCACCCGGCAGCTAATTGGGAACTCATTACTGTCGCTGGTTGCTTTCTTGAGCGGGGTGTTGGCCATTGGTCTGCGCAGCCGTCGTATGGATACGCGTACGGCAACCAGCCTCTTTGTCGTGGTCTTGTTTGGCTTTATGCTCTTCCAGTCTCGCCGGTTTATCGAATATTTCCCGGCGTTTGCCCTGATCTTCGCTGCGCTGGCCTGGGCTCCATTCATTCGCGAGGTGCCAGCCAGGACCTGGTTTAGTTGGCAGGCCTGGCGACAATGGTTACCCCCCGTGGTCGTGGGTGGCCTGGTGATTTTCGGTACATGGCAAATGTTGCCAATTACCCGTGAGAGCGTGCAGGATTCCAAGCCATACGATCTTTACGCCCAGGCGTCTGCCTGGTTACGGCAGAATACCTCGGCGGGTGAGCGCATTTTTCAAACGGATTGGGATGATTTCCCGCGCTTGTTTTTCTATAACACCGACAATACTTATTTAATTGGGTTGGATCCAACCTATATGCAGCTTTATGATCCAGGGTTGTATGACCAGTGGGTGAGCATCACCGAGGGGGAGATCGAGAATCCTTCCACTTCGATATGGAGTGACTTTGGAGCCCGCTACGTGATCAGCGACCTGGATCATGAGGATTTTATTTCCCGCGCGTCCGAAGATCCAGATATGGAAGAGGTTTATCGGGACGATCAAGCGGTCATCTTTGTCGTTTGCCAAAGGTAGATCCTGGTATAATCTTAAATCTGGCACCAACAACCCACAGCATCCATATAACCAGGAGGCATAAGATGACGAAGTTGATCGATATCGAAGGAATCGGGCCTGTTTATGCTGCCAAGCTCGAGGGAGCGGGCGTTGGTAGTGCTGAGGCGCTTCTGGAACAGGGCGCCACGCCCAAGGGGCGCAAAGAAATTGCTGAAAAATCCGGCATCAGTGATGGCTTGATCCTGGAATGGGTTAACCATGTGGACCTGTATCGTATCCGTGGCATTGGCTCAGAATACGCCGACCTGCTTGAAGAAGCCGGTGTGGATACCGTGCCTGAGCTGGCCCAGCGAAAGCCGGACAACTTGCTGGAGAAAATGACTGCCGTGAACGCTCAGAAGAAGCTGGTACGCCGCTTGCCTGTCTTGTCCCAGGTGGAGAGCTGGGTTGAGCAGGCCAAGAAGCTCGAGCGCAAAGTGAGTTATTAGAACCGTGGGAGTTTATTATGAGCAAGGAATTCCGCGATTTCGTTTTGCGGGGTAACGTCCTGGATCTGGCGGTTGCCGTGGTCATGGGCGGAGCATTCGGAGCCATCATCACATCGCTGGTGAATGACATCATCATGCCGCTTGTCGGCGTGCTTATGGGTGGTGTGGATATTGCCTCCCTATCGGTGGTGATAGGCGACGCGGTCATCGCTTACGGTAAATTTCTCCAGGCGATAGTCAATTTCCTGCTGATTGCTCTCGCGCTATTCTTTGTGATCAAGTCGATCAATACATTGCAGAAACGTCTATCGAAGGAAAAAGAAATCGCGCCAACGGCACCAGCCACCCCATCTGAGGATATTGTGCTCCTGGGTGAAATCCGCGATCTCCTTAAGTCACGCTAGATGCAATCTCTCCAAGCCTGAACCTCTATTGACTACATCTAAAGTGTGGCGTTGTGGGCAGCTTGCCTGCTCATGACGCCACTACAATTTCCATCCTATGCCAAACAAGACAGCAAAAATAAGCCACCAGGCAATAAAAGACCCCAAGGTACAAAGGGTTGATCTTGGAAGAGGGGATGGCGAAAGGCTATTCATCCAGCAACGGAACCGTAAAAGCCAGCTAGCCGTTTCCCTTGGCCTGGCGGTGAATATCTTCTTAGCGCTGATTAAAACAACGGTTGGTATCCTGGGCCATAGCCCGGCCCTTCTGGCTGAAGGGGTGAACTCGACCTCGGACGTAGCCTATTACGTCGTGGTGGCAGTGTTCATACGGCTTTCACGCAAGCCTGCCGATGAGACCCACCCATACGGCCACAACCAGCTAGAAAGCATTGCCTCGTTAGTCGTCGGCGCATTCATCATCACCACCGCGATCGTGGTCTTCTGGGATTCGGTCAACAACGTTTTTGAATTGGTAACCGGAGAAGTTCAATCAATTGGAGCTTCCAGTCTTGCCTTATGGGTAGCCCTTATTACCGTTGTGATCAAGATTGGAATGTTCTGGTATACACGACGCCTGGGCAATGATACCAACAACCCGGCAGTCATCGCCTTGGCCTTCGATCATCGCAATGATATCCTTTCCGCATCGGCGGCCGCAATAGGCATCTTCCTCGGACAGCGGGGATACCCCTGGGCGGATCCGTTAGTTGGTGCGTTAGTAGCGCTGCTTATCCTGCGGACCGGTGTGGAGATATTGCGCCAATCTTCAGCTGACCTGATGGATGCCGTCCCCAGCCGGGCTCTGGCGCGCCAGATTGACAGCTTGCTGGCAACCCTGACAGATGTTTTGAGCATCGAAGAAGTGCATGCCCATCGCTTCGGTCCTTACCTGGTGGTTAATATAACCATTGGTATCGATGGAAGCCAGAGCGTGGCGGCGGGTGATAGCATTGCAACGCAGGTGGAAGACCTGATCTACAAAAATATGGACCTGGTCCGGCGGGTTTATGTCCATTACCATCCTGTTACTCCGCAAAAGTCTTATGGCCCAGAGGATTTCGATCCCTCAATGGCGTTGGATTTCGAAGAGCAAAAACAATAATACTCTTAGATATTATCGGTTAGTTGTTGATGAAATCATTGAGCGTTTGGAAAGTAACCTCACGACCTGACCAGATCATTATATTACCGGTCTTCCTGCCTGAAGAGATCCGAACCCTGGATGGAGCATCACTCTGCCTGCCAGGCGGAGCATACACCACGCTGCGCACGTATCATGGGGATAAGGTGCTGCACTTTGCCGATCATGTCCACCGTTTGGAAGAGACAGCGCAATTAACCGGTCAGCCACACCGCTTGGACGAGCAGAATCTGCGAACGGTTATCCGTAATCTTCTAAAAGATTACCCTGGTGGGGAGAATGTCCGTATTCGCCTGATTCTCGACCTGGAACAGGTCGTGGGTGAGCTCTATATCCTGGTCGAGCCGCTGATTGTTCCTTCCTCCGTGGCATATCAGCAAGGTGTGCGCGTAATCACCTGTGACATCCAGCGCCAGCTCCCCAAAGCCAAGCTTACCCGCTTTATCGATCGTTCGTCTCCTCTTCGAGAGACACTTTCTCCCGAGGTTAACGAGGCTATCATGCTGGACGTACAGGAGCGGTTTCTGGAGGGATTGAGCAGCAATTTCTTCGCCGTTATCGGTGGAGTGGTGTGGACGGCGGAGCAAGGCGTGCTATCCGGGATTACTCGTGCTCTGGTCATCGAATGCGCAAGCCGGTTTGGGTTTCCATTACGCCTGGATCCGCCGCCTCGGGATGATATTATCAGCTTCAACGAAGTGTTTATCACCAGCTCGAGCCGTGGCGTGCTACCGGTTCGCCAGATTGACCAGTCAAGGATCGGTATAGATTGCCCGGGACCGATCCCCCGCCGGTTGATGGCTGCGTACTTGACTTCTCTCGAAGATCAGATCGAGCCAGTATAAGGATTCCGATGAGAGTGCTATAATTTGTCTGTCTTTCAGGGATGCAAATTCATATTGTCAAAAGACCCTACCCCTCACTTGAGATAAATCATGACGGATCATCCAACGCACGGCAAACAGCCGCCTCACGTACCTCCGGCTTCTCCTGGCAGTGAATACCCACTCGAAAGCGGCGTGCTATATCGCGGCTCGGATTATCAGCCGCCGCGCTCCTGGCGCACCTGGCTGGTTGGTAAACCACTTTCGACGGCCGATGCCCCTCATCAAACCATAGGAAAAGCCGTTGGCCTGGCGGTTTTTGCCTCTGACGCGCTATCTTCGACGGCGTACGCCACGCAAGAAATTCTCGTTATCCTGGCAGCAGCTGGGATGATGGCTCTTGGCTATGCTTTTCCTATCTCGATCGCCATTGTGATTTTATTGGTGATTGTTACGATTTCTTATGAGCAGACGATCCACGCCTATCCGGGAGGCGGCGGCGCTTATATCGTCGCTCGAGACAACCTGGGAGAGTTGCCTGCTCAAATTGCTGCTGCGGCTTTACTAACCGATTACATCTTAACAGTTGCCGTATCGGTATCCTCGGGTGTAGCCCAATTGACCTCCGCCTATACTGCATTGTATCCATATCGTGCGTGGATTGCCATTTTTATGGTCATGTTTGTTATGATGATAAATCTGCGTGGGGTCAAAGAGTCGGGCTTCACGTTTGCCATCCCAACTTATTTCTTCCTGGTGATGATGGCAATAACCGTAGCAGTTGGCTTGGCGCGTTATTTTACCGGCGGTCTGGGCACCGTAGTCGACCCACCGGAGATGGAAGCTGTCCACACACTCCAGGCAGTGACGCTTTTCTTGTTGCTTCACGCTTTTTCCAGCGGCACGACCGCCCTGACCGGTGTGGAAGCGATCTCAAATGGGATCACAGCTTTCCGCGAGCCTCGTAGCCGTAACGCTGGTATCACACTGATCTGGATGTCCTCGATCCTGGGAGTGCTTTTCCTGGGGATCACCTTCCTCAGCGGTCAAATAGGAGCGGTTCCTTCCGAATCCGAGACGGTAATCTCGCAGCTTGCCCGGACAGCCTTGGCTGGCAGGAATTTTATGTACCTCATGGTCATCTGGGCTACGACAGTAATTCTGATCATGGCAGCCAACACGGCTTTTGCCGACTTTCCCCGCTTAAGCGCGCTGGTCGGGAAAGATGGCTTCCTCCCCCGCCAGCTTGCTTTCCGCGGTAGCCGCTTGGTCTATTCTTATGGTATTGTCACGCTATCGATTATCGCCAGCCTGTTGATCTTCATCTTCCAGGCCAGCGTAACTGCGTTGATCCCGCTATACGCGATCGGAGTGTTCCTTTCCTTCACTCTGTCCCAGTCCGGCATGGCGCACCGCTGGTGGAAATCCGGTCATCTCCAGCCTGGTGAAGAGTTGACCGAGCCCGGCTCTGTATTGGTTCACGACGGGCGTTGGAAATTCAAAATGCTGGTCAACAGCTTTGGAGCGGTCTGTACCGCAGTGGTGATGATGGTCTTCGCGATAACTAAGTTCAGCGACGGCGCCTGG
>Ga0154774_1150_pt4 | contig 14168 bp, 15 predicted proteins | sample Rifle2008BG16ft_FD_105782 | JGI IMG/M metagenome (GOLD analysis project Ga0154774, IMG submission 105782) | Chloroflexi bacterium RBG_16_57_11
CCTTTTATTGCCATGTGCGGGTGAATTCTTCCAGCGCCGAGCGCAACGCAGCGATGGTCTCGTCGGTGATGCGCTTCTTCTCGGAAATGTCGCGCCCTATCTCGGGATGCGAGGAGTCCATAAAACGCAGCAAAGCCTGTTCCCAGGCGCGCATGCGATCCAATGGGACTTTATCTGCAAACCCCTGGGTGCCAGCGAAGATCACGGTCACCTGGTTTTCGAGCGACATCGGCTCATACTGCGGCTGCTTGAGGATCTCCTGCAGGCGTTGCCCACGGTTCAGCTGAGCCTGGGTGGACTTATCCAGGTCAGAGCCAAATTGAGCGAACGCGGCCAGCTCACGGAAGGCTGCCATTTCGAGGCGCAAGCGACCGGCTACCTGTTTCATCGCCCGGGTTTGGGCGTCACCGCCGACCCGTGAAACCGAGAGACCCACGTTTACCGCCGGGCGGATGCCGGCATAGAACAGGTTATTCTCCAGGTAGATCTGTCCATCGGTGATCGAAATAACGTTGGTGGGCACGTAGGCAGAGACGTCGCCCAACAGGGTCTCAATAATCGGGAGGGCGGTCAATGAGCCGCCTGAGCCGGCCAGCTTGACGACCTTGTAATTGTCAGGGTTATCCATCGCCAGGCGAGCTTTTTCTGCATCGTGATTGGCCAGCGGGCCGCCGTAGGTTTTGCCGTCCCCAGATATCATCGTATCTGCCAGCTTGCCGTTCCAGCCGGCCGGAACGATGACGAAATTGTCCGCCATGCGGGCTGCGCGCTCCAACAAACGGGAGTGCAGGTAAAAGATATCGCCGGGATAAGCCTCGCGGCCCGGTGGGCGACGAAGCAGCAATGAAACCTGGCGGTACGCCCAGGCGTGTTTTGAAAGGTCGTCATAGATCACCAGGGCATCGCGACCGGTCTCCATGAACTCCTCACCCATGGCACAGCCGGAATAGGGAGCGATATACTGCAACGCCGCCGGCTCGTCAGCGGAAGCGACGACGATGGTGGTGTACTCCATTGCGCCGAAGCGTTCCAGGACGGCCACAGTGCGGGCGATGGCGGCTTTCTTTTGACCGATAGCGACATAGATACAAAAGAGGTCCTTGCCCTTCTGGTTGATGATTGTGTCAATTGCCAGGGCGGTCTTGCCGGTTTGACGGTCGCCGATGATCAGCTCGCGTTGGCCGCGTCCAATCGGGATAATCGAGTCGATCGCTTTCAAGCCAGTCTGGACGGGTGTATCCACGTCTTTGCGCGCCACTACACCGGGGGCGATGCGCTCGATAGCACGGTATTGCTTGATTTTGATCGGGCCTTTGCCATCGATCGGCTCACCCAAGGTATTCACCACTCGACCTACCAGACCATCTCCTACCGGAACTGAAGCAATTCGCCCGGTGGAACGCACTTCCATGCCTTCCTTGATCTCTGAGTACTCGCCCATAATGATGACGCCCACGTTATCGTGCTCGAGGTTGAAGGCGATACCCTTCACACCATTGGCAAACTGGACCAGCTCCTGGGCGCGCACATCGGCCATGCCACGCACACGGGCGATTCCGTCGCCCGCCTCGATGACTGCGCCGACATCGCGGATCGCTACTTCGGGCTTAAAGGACTCAATTTGTTGCTTAAGATCGGCGGTTATTTGACTGATCAGGTCGGACATTTTGCCTCCGAGACAAATAATTCATTCGATAGACCTTCCCTGGGGAAATATCGGTAAAATGATACCTGAAAGCTCTTATCTTGTCCAGTTCTTCACAAACTTGCCGGATGGACGGGAGGATTGTTACTCCCCATCGGCCTGGTCAGGTGGGTGGCTCTTGCCGCCACGACCTAGCTCTTGCGAGCGGACATAGGCTGCCCAAATTGCGCGCGAGATCGCGGTGCGAAAGCCGGCTTTTTCAAGGTAATACAGGGCCACTGCGGTCGTGCCACCCGGAGAGGTGACTTCGTTGCGCAGGCGCGCCAGGTGCACCGGGTCATCGCGGTGGGTATAATAATCCACCGAGCCACGCACGGTTTTCGCTACCAGCTCCTCGGCGATGCGGCGCGGGAAACCGAGATGCACCCCGGCATCCACCATGGCTTCCATAAATAGAAAAACGTAGGCCGGGCCGGTGCCAGACAGGGCGGTAGCCATGTCCAGGTAATTCTCTTCTTCGACGAAGATCTGCTCTCCCAACGCACCTAACACCTGGCGGGTCATCTCGAGCTGGATTTCGGTCACCCCTGTAGAGGCGGTCCAGACTGTGATCCCCTGGCCAATCTGGGCGGGTGTATTCGGCATGGATCGAACGATGATCTTGTGACCCAGGCCACGGGATATTTTTTCGATCGAGGCGCCAGCCACAATCGATAACACCAATGCAGCTGGTGGGATGGAACCCTTCAGGCCGGCAAGGACGCGGTCCAGGCGCTGCGGCTTGACCGATAGGACAACCAGGTCTGCCTGGCGAGCTGCTTCAGCATTATCGTTGAAGGTCTGAATGCCATACTTTTCCTGTAATTGTTTTAATCGTTCAACCCCCGGGCCAGCCACCAGCAAAACGTCGGCTTTAGCTACGTGGGTACGAATTAAACCACTGATCATCGCCTCGGCCATTACGCCGGGGCCAATAAAGGCAATCTTACGGTTCTCGAACAACGGCTATCCTCCTAAGCAGATATTATCTTGTAACAACACATCCAAGCGGGTTAATTGGCGTCACGACGCTTGCGTCAAGACGCCGGTGTCAAGACGCCGGTGTTCGCTCACTGACGACCAACCTCGTCTCTAGTCACTCACGCCTATCATCTAACTAAAATATTGCAATGCGGCGCGCAAACGCTCTTCCACATCGGCAGGTGTATCCCGGGAGATCGATTGCAAGGCCGCCTGGGCTTCGACAACACTGTAACCCAAGGTTGTCAAGGCGGAAATCACCTCAGTGTCAACATCGGTAAAGCCTGCCGGCTCGAGGCCGGCCATCGCTGGAATGCGATCTTGTAACTGAAGCAAGATCTTCTGGGCGGTCTTCCGGCCCACGCCAGGGACGCGCGTGAAGATTTCTGCTTGCTCGTGGAATACTGCCCGGCGTATAGCGTCTGGTGCAAGCGTGGAAAGCACCGCTAAGGCCGATTTTGGGCCGATGCCGTCGACTTGCAACAGCAGGATGAAAAGCTCACGCTCATCGCGTGTCTCGAAGCCGTACAGGGTGAGGGCATCCTGGCGCACGACCAGATAGGTCTGCAGGACAACCTCTTCGCCCGGACGCAATTGTTCACGCGCCAGCACGGGCACATAGACCTGCAGACCGACGCCTCCTATGCCAACCACCAGGCTGTCTGCGAGCACCTCGATGACCCGACCATTGAGTATTGAAATCATGATTTACCTGTTCACCGCCCCATACATCATTTTTTTTGGCTTTCGTCCATTTGGCTTGTGTCGATCAGCGCGCCAATCTTCGAGCTGTGCACGTGGCATATCGCAATCGCCAGGGCATCGGCGGCGTCGTCTGGAGATGGGATATGATCCAGGCTGAGCAAAGCACGCACCATCTGTTGGATTTGGTTCTTGTCCGCTCCGCCATAACCAACGACCGCCTGCTTCACCTGCAGAGGGGTGTACTCAGCCACTTCCAGCCCAGCTTCGGCGAGAGCCAGCAAAGCCACCCCACGCCCTTGCCCAACGCTGATCGCAGTGGTCACGTTGCGATGAAAAAAGAGCTTCTCCACCGCGCCGCTTTCAGGGCGATGGAGAAGCAGGATCTGGCGTAATTGATTGTACAATTCCAGCAGGCGCCGGGGCATTGGCATATCGGCCGGGGTCAGTATGGCGCCATACTCGACTAATGACAGGTTACCATCCAGATTCTCTCGTATCAGACCATAACCCGTGGTTGCCGTGCCAGGGTCGATGCCGATGACCAACATCCCGCTAGGCCGCCTCAAGCTGGGCCATAGCGCTGTCGGAAATTGCCAGAGTCGAGTAAACGTTTTGTACGTCGTCTAACTCTTCCAAAGCTTCGATCATCTTGTAGACCTGGATCGTTTCGCTGTCGCTCAGCTCGGTTTCGTTATTCGGCACGAACCGCAACTCTGCGTCTTCGGGTGTAATGTGGGCGGCCTTGAGAGCGTCGCTGATTTCCTTGTAGGAATCCACCGAGCCAATGATTTCTACCCAGTTGTCGTCGAAAGTGACGTCATCTGCGCCTGCCTCGACCGCCAGCTCGAAGATTTTATCCGGATCATTCTTACTCAGCTCAAAACCGAAGAAAGCAACCCGCTTAAACTGCCAGGATACAGAGCCGGCTTCCGCCATGTTGCCGCCGGCGCGGCTGAGCACGTGGCGCACTTCCGCTACAGTCCGATTTCGGTTGTCTGTGACGACCGAAACCAGGACTGCTACGCCATGTGGAGCATACCCTTCGTACACCGCTTCTTCAATAATCGTTCCATCTTTTGAATCGCCCGTGCCACGTTTGATGGCGCGTTCAATGTTTTCTTTAGGCATATTATTCGCACGCGCCCGATCAACCGCCAACGCCAGGCGCATATTGGTATCTGGCTCGCCGCCGCCCTCACGCGCAGCAATTACAATTTCGCGCGCCAGGCGAGTGAAAACTTGGCCGCGTTTGGCGTCGGCGGCGCCTTTTTTACGGCGAATGGTCGCCCAGTGTGAGTGTCCAGACATAGGCCTCTCTCCCGATCATCATTAACATTTAAATGTAGTCCCGATGAGATATTAAATTATACCACAGGCACCCGGGCGACCAACCCGGGCCCCCATAACTTGAATCTATTCTTCACCTTTGATAAATGCCTCCGCCATCTGCCGGGCAATTTCGTCTTTGAATTGCTTGGGAGGAGTCTTCATGAAATAGGAGGATGGGGCAATTAGTGGGCCGGACAGGTTGCGATCCAGGGCGAGCTTGGCGCAGCGGATGGCATCGATTATCACGCCTGCCGAATTCGGCGAATCCCACACCTCCAGCTTGGCTTCCAGGTTGAGCGGCACCTCCCCAAAAGTGGTGCCTTCCATGCGCACATAGCACCATTTTCGGTCGGTCAGCCAGGGCACATAATCGCTGGGACCGACATGCACATCCTTTTCCGAGAGCTGATAAGGCAGCATGCTGGTGACCGCGCCGGTCTTTGAAATCTTTTTAGACTCAAGCCGCTCGCGCTCCAGCATGTTCAGGAAGTCGGTGTTTCCGCCGAAATTTAACTGGTAGGTATGATCCAAACGCACACCTCGATCGACGAACAGGCTGGTAAGCACGCGGTGTACGATCGTTGCTCCGACCTGGCTCTTGACATCATCACCGATGATCGGCAGGTTCCGTTCACGGAAACGCTTGCTCCAATACTCAGAGCTGGCAATAAAGACCGGGATGCCGTTGACAAACGCGCAGCCAGCCTCCAACACCTGCTCCACATACCACTTGGTCGCCATCTCCGAGCCTACGGGGAGGAAATTCACCACAACATCGGTCTTGGTGCTTTTCAGGATGCCAACAATATCTGCGGTAGGTCCAGGTGCTTTGGTAACCACCTGCGACAGGTACTTTCCGAGGCCATCATGGGTCATGCCGCGCACTACGGATACATTCTGGTGTGGTACATCGGTAAATTTATAGGTGTTGTTGGGGTAGGCAAAGACGGCTTCGCTGAGATCCTTGCCCACCTTCGTATCCACCACATCGATGGCTGCAGTGAACTCGATGTCGTGCACATGATATCCGCCCAGGTTGACGTGCATCAGGCCCGGGACCTGATCCTCACCCTTGGCATTTGTATAAAAATGGACGCCCTGCACCAACGAGGAGGCGCAATTGCCCACGCCAATAATGGCGACTCGGACTTTGTTCTCGCTCATAAAAGACTCCTTAAAATTTGAGATCGGATCGCGACCAGGCCTAGCCCTCGATGAACCCGGTTTGCTACTGCGGTATTTTCCCGCGCCAAACGCGACCTCGATTATACCGGGAAAACGAGCCAGAATTAATAATCTTGTATTGGAACATGGCCCGGTACTTGCCAAAGCAGAAAGCCTCGATTATAATCCACTCCGCTGGATTTACCATATCGGGGCGTGGCTCAGTCCGGCTAGAGCGCTGCGTTCGGGTCGCAGAGGTCCCCGGTTCAAATCCGGGCGCCCCGACAGAGGTCAAACAGTGGGTGCGAATGGCTGTCTACGCCATTCGCACCCACTATAGTTAAATAGGTTAGAGCTTATAGGTGCTGGACCTTGCGCAAGGGCTCCAAAAAAGTCTTTGTTCGTATGTCCTTTGGCTCATCAAAAATTTGCTCGGGGGTACCTTCTTCAATAATCTCACCGTGATCTACGTGCATGATCCGGTCGGCAACATCCCGTGCAAAGCCCATCTCGTGGGTGACAACCAGCATCGTGGTCCCCTCGTAGGCAAGCTGTTTCATCACATCCAGCACTTCGCCAATTAACTCCGGATCGAGGGCCGAAGTCGGCTCATCGAAGAGCATCACACTGGGTTGCATCGCCAGAGCGCGAGCAATCGCCACGCGTTGTTTCTGCCCGCCAGACAGGCGGATGGGGTGCTCGTCACGCTTTTCCAGAAGGCCCACCTTGCCCAAATACTGCTCCCCGAGTGTGATGGCCTCCGCCTTGTTTAACTTCTTGACCGTTACCAATCCCTCGATAACATTTTCGATCACGGTCATGTGGGGAAAGAGGTTGAACTCCTGAAAAACCATCCCGGTGCTCAAGCGTAAACTTAGGATTTGATTACGGTCTGGGCGGACCCCTACCCCACAGGTCACAGATTTATCCGCGATGGAGATCGTACCAGCGGAGGGCTCCTCCAGAAAATTTAAACAACGCAGGAGGGTGCTCTTCCCGGAGCCGCTGCGTCCAATGATCACAAGCACCTCGCGCAACTGAACCGTAAAGGAAACATCTTTAATGATGTGAAGCAAGTCAAACCACTTATGCAGATGTTCAACACGGATGATCGGATTAGCGTTCATAGGCGTGTGCGAGTCGTCGTTCCAGGCGCGACTGGAAGAAGGTAGAAATAATGGTTAGAATGAAGTACAACGCCGCAGCCAGCAAGAACATCTCCATGAACTTGCTTTCCTGACGGGCAAGGCGATTGGCCCGGTAGGTAATCTCCCAAATGCCCATCACAGAAACCAGGGCTGAGTCTTTTTGCATAGCAATGAACTGGTTGCCTATATCCGGGATAATCACGCGCACGGCCTGAGGTAGGATCACCCGGCGCATCATCTGCCAGCGTGTCATACCGATGGCTGCAGCAGCCTCTCGCTGGCCATGGCTGATCGATTGAATGCCGGCGCGAAAAATCTCCGTCATATAGGCGCCGTAGTTCAAGCTAAGGGCCAGGATGCCCGATTGGATCGCGCTGAGGGTGAAAACGGAACCCAACTGCTGGAAACCGGCGATCTGAAGCTGCCGGCCGATCTGCGGCAACCCCAGGTAGATGATATAGATCTGGATCAAGAGCGGCGTACCACGGATTACTGAGACATAAAACCCAGAGATGCCATCCGCGATCGGATTACCCGACAGGCGACCCAGGGCGCCAAAAAGCGCCAACACCGAAGCGATGATAATAGAAGCTAAGGATACACCAATCGTTACCCATACGCCTTTCAATACAAAATCGATGTGATCAACGATATAAGCAGGATCGATGTTCATTAGCAACAAGGCAAATGAAAATATCACCACCAGCACCAGCCATACCAATCCAACCTGGAACATATGAGCCAGGCGAATACGGCGCTCTTGGGCAATGAATTGAAGCCCCATCGCCATATCTGGATCGGTGAAGTCAGCGCCGAGCGGCGGTGCGGTCTCAACGCTCATCGTGTTCCTCCTGTGACGATAATCAAAAACAGGGTGAGGCTCGCTCCCGAGCCTCACCCATTACGTCATGGTCCGGTTACCACTGTTTGAGCTGGCTGAGATCGAATTCGCCTGCTGAGGTGGTCAAATCGAGGTTGTAATATTGTTGTGAAAGCTTGAGCAACGTACCATCGGCATGCATGGCATTGATTAACTCAGTGGCCTTTTCGACGAACGGCTTGGGGTCTTTCCCAGACGCCTTATCGACGGCCGCCGCCAGGTATTCAAAGAAGACCGGATCGCCCAGCTGTTTAAGAGGCAGCCCATCGGAAATCACACCCGCGCCGGTGGGCTGGGCTGTAAGGACCGCGTCCAAGCGTACCCCGTCACCCAAAGCCAGGTCTTGCAGGGCGTTCAGGTCGGTCTCATAGCCGGTAAAAGCGGCATCTGTAACCACATAGTTCATGGTTTCACCCGGAATTTGGAGCGTGCCTGCAACGTAAAAGTCATAGGTACAACCCGTGCAGGCGCCGATTTTCTTGCCCGACAGGTCGCTCGGCTGTGTGAAGGTCGTATTGTCATTATGGACAAAGAAGGCAGCCGGAGTGGTGTAGTAAGGCTGGGTGAAATAAAGATTTTCCATCCGCTCCGGGGTAATTGTCATCGAGCCGACCGAGATATCCCAACGATCAGCCCAATTGCCGGCCACGATCAGGGTCCAATCGGGTGTGGTGAAACAGGGCTCCACCCCCAGACGCTTGGCGATTTCGACCGCAACGTCGATATCAAAACCGTGTAGCTCAGCCGCGGTGCGCTGATCCGAGGTGCATTTGGTGTTTGCAGGCCGTTGAGCGTTTTCGACCAGCTCGGATTGCGGTGGATAGGCCGGGTCCGTTGATATGAGCAACGTGCCACGAGACAGAATTTCCCCCAGTTTATCATTTGCAGGCGTCGGCGTAGCCTGGCAGGAAACTAATAGCATGCTCAGGATGAGCATGAGCGGCAGAACGACATTCAGTTTCTTCATGTTATCCTCCTGGCTTTTATTGAAACACTTCGGATAGTAAACAAGGAGAGATTGTTGGGTGTCAAGCGGCGTTCCACCTCCTCTCGTTGCATGAAGAAAACATTCATAGCGACGACGAAAATCTGGAGAGGTAAAGAAATTTGTCAAAGGACTGACTTTTCATATTATATCACCTGAGAGGTGAACCTCAATAATTGGACCCATCCTAAATGGGGTAGAGTAGCAGGCGGACAAATTGCAATGGGCTTGAGGCCTGGTTTCGAATTGGAACCCCAGGCGGTGTTAGAATATGCTCCAAGAATGAACCCGACTGTTTATCTTCAAGGCTCAATAGGTGCGATGGATAACAGGATGAACCGAACCGTTTCAGTGGCTCTCGACCCCGAACGCCAGCATCAAGCCAAGGCGTATGCCCGCATCCAGCGACGGTTGATGCTGGTCGATTTGGGGATCGGCAGTCTCTACCTGGTGGCCTGGTTGGCTTTTGGCTGGTCAACCGCGCTGCGTGATGCTTTGCTGAGATTTACACACAATGAGTGGCTCCTGGTGGCACTGTTTGCTTCGATCTTTGGCGGAATATTTCTTCTGATCAACCTCCCGCTGAGCTACTATGATGGCTTCGTCTTACCTCATCGTTTCGGGCTTTCGAACCAAACCCGGGGTGAGTGGGTGTTGGATCAGGTCAAGCTAGTCCTGATCGGCGGCGGGTTGGGGCTGGTGCTTTTAGAGCTCGTTTATGCGGTACTACGCGCAGCGCCCGACACCTGGTGGCTGTGGGCGACAGGGATCATGATCCTGTTCAACGTCCTGATGGCAAACCTGGCGCCGGTGTTGCTGTTTCCGATCTTCTTCAAGTTCAAACCGCTGGGTGAGGAGTACGCCGATTTAGAGAGACGCCTGCTTAGCCTGGCGGCACAGGCGCAAACCCAGGTGCGTGGTGTGTACCAGTTTGATATGAGCCGCCGGACCAAGGCCGCTAACGCTGCCCTGACTGGTCTGGGGAGCACCCGGCGCATCATCCTGGGGGATACCTTATTGAACGAGTTCGCCCCTGAGGAGATCGAAACCGTGCTGGCCCACGAGCTGGCCCACCATGTCCACAAGGACATCCCACTGGGCATCGCAGTAGAAAGCACCATCTTGCTGGCAGGTTTTTACCTTGCTTCGCGGGTGCTGGATTGGGGAATCGGGTTCTTCGGGTTCAACGGTCCGGGAGATATCGCCGCGCTGCCACTGCTTGGTCTGGCGTTCGGCGTCTTTGGCCTGGTTACGTTGCCACTCACCAACAGCTACTCGCGCTGGCGCGAGCGCCTGGCTGACGAGTATGCGCTGCGCCTCACACGCAACGGTCCTGCTTTTGCTTCCGCTTTTACCCGCCTGGCCAACCAGAACCTGTCAGACGCAGACCCGCCAGCCTGGGAGGAGTTCCTGCTCTATTCACACCCTGCGTTGAGCAAGCGGATCGCAATGGCGCAAGCCTACGTCTAGCGCGAAACGGCGATACAACGCGTGTGTTGCATCGCCGTCCCAGGAATTGGGCTTCGCTCGCATCTGCCACAAGTCGGCTATCCCCCGGGGATGATGACCCAGCAGATCAAGTACAGCAGCAAGCCTGGGATACCGCCGGGGAGCAACGCCAGCAAAAAAGCCAGCCGAAACCAGTTGGGGCTGATGCCGAAGAATTCACCCAGGCCGCCGCATACACCAGCGATCAAGCGGTTTTGTTTCGAGCGTCGCAGGGGTCGTCGAGTTTCAGACATGGTTTTCTCCTTTTGATCACTAGATACACTATGAATACGTGAAGTTGAAACAAAAGTTGCGGTTACCCATTAACCCTGCCTGCCAGGATCAATTCCCCGCGCTGACCGCCATTTGCGCCGCAAGCTTTATCGTCTGGAGGTGAATATCCACGACATCACTCACTTCGAGGGCATAACCGCCGCCCATCACCACCGCTACAGGCAACCCAATGGCCCGGCATTGCTCAAAAACGATCCTGTCTCGCTCCACCAGACCTTGTTTCGTTATCGATAGCCGCCCCAAGCGGTCTTCTGTATAGGGATCGGCGCCGGCGATGTAGATTGCCAGGTCGGCTTGAGCCCGCTGCAAGGCGCGCGGCAACCCGCTTGTTACCGCCTCCAAGAAAACATCATCGTCGCTGCCATCCGGCAGGGCAAGGTCCAGGTCGCTGTGCTCCTTGTGAAAGGGGAAGTTTTTCGCGCCATGCACCGAAAAGGTGAACACGGTTGGATCGCCGTTAAAGACCGCCGCAGTGCCGTTGCCTTGATGGACATCCAGATCCAGGATGACCACCCGGCTCGCCAGTCGCTCGACCTGCAAAACCCGTGTCGCCACGGCGACATCATTGAAGACACAATAGCCCTCGCCGTGGTCCGGGTAAGCATGATGCGTCCCGCCCGCCAGGTTGGCGGCATAACCTTCCTCCAACGCGGATTGGCAGGTGCAAATCGTGCCGCCCACCGAATAGCGCGAGCGGACTACTAGCTCGGGCGACCAGGGAAAACCAATCCGGCGGAGCTCTTTTTCGCTCAGCCTGCCGTTGATCAACTTATCCACGTAATCGGCGTTGTGCACAAGCAGGAGCTGGTCATCGCTGGCCGGCTCGGCAGGCTGCAGCTCAACGCCTGGCAGGTGCGCGGTGACGACCGCGTGGTGCAAAAGGGCATATTTCGGCATCGGGAAGCGGTGCCCTTCCGGCAAGGGCACCAGCAGGTGATCGGAAAAGAATATTTTCATCAAAGACCCGGGAGGCTTACCACTTATCCCAGTGAACGACTTCATCGAACGTCCGCCGCCCACCCTTCATTGGTGGAGTGGTCAGCCGGTCCTCCTCCAGCGGATAGCCGAAAGACAACGCAAAACGGAGCTGCAGCTCTGGGGGAAAGCCGAGCACCTGGCGGGCCCTATCCGGCTCGTAGATCGTTGCCGGGCACGTGCCAACTCCCAATTCCCAGGCCGCCAGCTGCATGTAGGCCGCAGCCTGGCCAAGATCGAACAGGATTTGGAAGCGCTGGCTCGGGTCTTCCGAGACCAGAGCGACTCCTAAAGCCGCTCCGACCAGATGCCCTGCCCACGGACCACACTCCGCAAGCGATTGAAGGACGACCTTATCCCGGATAGCGATGAAATGCCACGGCTGGGTATTCTTGGATGATTGGGCGCGCCTGCCGGCATTCAGGATTGCGGCGACGACATCATCCGGTAACGGGATGTCTTTGAACTGCCGAATGGCACGCTTGAGGCGAATAGCATCCGATACATTCATAATAGGGTATCCTCGCGAAATTTTAAGAATTATAGCGCGAATTTTCGCCCATAATTCATTCCAGATCGTGTGTGTAAACAGCCCATTTTGTAACAAACCCCCGTTTTCAGACAGAGTCACCACGTTTCCATTCCAATCGAGATTTCATTTGAACCCGGTCAGGAGGTTTGTTATTAGTACTGCAATACTATTGATTTATAAATATCACATAAATTCTTGCCAAACAGGTGATCAATGACGGTTCAATCGCCGGACTCACCACAACCGTATATCGTTTATAATCCAGGGGAATCATCGATGGCTGAAAAATTTCAAATAATGCAAATCGTATGATAAAAACTTTCTCTCACAAAGGAGAGACTGCATATCGAATGAGGAATAAACCCAAATCAGATTACCAGGCCGAAATCCTCGTAGTTGACGACGAACGCGAAAATCTGCATGTCCTCACCCATATGCTGCATCGGTTTGGTTACCGGGTGCGAGGGGTCACCGATGGAGCAATGGCTGTATCTGTAGCGCGGACAAATCCACCGGACCTGGTGATGCTGGACGTCAGCATGCCTGGAATGGATGGGTACGAAACGTGTAAGCTCCTCAAAGCAGATCATCGCACCCGAGATATACCAGTTATCTTTATCAGCGCGCTGGTGGATGTCGAAGATAAAGTCAAAGCGTTCAATGTCGGTGGAGTAGATTACGTACCCAAGCCGTTCCAGATCGAAGAGGTGCTGGCACGCCTGGAAACACACCTTTCAATGCGTCGCCTGCAAATGCAGCTTGAGGGAGCAAACCGCCAGTTGGAGGAGACCAACCGGAACCTGGCGCAAAAATTTCGCGATCTGAGCGATGCCCAGAAAGCAGAACGAGAGCAGCGCCAGCTGGCTGAATCTTTACGCGATACCATTATTGACATTAACAGCACCCTGGACTCGAACCAGGTGCTGGAGCTCATTCTGCAACACCTGACCCGGATCGTCCCACACGACGCGGCGTTCATTGCCTTGCCGAATGGGGATGGCAAGATTCACATCCGCCGGACCCTTGGATACAAAGAACGCGGCCAGGAAGAGTTACTGCTCTCCTTGCGCGTGCCGATTGACTTCTTTCCCATCTGGTCGAAGGTTTACAGGAGTTTCGAGCCGCTGGCGATTGAAGATACCCGCGCGGAAACCACCTGGAGCAACCTGCCTGAGCTCAGCTGGGTGCGCTCGTCCGCCTGCGCACCGATCCTGGCTAAAGGCGAGTTCGTCGGCTTTCTCAACCTGGACAGTGAAACGCCAGCCTCCTTCACCACCACCCAGCTCGATCGATTGCGCACCTACGCCGATTACGCTGCGGCAGCGCTGGAGAAAGCGCGCCTGTTCGAAAAGACCCAAAACCTGGCGATTACCGATGAACTGACCGGTTTGCTGAACCGCCGCCAGGTGCTCAAGCTGGCTGAGATTGAATATGAGCGCGTGAGACGCTACCGCCGGCCGCTTTCTGCGGTGATCATCGATATCGACCACTTCAAGCGGATCAACGACACCTTTGGTCATCCGATCGGCGACCAGGCTTTGATCGCCCTGGCAAATTGCTGTCGGGCGAACCTGCGCACAGTGGATATCCTGGGGCGCTATGGCGGCGAAGAATTCCTGATCTTGTTGCCCGAGACCAAGCATCATCGTGCCCTGGAAGCCGCCGAGCGCATCCGCAAACAAGTGGAGGCGTTGGTTTTGCCGGCTGCTAAAGGGCCGCTTAAGCTGACGATCAGCGCGGGGGTGGCGACCCTGGATCTGAATTCACCCGAGTCCCTGGAGGAATTGATCAAAACCGCCGATGATGCATTGTACGGGGCGAAAGCAGCAGGGAGAAACCGCGTCCAGGGAGAAATCCGCCTGGCTCCCGAATAGTTGTCATCGAAGTGAAAGGAATCGACCATGAACCCCGGCCTCACCCTGTTGATCCTTGTGCTGGTTATCCTGATTGTCTGGCTGGCGCTCTTGCGCAACACCATGTATTACAAACCAGATATTGAGCTT
>Ga0154774_1033_pt2 | contig 14128 bp, 12 predicted proteins | sample Rifle2008BG16ft_FD_105782 | JGI IMG/M metagenome (GOLD analysis project Ga0154774, IMG submission 105782) | Chloroflexi bacterium RBG_16_57_11
ACTTTTTTATCCACTTAATAATCTTAATCTTGTATTGTCCAGGTGCATCCTGGTACACCGGTGTCGGTACATCTCTTTTTGAAACATTTGAATGTATCGTAGATGACTCTAAGTTTAAGGACCCTTTATTTAAATCACCGAGGAATTTCTCGACTGCCTTCTTTGTGAATTCATATAATTTAATGACGTTTATGAAATATATTCTTTTGTTACATTCATTGATAGCTATGTTAAAAGGCAGATTCTCGTTTTCTCCAATTTGCAGGATGTAACCTTCAGGTAGCAGGGAATTATGTGTCAATGTGCTTCTAACATTACCATAAATATTATCCAAGTCGATTTTGCTTAAATCAAGATTGAAGTATCTGCTATTCAGTATGTAGATATGCTGGCTTGCATTCCGAATGAAACAACTTTTTCCATCAATAACCACATTGAAATTTTCATTATTGGCAAAATAGGATCCTAAACAGTCAATAATCGAGAAAAGAACAACTGTTGCTGGGAATCCTAAGATTCCACCAGTCGCGTTATCTCCCCATATAGCTTTGTCAGTTTTCCTATAGGTCACAGCATATTCAGCAAGATGGAGCATTTCAATTAAAGATTCCTTGACTAGTCCGATTTTATTACCGTGTATTGCCATTTTTTCTCCTACTACGGTGATACAGTAGTTTGGTAAGATCGAATAAGATTAATTTACAGGGCAAAACTGCCAGAATCCCCACCAACCCAGCTCGCTGCTGAATATCAGTAGACCGTGTCAAGTTCGACGATTTATTAGGCGCACGAGAGTCGGGATTACCTTCCTACCCTCGGTATTGGTTTGATGGGTGCTTGTTCGGATTGTAGAGTTCGTAAGTGCCGTCTCCATGAAGAAATAAAAATGGTCTCGTATTGGGCCATTCATGTCGTGCTGGGGGTAGATTGACAACGCATGCCATGAAGTAGCGCCAGATTGTGATCTCTTTCCACTGGCCTTTGCGCTTGACACGATCGAAAAGGTCTGTGAAAGAGAGGATTTCGTCCGGAATCATTGAGTTGCGGATAGCATCCGGACACGATTCACCTTTGTATCCTTTAACCATGCATCCTCCTAGGCAGAGGTAGGGTGGATTGGCGAACCCGAATAGGTTCTTCGAGTATTCAAGATAGCATTGCTTGATGATTCGCCAATTCACCCTACGGCTAAACGTGATACTTGAGCAATTACGATGCCTTTTTCTACTCTGATAATGTTAATAGACTTGCCTTCAACTTGTTGAAACACAACATTGTTCGGAATATCTGTGAGTTCGTGATTTGTAGTTCGTATGACTGCTAAAATAATACAATTACGCATTTCTATTGGTATGAAATCAATCGTCTCATTTGTCTTTTTCTCGTTAAGAATCGAATAACTTTGCTGGATTTCAACCCTCGAATTTTTAGGTATGGCGGACAGTTCCATGATGAGGTAGTTTACATCATCGGGTAATTGAAATCCAAACCATTTTCCTGAACTCGGCTCTTCTTCGCATCCTTGGTTAGTTGCCGCTATAATCGTAACTAGAGGTATAGGTTTGTTAATATTTTCGAAACCTAATCCTATCGTTGGTTCAAGTGCAAGTGAACTTGGATTAAGTTTAACATGCCTTTGTCCTGTCATTGCATGTGCGCTAAAGTGGTTAATTTGTCCTTCTAGAGATTCGTACTTGATTTGAATTTGCGTATCAAAATCTAAATTTTTGATGATTTCTCTGGAGAAGAAAACGGCATTATTTGGAATAATTATTATATCGAAATTTGCACCTTGACGAAGCTTTAGTATTTTGTAAGCCTTGCCTTGATACCTTAAATAAATTTTCCATTCCATACCAATTCTCGCCTTTCTAAACCATGAGTTGGTAAGTTTGGCATATTCGCTTAGGTGGGTTGAAATTCCCAGATTATGCTTCTAAAATCCCGATCAATGACTCTACAGCTAACTCCCATTCAGATGTTCAAATTAACGGTATCACCGCTCCATATTTGTTTTGCGGCATCTCGGATGGACTGACCTACCCGTGTAGCATAATCAGAATCAAAAATTCTCGCTGGATGCTGCAATGACTTAATAACCAAGAATGAATTCTCATCCCTTTTTGCACTAAAGGCCATTATGCTATTGTGATATCTTGTCTTACTATTTTCATCCGAAATTCTGATTTTAATTTTTCCTATACGCGCGGGATAAATTTCATATCCACCATTGTACAACGCAATCTGTAGGACTCCAAAGGTCTTCTCGTCCATTGGAATGACGAGCTCAGGATCACACTCATGTATAACCGGCAGAATATACTTACACCCCTCCCACATATATCGGAATGAAACATCTTTCGCCTCGGGATTTGACAACCAATCCATGTTGACTCTTGCGATCAATTTAGAAGCTTCTCCATATGGTTTTCCAATCAATGTCTCTACAATTGGTCTGAAACTTTTATTAAATCCTCCGCTCCAGAATAGTGGCTCCATGTAGGCGTCATTCCAACAAGGCTTGAATTGATTTAGTTTAATCCCCCGACGATTTATTTCCTTCTTGCCACCTGGACTTGGGCCAACAAAGATTACAAGTGCCTTTCTTGATCCTTCGCAATTCTCCGGCCAAAAGGGGACATACGGATCACTTTGTGTATTCATTTCTTCTAAACGTTGAGTAATAATTTCTTCTTCAAGCATCTGAGCCTCCAGGATTAATGGTAGTAAGGTGGGTTGGCACATAAGAATGGGTCAGATGAATCCCCATACCAATACTTTTAGAATCCACGCCAACCCACCCTACGATTGTCACATCGCTTGTAGAGTTATGCGTCATCTATCGGTACCGGCATCATCAATCTCATTGATTCCAAACGATGTTTTGCTTTGAGAAAGCAATCATTGTCACTCAGGATATCAGTTCTATATGCATTATATGCTTTGCGTAAATCGGCACAAAAATCTTCTAGATTCAGAATGATCTTGCCTTTTGAAGTGTAGTTCATGTGAAAACCGGCTTTGTTGTTATCCGTGAATACATAGGTCCCACCTTCGGCGTAAGAATGTACCAATCCGCACCTTAAATCAGACCAAAGCTTATCAGCGTTATAATCCTTGAGGTATTTCTCCACGAAATCCTTGAATCTCTTGCCGGAGTCACGTTTCGAAGTATCGAGATCAACTCCAGCATGAAAGCTTGCCATAGCATCAATAAAGCACGCGCCAAGTATGAACCCCGCAAGCTTTGCGTCCCCTTTAATGGATGCTCGCTCTATATCCATGTATGCCCAGCCATATAGGTACTTATCTAACAACCACGCAAGTCGTTCCTTAGTAAGATCAGAACTGGAAGTCATTACTCCCTCACTTTGCTTGATTGGCAACTACTGTCTGCGCGGTGTTCGATTTTATTGCATCTTTGCAATTTATCATGTCAATTTTGATAATTCGATGGATGCGTGAACGCTGTGGCGAAAAAGAACGGTTATCCTAACCTAAGCCCACAAGATAACCTCTAACGGACTCATTAAACGCCCTCGAATTCTCGAACCCCAACAGGTGCCACGCCTCCGGCACCACCACCAGTTGTGACCCGCGAAGGCCAACGTGCATGGCCTGGGCCTCGCTCAGCGGGATGATCTGGTCGCAGGCGCTGTACAGCAGCAGTGCCGGCACGTCGATCGGCGCCGAAGGACATGATGTACCTCATCGTCAAAGGTTGCATCCTCACTGGATCTTGCTCAGGAGCCAGGCGTGAACCTCTGGGACACGGCTGGCGCTGAGGGTGAGATGACCATCGTCAGGTGAGAGGCGAGCATCGACGTTGGGGATCTTGCCGGCCAGCCACATCCCGTGGGAGAGCGGCACAAACTGGTCGTGCTCGCCGTGCAAGAGCAGCGCCGGTATGCGGATCTGGCTCAGGTCGAAACCCCAGGGCGCAGTAAAGGCGAGGTCGTCATCGACCCAGCCATCCTTGCGCTCCTGGATGCCCTCGTGAATACACTCGAGCAAATAAGCGACAAGGTCTTCTGTGAGCACCGCAAGGTCAACCGGGCTCAGGAGGGTGCCAAACGCCTTGACGACCGAGGCGGGATCTTCGCCCAATATCCCGGGCGTGGCTGCCTCCACGAATTTCTCGAGTTGCTCTCGGCCCGCCAGGGCGGCGCCGAACTCTGCAATATTGTCTTTCCCCATCCCTGAAAACCAATCTAACCCTTCAGCCGTATAAGGCGCCGGCGCAGCCAGCGAGGCCGCGGCCACGACCAGATCTGGTAGCAGCGCGGCGCAGGCCAGGGCGTGTGGCCCGCCTCCCGAAATCCCCCAGACCAGCAGCCGGCTCAGGTCTAGGTCCCTGGGAATCGTGGCAACATCGACGGCAGCACTGGCCACAGCACGCCCTGGCTGGGGAGTCGACCCACCGTAGCCGGGGCGGTCGTAGCTGATCAATCGAATGCCGCGTGACAGTGCGTCATCGATCCACGGCTGGTAAAGGAGTCTCGAGCCTGGTGTCCCGTTATGCACCAGGACGGGCACCCCGTCGGGCTTTCCTGCCTCGACAATTTGAAGCACGCGGCCATCTTTTGATGATATTGAACGATTCCTGGCGCTCATGTGGAACTTCCCGCCTTCAGATAATGCCTGACTGCTTCATTGAAGACGTTTGCATTCTCCAGCCCCAACAAGTGCCCGGCTTCCGGCAAAACCACCAGCTTTGAGCCGCGGAGGCCGGCTTGCATGGCCTGGGCCTCGCTCAGCGGGATGATCTGGTCGTCGGCGCCGTGCAGCAGTAAGGTAGGCACATCGATTTGCGCCAGGGTAGGAGTCGAATCGGGGCGGTCCTTGAGGGCAGCCAGGTCGCCCAGCACGCCTTCGAGCGAGACGCCCAGCGTGATCGAGCGAACCTGCTCGACCAGGTCGGGGCGGTTTGGATAGGCCTGGGGGGCGAGCAGCTTGGGCAGCATGCTCTCGGAGATGGCCGGCACGCCTTTTTCTCGCGCCAGGGCGGTCATCTGGTCGCGCGCCAGGCGGCCTTCGGGGGTGTCGGCGGCGGCGCGCGTGGCGGTCAGGATCAACCCGCGCAGCCGGTGGGGGTACTTGCGGTAGAAGGCGAAGACGACGTAGCCGCCCATCGACAGCCCGCACAGCACAATCTTTTCGTGGATGCCGAGGGCGTCCAGGAAGAGGTTCAGGTCGTCGGCGAACAGGTCCATCGAGTAGGGGCCGGGGATGGCCTGGGAATCGCCGTGGCCGCGCAGGTCAGGAGCGATGACCCGGGCGACCTCGGATAGCCCGTCAAGTTGTGGCTGCCAAAGCTGGCGATTGAGCGGGAAGCCGTGGACGAGGAGCAAGGGGGGACCCTGCCCGGCGTCGCTGTAAGCCATGGAAAAACCGTTGACGGTGACCTGCATGGCGACCTCCGATGATGAACATGAGCCAAATCTCTAGGGTTGATTCTATCAGGGAAAGACAGTTTGTACACGGATTTTCGCGGAGGAACACGGATCGTTGTGGGGGAAAAAACCACAGAGACACAGAGATCACGGAGTTTAATTAAAATATATCTCTCTGTGCTCTCGGTGACTCTGTGGTTAATATCACATTAATCCGTGTTGATCCGTATAGCGTATTGCTCTTAGGCGGGGAAGATGCGCCAGCCACGCTCGGTCGCCAGCCGGCGCAGGGCGTCGTCGGGGTAGACGGCAACGGGGTGGCCCACCATCTCCAGGAACAAGCGGTCGGAGATGGAGTCGGCGTAAGAAAAGCTGGACGCCAGGTCAACGGAAAGCCTCTGGGCATGGAGCACGGCCTGGGCCACCTGAGCCTTGCCCTCGTCGATCACCACCGGCGGCACGGCGCGGCCGGTATAGCGCCCGCCGCGCAGCTCGAAGCGGGTCCCGGCGGCGTGGTGGGCGCCCACCTCCCGGGAGATGTGTTGCACCAACGGCAGTGGAGCGCCCGAGACCAGCATCACCCTATCCCCGGCCTCCAGGTGCTCCTGCAGCAAGCGGCGCGTGTCTTCGCGCCAGTATTGAGCCAGGAAGCGCTCCACGGCCCACTCCCACACCGGCTCGGCTTGCCGGGGCGTGTAGCCACGCACGTACCAGGCCAGGTGGGCGGCCCAAGGGGTGCGGAAGGCGCTCTCCGAGATCAGGCCCAGGCGGCGCAGGTAATACAGGGGATAATGCGCGCCCAGGAACGCCAGGTGCATCCCCCGGCGTAGACGGTTGCGGGTGAAATAATCTATGATCCCCTTCCAGGTGCGCTCGCTGGTCAGGGTGCCGTCGATGTCGAAGAAGGCCGCTCGCATGCTCACCCCAGCCCGACCGACTCGGCCAGCAAGCGGATAGCAGCCAGGTGTTTGTGGGGCGTGTCGAAGCCGTGGCCCATGGTGTTGAACGAGATGTGGGTTGCGCCGGCAGCCTGCCAGCCTTCGATGACGGAAAGCCACATGCTGATATCGCCGTCGCCGTAGGCGAAACGCGGCTCGACCCCAAAGCCGGTCGTGCTGCGCCCGGCCTCCTGGCGATAACGGGCGAGCACCTCCAGCGCGGGCCGGGCATCCAGAGCGGAGCGGTATTGGGGCATCCAGCCGTCGCCTAGCCGGGCGCAGCGCTGCAAGGCCGCCTCGGCGTGCCCGCCGAACCACAGCGGGATCGGCCGCTGCACCGGTAACGGGTTCAGGCCGGCGTCGGGGATGTCGTGCCAGCGACCTTTATAGCTGACCAAAGGTCGTGTCCATAACAGTCGCAAGACTTCCACCTGCTCCTCGATGCGACTGCCACGGGTGTGGAAGTCATCCCCCAGGGCGGTGTACTCAACCGCGTTCCACCCCAGCCCGATCCCGATCCGCAGCCTGCCGCCGCTCAGAACGTCCAGCGTGGCGGCCTGCTTGGCGAAGACGGCGGTCTGGCGCTGCGGCAGGATGATCACCCCGGTGGTGAATTCGATCTTTTGGGTAATGGCGGCCATGTAACTAAACAGTACCAGCGGCTCCTGAAATGGATGGCGGAAGGTATATGGCCCCTGCCAGCCGCCCGGCCGCTCCGGGTTGGCGCCCAAGATGTGATCATAGGCCAGGATGTGCGAAAAGCCCAACCCTTCCGCCGTCTGAGCGTAGTCGCGAATGGCGAGCGGGTCGGAGCTGTATTCGGTTTGAGGATAAACCAGGCCGAATTTGAGGCGGAAGGGTGAGGTCATAGGGCGTCCTTTCATCACAATGTAGGGGCGGGTCTGGGCATGGGCAGTTCGAAGTCGATATTGGTGCAGACCCGCCCGTACGGGTTGGCATTCAGTGAAATGTAGGGGCGGGTCTGGGCATGGGCAGTTCGAAGTTGATATTGGTGCAGACCCGCCCTTACGGGTTGCGTGTTCGGGGCGGGTCTGGGCATGGGTAGTTCGAAGTCGATATTGGTGCAGACCCGCCCTTACGGGTTGCGTGTTCGGAGCGGGTCTGGGCATGGGCAGTTCGAAGTCGATATTGGTGCAGACCCGCCCTTACGGGTTGCGTATTCGGAGCGGGTCCGGGCATGGGTAATTCAAGGGTCGTGGTATAAACAGACCCGCCCCTACAGGGTGTACAATTCACCGTACTTGGTGCGCAGGTAATGGAGGTAAGGCTCGATGCGGATCGGCCCGCCGGTGAGGCGCTCAATCAGCTCCGGTGCGGTAAACATGCTGCCGTGCTGGTAGAGGTTATCGACCAGCCAGCCGCGCAGCGTGCCGAAGTTACCCTGGCGCATCTCGGCCGGGATTTCGGGGTGCGCCTTTAATGCCTGGTCGAAGAACGCCGCGCCGAGCACGTTTCCCAGCGTGTATCCCTGAAAAGCCCCGCCGATGATCCCGCCATACCAGTGGACGTCCTGCAATACGCCATCGCGGTCATCCGGAGGGTTGATGCCGATGTCAACTTTGAAGCGCTCGCGCCAGGCCTCCGGCAGATCGCGCACCGCCAGAGAGCCTTCGAGCAGAGCCATCTCGAAGTCGAAGCGCAGCATCACGTGCAGGTTATAAGTGACTTCGTCGGCGTCGACGCGGATCAGCGAGCGCTCGACCCGGTTGATCGCTCGATAAAAGGTCTCCATCGGCACCTCGCCGAGCTGCTCGGGGAAGGCAGCCTGGAGCCGCGGGTAGGCGTACTCGCAAAAATCGCGGCTGCGCCCGACGATGTTCTCCCACAAGCGGGACTGGCTTTCGTGCAGGCCGGCCGAGGCGCCGCCGCCCATCGGGGAGCCTTCGAGCTCGGGGCGCACACCTTGCTCGTACATGCCGTGCCCGCCCTCGTGGAGCACGCCGTACAGGCATTCAGAGAGCTGATTTTCCTTAACACGGGTAGTGATGCGCACATCACCAACGGAAAAATTGGTCTCGAAGGGGTGGTGGGTAAGGTCCAGGCGGCCGCGCTGGAAATCGTATCCCATCTGGGCGACGATTTCTTTGCTTATAGCAAGCTGCGCCGCGTGCGGGAATTGTTTACGCAGGCAAGAGTCGTCCGCCGGCGGCTGTGAGGTGATGGCCTGGACGATGGGCACCAGCTCCACCCGCAGATCGGCGAAGAGCGTCTTGAGCGTGGAGGCCTTCATGCTGTAATCGGCGTAATCGACCAGCGGGTCGATGATGTGCTCATAGCCGGGGAAAAAGTCCGCCAGCCTGCGGCTATACTCCAGGGTTTTTTCAAGCAAAGGCTGCACGCGGGCGAAGTCGTTCGCCGGGCGCGCCTCGGTCCACACCTGGTATGCCTGGGCGGAGTGTTCAAACAGCTCGCCGACGAAAGCCGGAGGCACGCGCACCTCACGCTCGTATTTGCGCCGGGTGACGCGCACCAGGCTGGCCGTGGTGGAGTCGTAGGGCAGGCTTTCGGCGTACGGCTGCAATTCATCCAGCAGCTTGCCGATGGCCGGATCGACGAACTTTTCTTGGGCCAGGCGCGCCAGCGTCGCCAGTTGGCGGCCGCGCGCTTCGGCACCACCCGGCGGCATATAAGTGGATTGATCCCAGCTCAGGACGGCGGCAGCTTTTTCCAGATTGTCGATTTCGAGCAGGCGCCGTTTCAGCTCTTGCAGTTTGTGTTCCATAGGTTTCCTCGTGGGTTGGAGTGTCCTATGGATTATATCAAACGAACGGAGCGGCTGAAGCCGCGACTACAATCAAAAGGCGGCGGTCTTCGATCACACTCAGACCGCCTGGATTTCGATTACACTCAGACCGCCTTTTTGGCTTGCTGGATCTGTTCGTGAACTGCCTGTGGGGCGGTGCCGCCGATGGCGCTCCGGCGGAGGGCGCTCCGGGCCGGGTCGAACACTTGATAGACCTCCGCATCGAACGTTATCGGGCCAAATTCCTCCCCCAACGCCTGGAATTCCTCCAGGGTGAGCGACTCCAGCGGCTTACCTTGCTTCAGGGAGAGCTGTACCGCCTGTCCCGCCAAGGCGTGCGCCTGGCGAAAAGGCAGCCCCTTCTCCACCAGGTAATCCGCCAGGTCGGTCGCCATCATGGTCGAGTCGATCGCCGCCCGCATGCGCTCCGGGTGCACCCGCAGGCTGCGCAGCGCACCTGCCAGAACGGGCAGCAGGGTGTTCAGCGTATCGATGGCGTTAAACAGTGGCGTCTTGTCCTCCTGTAAATCCTTATCGTAGGTCGAAGGCAGGCCTTTCATGGTCACCAGCAACCCGGTCAGCCAGCCGACCAAAGCGCCGCTCTTACCGCGCGCCAGCTCGAAGACGTCCGGGTTCTTCTTCTGCGGCATCAGGCTCGAGCCGGTGGCGTATGCATCCGAAAGCTCGAGGAAGCCGAACTCGAGGCTGGTGAAAAGCACGATCGCTTCGGCTAACTTGCTCAGGTGTACACCGACCAGGGCGGAGCAGAAAAGGATCTCGAGTACGAAATCACGCTCCGAGACCGCGTCCAGGCTGTTGGAGGCCGGCTCCGAAAAACTCAAAGCTTCCGCCAGCGCCAGGCGGTCGATCGGGTATGGCGTGCCGGCCAACGCACCGCAACCCAGAGGCAGGCTGGCGGTGCGCTGGAGAGCCTGTTTCAAACGCTGGCGGTCGCGCTGCAGCGGCCAGAAGTGTGAAAGCCACCAGTGGCTCAACAGGATCACCTGAGCGCGCTGCAGGTGCGTATAGCCAGGCATCAGCAGCTCGAAGTCAGCCTCGGCGCGCTCGATCAGCGCGGCTTGCAAATTCGCCAAAGCAGCATCCAGGAGTGGCAGGTGATCCATGACCCACAGGCGCAGGTCGGTCGCCACCTGATCGTTTCGGCTGCGCCCGGTGTGCAGCTTGCCGGCAACAGGGCCCATCAGCTCGCCCAGCCTCCGCTCCACCGCGGTGTGGATGTCTTCGTCGCTTTCGAGGAATAGAAAATGCCCTTGCTCGAACTCGCTCAGGATGGCCTGCAGACCGGTGAAGATCTGGGCACACTCATCTTCGGTCAGCGCGCCTGCCTGTTCCAACGCCTGCGCCCAGGAGAGACTGCCGCGCACATCCTGCAGCGCCAGGCGCCGGTCAAAGGCCAGGGAGGAATTTAGATCCCAGGCTGCCGGATCCATCTTGCCACTAAAACGACCGCCCCATAATTTCATGCGTTATTCACCTCCTGCTTTTTTTCAAGAGGCGGTCTGAGCGTAGTCGAAGACCGCCAATCAACCCGATCCGTCGCCAGAATAGATCAATATCGCTGATGCAATGACAAAGAAATTGTACACGGATCGCACGGATTTCACGGATCAATCATTTTGGCTGTAAAATCCGTGCTTCTCCGTGCCATCCGTGTACAAAGGTCTTAATCGCGCTTGAAGCGAGAGTAATCCGGTTTGGGGATATCCAACCCGGAGATCGGCAGGCCGTTGAAGGCGCGCACTTTCAACGGGAGGCCGAACAGGTGGATGAAGCCCTCGGCGTCGGACTGATCGTAGACGTTTTCCTGCCCGAAGGTGGCGAAGTCTTCGCGGTACAGGCTGAACGGGCTCTGCCGCCCGGCCGGGATGAGGTTGCCCTTGTAGAGTTTCAAGCGCACCTGACCGGTGACAGGCCCCTGAGTGCTGTCCACGAAGGCGTCCAGCGCCTCGCGCAACGGGGTGAACCACATGCCATAATACACCAGCTCGGCATATTTTAGTGCCGCAAGATCTTTGAAGTGCATCGTGTCGCGGTCCAGAACGATGGATTCCAGCTCCTGGTGTGCGGCCAGCAGGATGGTGCCACCGGGGGTCTCGTACACGCCGTGTGATTTCATCCCCACCAGCCGGCCTTCGACCATGTCGGTCCGCCCAATGCCGTGCTTCCCGCCCAATTCGTTCAACTTGGTGACAATGGCTGCCGGGGAGAGCTTCTGGCCATTGATCGCCACGGGCGTACCGGTTTCGAAGGAGATTTCCACCGTCTCGGGCTGATCTGGGGCGGCTTCGGGAGCCACCGAAATTTGGAACATCGCTTCGTCCGGCTCCAGCCATGGATCCTCCAGCAGACCGCCTTCGTGCGACAGGTGCCACAAGTTGCGGTCGCGGCTGTAGATGGTTTTTTCGGTCTGGGTAATGGGTACGTTGTGCGCCCGGGCATAGGCGATGGCGTCCTCCCGCGAGCGGATGGTCCATTCCCGCCAGGGTGCGACCACTTTGAGCCGTGGGTCCAGCGCAGCATAGGTCAGCTCAAAGCGCACCTGGTCGTTGCCCTTGCCGGTGGCCCCATGCGCGACCGCGTCAGCGCCTACCTGGTGCGCCACCTCCACCTGGTGCTTGGCGATCAGCGGGCGGGCCATCGATGTGCCTAGCAGGTATTTGCGCTCGTATACAGCCCCGGCTCGCAGAACCGGGAATATGTAATCACGAGCGAACTCCTCGCGCATATCGTGGATGATCAGCTGGCTGGCGCCGCTGGCGATTGCTTTGGCCTCCAACCCATCCATCTCCTCACCTTGCCCCACATCGGCGGTGAAACAGATCACCTCACAATTGTAGTTTTCGCGCAGCCAGGGCACGATCACTGATGTGTCCAGGCCACCGGAATAAGCCAGGACGATCTTCTTGATGCTGGATTTTTCTACCATGGTTACCTCCTGTCGAATCGTTTAAATTATTGGATGGATGCAGTGAGCGGCGTTGTCGTCTCTCAACGCATATAACGAAAAGCCCTCCATGGAAGGAGGGCTTGAGCTGCCTGATACCGGTTGCGCCGAAAACCTTAACCGCGTTCGGACACCCGACCTTCCGGAGGGGAGGGCAGGCTGGTACGACGGGAGCGGATATCGACGCTTTGGGTGGACATATTGGGTGACAGTTTATCACCGGGCTCGAGGCACGTCAAGGGGCGTTTTGAAACGATTTCGGGGAATTACTTATTTAGCTAAAAACCAACAATATTGTTCGTTGCCGATGCTTTGAACGATAGTAAGATTATTGTAATGGGATTACGCTGCAACACTTGCGATTTCGGAAACCCGGACGGGATGCGCTTCTGCGGTAATTGTGGCGCACGCCTGGAGCCGGCTATCCAATCCAAGCCCACCGGTGTCAAACCGTATCACGCTGAGTTTGGCACGATGATGGGCGCCGACCTGGCTGAGCGTATGCGCCTCGCCGGGATAGAAGCCGCCGGTCAACGCCGATACGTGACCATCCTGTTTGCGGACCTTTCCGGCTACACATCCCTGTCCGAGCGTATGGATAGCGAAGATCTGTATGTCATCGTGCAACAGTATATTCGCCTGCTTTCGGATAATGTATACAAATATGAGGGTGTGGTCGATAAAATCACTGGCGATGGCTTGATGGCGATCTTCGGCGCACCCATTTCGCATGAAAACAACGCTGAGCGGGGTGTGCGAGCGGCGCTAGAGATGCAAAACGAGCTTCACGATCTCAGCGCTAAAGTACACCAGGAGCAGGGCGTCGATTTAAATGTGCGCATCGGCCTGCATTCCGGCTGGGTGGTGGTTGGAGGGATTGGCGCCAACGACAAGGTGCTGAATTACACCGCCATCGGGGATACGGTTAACCTGGCACGTCGTATTGAGGAATCTGCATCACCCGGCGCGGTCTTGATTAGCGAGACAGTCTTCAAGCAGGTTCGCGCCTTGTTCGAATGCCAACAAATCACCTCATTATTACCCAAGGGGGTTGACCACCCGGTGGCCGCTTACGGTGTGGTCGGCTTACGCGCACGACAGGGTCCGGTGCGTGGCATCGAAGGTCTCTATGCCCCAATGATTGGGCGAGACCAGGAGCTGGCGCAGCTAAAGTCATGTGCTGACGATTTGCTGAGAAACGGGCGAAGTCAATTTGTCCTGATCACCGGCGATGCCGGCTTAGGAAAGAGCCGCCTCACAGCAGAATTCAAGGCTTCGATTGACCAAAGCGGGTTGCGGATGATCGAGGGTCAAAGCCTGGCTTACCGCCGAGTGTCTTACTGGCTGATCCGAGACGTGCTGTACAGCTATCTCGGTGTTTCAACAACCTTACCGTTTCAGAAGGTGCGTGAGCGTTTGAAGCGCGTGGTCTACCAGCTGATGGGCACGCACGCCGATGATGCCCTGCCTTATCTTGAGCAGATTATGGGTTTGCCCCTCTCCAACCCGAAAGCCAGTGAGCGGTTGCAGCGCATGGACGCGGGGCAGCTACGCCAACAAATCTTCCTGACAATACGAGATTTATTCTTGTTGGAAGCACAAACCCGCCCACTAATCATCATCCTGGAAGATTTGCATTGGGCAGATGAGGCGTCGCTGGATCTTTTGAACTTCCTACTCGAAATAATGCGTACAGCTCCAATCTTTTTCCTGGCGATTTCCCGTAATGTACAAGCGGGCGCGCTGGAGAGGGCGATTAACTGGGCACGTTATAACCTTGCCGAGCGTTTCTATCATTTCCAGCTCAAGAGCTTGACCCATGATCAAAGTCGAGAGCTTCTCGACCTGTTGCTATCGATCCCCAATTTGCCCGAAAGTTTGCGCGATCAAATCCTGAACCGATCGGCGGGCGTTCCTTTTTACCTGGAGGAGATTCTACGCACGCTGATCGACCAGGGCGTCATCCAAAACATGAATGGCAGCTGGACAGTGACGCAGAGATCGGAAACGACTACGCTTGGGGTTCCGGATACGCTTCAAGAGCTGATCATGGCCCGGTTCGATCGGT
>Ga0154774_1113_pt1 | contig 14099 bp, 13 predicted proteins | sample Rifle2008BG16ft_FD_105782 | JGI IMG/M metagenome (GOLD analysis project Ga0154774, IMG submission 105782) | Chloroflexi bacterium RBG_16_57_11
AAGAAATGTTCCCAGCAAGGATGTGCAGGGATGCGATTCATTCCGCGGCAAGAAGTGAGCAAGAAAGTTGTGGATGCCCAGCATCCAGAAGTAACCGCCTGGCGGTATGAATGCGTAAAATGTAGTTGCACTTTTCGCGTGTACCCCGAGGGGGTAAGCGAAAAACAGATCTCGAAGCGGGTGAACGGTATGGCTGTGATGCTATACATCCTGGGGTTGAGTTATGGTGCGGTAGAAATTGTCCTGAATAGCCTGGGAATGGGGGTTGGAAAAACGAGTGTCTATCGAGCGGTGCAGTCAGTAGCGAAACAAGTGCCTGGGATGAGGCGAGAAAAATTGATGGATGGATACCAGGCGAAAGCGGTTGGGGCGGATGTCACCAGTATACGGTGTAACGGGAAATGGGTACCGATCGGCATCGCCGTAGATGCGGCCAACGGGATGGTCTTGAGCATCGATCAATTGCCCGGTGAAGACGCCGAACAATTGAAAGCCTGGCTCGAGCCAATCCTGGAGGCATTAGACGCCGATGTTTTGGTGACAGATGATGCCGATGCGTTCAAAATAGTCAGTGATGAAACTGGACGCTCACAGCAAGTGTGCAAGAGTCATGTTGGCCGGAATACAGATGCACTGGTGGATGAAATCTCTGCCATCATTGCATCGGGTCAGGATCATTCCCTGGAAGCCATTCGCATTACTTCTGCACAAGCCCTGGGAGATTTGGCTGCACTGAAAACGATGATCCATTCCCGTTGCCCAGAAGATCAATCCCTACTCGAAGAAATCTATCTGCGCTATGCCAACGCCCGTAAACCGGGTAAAGGCAAGAAACATGATGTCGCTTATCGCATGCGCAATCTGTTTATGGATCGCTGGAACCTCTGGCCCCGCCTGACTTTCTATCGTACCTGGAAGGATGAAAATGGGAACTTGATTTTGGATGGCACCAATAACCATTGCGAACGCAGCATGGTGGGTCAAAGAGCGCTATCGCTCAATGCGTGGCTATAAACGGGAGCAATCCGCTCTCAATGTTAGCCGCCTGATCGCCTTTGCTGGAAATCACATGTCCAGCGGTCTGCGTTTGGCCGATTTGATGGCCTAGCCGCTCACCTATTGTCCGGCTTCAATCCACCGATATTGTCGGTTTGTCCTGCCTTACCAATTTTGGAACGTTCACCCTAGACCTGTAACATCGCGATCATCCGCTCGACAAAATCCTTGTCGAATGCCTAGCCGCCGAAGCATTCAGTCACGCGAGAGGATGTTCATTACGCATCAAAGTTGGAGTAAAATAATTCGTATACGAGACAGCTAAATCTAAATCACCCAGGTCAGGTTTAACGAAGGAGAATAAATCATGATCAGCCGCATCTGGCATGGATGGACCATAAAAGAAAACGCGGATGTGTACGAAGAGCTGCTCAAGAGCGAAATCTTTGTCGGAATCCAGGAACGCAAGATCCCTGGTTTCGATGGGATTCACTTATTGCGTCGCGATCATGACGCCGAAGTGGAGTTTATTACCATTATGTGGTTCGATTCCCTCGAAGCTGTGCGCTCTTTCGCAGGCGAGGATTACGAAATCGCGGTTGTACCACCCAAAGCTCGCGCAGTGCTTAAACGATTCGACGAGCGCTCGCAACATTATGAGGTAAAAACCTATCGAAAAGCACCTTGACGCGCCGCGTAGATCGGATTATTCTATCCAGTGCATGGAGGTCCACGATGATCCGTTTCCTGGTCGCGATCCCGCTCATCTTGCACGGGCTGGCAAACCTGGGGGGAGCGTTAGCCTTTGCAGGTAAACCGCCAGATGGATTCAAGGCTAGACCTTCCATAATTTCTCCCAAGCTACAGATGCATTCCACCATCGGCCGGATCTGGGGGGTCGTCTGGCTGCTCTCAGCCTTGACGCTTGTCTCTGCCGGGTTGGCAGCGATCTTCCAGCGGGATTCATGGCTTATTCTCAGCATCCTCGGATCAGGATTATCCTTTGCTGCTATCGCACCCTGGTGGAATACGGTTCCACCTGGTGCACGTTTTGGCGCTATTTTTGATCTGGTCACATTGCTAATATTGCTCTCCCCGGTCAGCGCATGGCTAAACACAGCCATACTGGCTACATAGTTGAATTATTAAACGGTTTATCGTCCTGGTAGCTGTAGGCTTAGCGAATTTTAACTTGACTCGGGTTGAATAATTATGCTATTTTAAGAGTAGAAGTTCGGACATCCCCGCCTGCATCCCATCCGGCTTTACAAATTGAATATCGGTGAGTGAAAGGAGGCTTTAATGTCTCGACAAAAAATGCACTCCGCTTCGGAACCTGTTCAATCTACACCGATGGCGCAACCCGAAACCATGCGCCTACTGGTCGCTTACGATGGTTCTGCCCATGCACAAGCGGCAATCGCGATGGTTGAAGACCTGTTCAGGCCTTGCGTGATGGGGCAACAATGCAGCTTGACCACATTGACGGTCCTACCGACACAATACATCGGCGGACACGAAGCGCTCCAACAGTCTTTGGAAGCGGTTAAAGGACGCCTCGAGCTTCAAGCCTTGCCCGTCGAAGCGCTGATAAAAGCGGGCAACCCGGCTGCAACCATCAATTCACTGGCAGAGGAAATAGATGCCAATCTGATATTGATCGGGGCGCAGGGCCTGCGTGCCACCCTGGGGATCTTGCTCGGTGGTGTTGCACAACAGGTGGTCGAGTATTCACATTGTCCCGTATTGGTAGTGCGCGCCCCATACAACGAGATCCAGCACGTCTTGCTGGTTGTGGATGGCTCACCATATAGCCAGCGTGCAGTGGAATACCTGGCGCCAGTTTACCCTGGCGAGGAGGTTGAAAGCATGCCGCGCATTCATGAACTGCCAAAGCCGGCGAAAGAAACGGATACTGTTCGCAAACGCTGCTCTTGGCTGCCGCATGCAGCCAATGCAACCCTGATGCATGTGTTGCCGCCACCGATATCCCCGGATGTAGCTGCCCGTGCCTGGACCCTCGGGCCAGAAGTGCTCTACCCGGCCCCGGCTTCCCCGCTGGATGTGGCAGCCATGGAAGCTGATGAGATACGCCAGGGTCAGCGAGTGCTGAACCAGGCGCGAAATGTTCTGGAAGCTGCGGGGCTGGCAGTCGACGAACAACTCGTGCGTGGTGACTCAGCTACGGAGATCATTCAATATGCCCAACACAATGCCGTCGACTTGATCGTCTGCGGATCGCGCGGTTTAAGCCCTGTGACGAGCTGGTTGCTGGGCAGCGTGTCTCGCAAGCTAGTGCACTACGCCAATTGCTCGGTGTTGATCGTTAAGTAAGTCAGTCAGGAGGTAGCGATGACCATTCTTGATGGGGTTCATTTCTGCGACGGCTGTGGTGCGGAAATCACCTGGAGCCCGGTGGTAGTGCGCGCGAAAGGCGACAACCTTCAACATCGCGCAGGTCATTTCTGTTGCGCCGATTGCGCCGATGAACGCCCCTGCCGATGTGGTGAGCGTATGGAATTTGATGACGAATTCCGAGAACATGGTAAAATTTCCATACCAATTTAGTCGCAATTTCACAGTTTTCCATGTTACAGGTAGACAGTGTGGGCGGAAAATCCGCCCACACTGAATATAAACCTCTACGAAAAAAGAGGGTTGTGCGTTCAAAGGAGAGCCGCGATGAATTTTCTTTATCCCATCCCATCCAACTCGATCGTCACCCAGACCTTTGCAGAGCACGTCCATGCTGCCCGTGTGCATGGATGGCAAAATTATAACGGCGGGATCGACTGGGCTGTCTCATCTGGCACGCCCGTCAAAGCCGCCCAGGCCGGCAAGGTGACGCTGGTGCGCAATGATGCCACCGGATATGGCACCCACGTGCGCATCCAGCACGACGAAGGATACCTGACGATTTATGGGCATCTGATGGAATTCGCGGTCAAGGCAGGCGACATTGTGAAGGCTGGGGAGGTTATCGGGAGATCAGACAATACCGGTAACTCCACGGGGCCACACTTGCATTTCGAGCTGCGCAAAAATAACGTGGCGATCGACCCGGCCTCACTGCTGGTGGCTCGGCTGGATGGGGGCGAACCAGGCGGCGAGGAGGAGCCAGGTGGCGGGCATGAAGAGCCCGGCGGCGGTCCGGAGCCGGACAGCTTCCCAGAGTTGCCCAGGGCGCGGGTCACCTCCCAGATCGGTTTAAACGTGCGCTCTGGAGCAGGGGTCGGTAATCCGCTGGTTGGCTACTTACCAAACGGCACCGAGGTGGATGTGCTCCGGAAAGTGACTGATGGGGGTGACACCTGGCTGCAGATCGGCTACCAGCAATTTATCGCTATGAAGGTGGGCAGCGAAAAGCTGGCGGAGTGGAAAGCCTAGACACCTCACCAGTATCGAACAAAAACTGGGTGATTTGCGGCGGGCTTTACCACAAATCACCCCTACCCCACTGACTTCTGGCCAGGACTAGCCACCCGGCTCGATAATAATACCCTGCCAGGTCTCTGGCACAGTCGGATCAGGGTCCAGACGTTCGCCCCACATCTTGAGTTTCATACCTGCATATCCACCACCGCCAACCCCGCCATAGTGGAAATAAGAGAAGCCGTTCTCCTCTCTAACACCATTCCAGGTACCCTCCCAATAACCGCCTTCGTTGGTAATCTTGAATTTGCCCCACATCTGTCCTGAGACAAAGACTGGCTCTGGCATAAATTTAAAATCCCAATTGATGGTGATCAGGTCCTCCGCGTTATCGAGGCGAGGATCGGAGGCTTCAAAATGAAAGAGCGATATCCCATCTCGGAGGTTGTACCTGCCGTCCGGGAAAGTTTCCGTGCCCAACGAAAGATCCGCCACAAAGGTCTCGGTGGCAGTGAAGAGGGTCTTCGTCGCCTGGGCGGAAGTTGGCACAACGGCCACAAACAGGAACACCAGGACGATAAAGATTACAAATAGTGGACGTGATCGGTTGCTCATGATTTTCTCCTTTTTTTCTTTCAAGAATTCGATTTTAAACCTAGGGCTATCAACGGCTACGCGAAATCACACACTTCTTTCCTAGACCAATCCCCTCCTTTCGACCATTTTCCATCTATTGAAATGATAGCCTATAATGTCAGATTAATTTTCTTGCATACCCTCACCGGAAGTTGGGTCAATCTGCCGGAGCAAGAACACAAACAATTCATCCAGGTTGGCAAAACCCTGCCTCTCGCCGTTCAGCGAGCTCTCAATTGATAACCGCCAAATACTTCCCACAGACAAATCGCCTGCTGCACCCACGTCCACCCGCCATAACCGTAGCAAATAGGATAAATAACCTGGCTGTTTCCTTCGGACGACTAAACTGTTGTCCATACTTGCTCCTGGTGTTCGCTTGATTCGAGCATAACACGCCATCGTAAAGAAAACGTGATGAACGAATTAACCAACCCCTGGCTTGCAGTTTTTGCCCGGCGGATGTATGATTGAAAAATCCGACAAGTTTAGCCGTGGTCTTTCAGCGGGGAGGATGGTTTCATGGATCGCTTGTGTATCCGGCTGTTTGGAACTTTCCAGGTCGCTTTGGATGGCGAAGCGATAAACAGCTTTACATCTAACAAGGTCCGTGGACTTCTAGCATACCTGGCTGTTGAAGCGAACCAGCCACATAACCGAGAAAAATTGACCGGTCTGCTCTGGCCGGACTATCCCGAAGCATCCGCCCACGCCAGCTTGCGCAGCGCACTAACCAGTCTGCGCCTGACGATAGGAGATCGGACAATAAGCGGCCGGTCAGCCGCTAATGAGCCTTATCTTTATGTCTCAAGGCAGGCTATCCAGTTCAATCTCGCCTCCAGCGCTTGGGTCGATGTAATAGCTTTCGCAGATGCTGTAAGGAAAGCAGATCTGGCCTCCTTGGAACAGGCCGCCAATCTTTACCAGGGGGACTTCCTGGAGGGCTTTTCGATACGCGACGCCTCCCTTTTTGAGGAGTGGGCTCTGCTCAACCGGGAGCGTTATCGCCGCCTGGTCTTAGAGACCTTAGATCGTCTAGTAAATTGTTTCAGCCAGCTTGGCGAATATGAGAAGGCTTTACCCCATGCCTGGCTGCAGGTAGAGCTGGATCCGTGGCGAGAAACCGCTCACCAGCAATTAATGCAACTTCTGGCAATCAGCGGCCGACGAACCGAGGCGTTAATCCAGTACGAGACCTGCTGCCGCCTTCTGGCCGAAGAACTGGGGGTCCAGCCGACTGATCGGACCATAGCGCTCTACGAGCGTATCCGGTCCGGGCAATTGGGTGCACTGACGAGACCCCCAATCCAGTCACGGAATGATAGCGACCAACCCCCACCCTTTCCACAGAAAGATGAAGCCGCCGGCTTTAAAAGATCCTTGTTTGTTAGGCGCGAGGAACAGTTATCTCATCTCCACGCCTGTCTTGATCTCGCCTTGTCTGGCCAAGGCCGAGCCGATTTCATCTGTGGCTCTGCCGGCAGTGGCAAAACGGCCTTAATGGATGAATTTGCGCGACAGGCAATGGAAACAAAGCAGGATCTGGTCGTCGCGAATGGTGAATGCAGCTCCTTCTCCGGTTTCGGCGATCCTTACCTTCCCTTCCGAGGGATATTTGCGATGCTTACTGGCGATGTACAGACTCGCTGGTCGGCGGGAGCCATTCGCCTCAGCCAGGCCCGCCGCCTGAGGGAGATCACGCCAGCGACGATTGAAGCTTTGCTTGAGTACGGCCCGCAGGTATTGGAAGCCTTATTTCAAAGGGATAGGTTACTTTCTTGCGCATCAATCGTGGCACAGGAAGGAGATCTTTGGCTGCAGCTTCTGTGCGAGCGGTTTAATGATCGACATGCAGGCACAGAAAAGTGGCACCAGAGCCAGCTTTTTCAGCAGACAACGAATGTGTTGCGGGAAATTTCAATCTCGCATCCTCTGCTGCTCATCCTGGATGACCTGCAATGGGCCGATCCTGCCTCTTTAAGCCTTTTGTTTCACTTGGGACGCCGCCTGGAGGGAAGTCGCATCTTACTTCTCCTGGCATACCGTCCGGAGGAGGTTCTAATCGGCAAAGGAGGACCACATTCATTGCAGAAGCTCCAGGCAGAGTTCCGTCGCGCCTTCGGAGAGATCTGCATCGATTTGGATCGGGTTGATCGGACAAATGGTCGGGCGTTTATAGACGCCTTCCTGGACACCCAGCCTAACCGGCTTGGGAAGGAATTTCGGAGGACTCTGTCTGATCGTACCGATGGGCAACCCCTATTCACAATCGAATTATTACGATCTATGCAAGAGCGGGACGAGATATATCAGGATGGAACGGGGTGTTGGTCTTCCAGGCCAGTCCTGGAGTGGGAGAAAATACCAGCACGGGTGGAGGGGGGTATAGAGGAACGCATCGACCGATTAGATGAAGAATTGCGTGGGATTTTGAACTTGGCTTGCGTAGAAGGGGAGCAATTTACTACCCAAATCATCGCTCAGGTGTTGGGGATGGATGAACACAGGCTACTCAGGAACCTTTCTCAACACCTGGAGCGACGCCATCGCCTCGTTCAATGGCTGGGAGGGTTTCAGCTGGAAGAAAAGCACCTTCTCCGTTACCGCTTTGCTCATGGATTGTTCCAACAATACCTGTACTCAAGTCTTAGCCCAGGCGAACGCCGGCTCCTACACAGGGATATCGCTTCAGTCATGGTAGATTTGTACGAGGGAAACACAGATGCTATTGCCCCGCAACTTGCCCGACATTATTCTGAAGCCGGCGATGATCAGAAGGCGTTACAATTCCTTACTCTTGCAGCGGATTCAGCGCTGGCAAGTTATGCCAACGACGAAGCGGAAGTGTGCTACCGCAGAGCATTGGCATTGACCGATGAGGTCCATCACCGCGCACACCTGGTTGAGGGCCTGGGAAGTGCATTATACGGTCAGAGTTGCTTCACAGAAGCGATCCAGATTTGGAGGGAGGGTATTCAACATTACCAAACCCTCGGGGATTTGGAGGGCATGGCCGGTCTATATAGTCTCGCATCAGAAGCAGCATGGTGGGGTGGCGATCCACTGCTCAGCATGCATCTGTGCGAGGAAGGATTGGAGGCGACCAAAACTGCGCCTGAGAGCCGCGGGCAAGCCCGTCTGCTGCATGCAGCAGCTCAGGCCTACTTTTTCGATGGCTCTAACGAAAAAGCAACGTCCTTGTGCCTGCAGGCGCTCCAGATGGCGGAGAGGCTCCATGCAGTGGACGTGCAGGCTGATGTTCTGGCAACGCTGGGTGGGCTTTCCAGTCAGAGGCCGCTAGATGCACTTGAAGTGCTCACAGATGCCGTAAAGTTAGCTGAAAGCAGGAACCTTCTACGGGTTGCCTTCCGGGCGTACAATGATCTCGCCATTATAAAAGGTACCATCTATGGCCCTCAGGCAGGGTGTGATGACTTGGAGCGTTCTGTACAGCTCAGCAGGAAGGCAGGCAATGTCGCTCACGAGATCCTTGCCTCGGGCAATCTTATCGAAGCTTTGCTCCCTCTTGGAGAAATCGAGCACGCTGAAGCATGCCTCAAGAGAATTCGAAGGTTGGCAAGTAAACTGGACGATCCTGGTTCATCGATTCAAAGGGTCGAACGGTTGGAAGCCACAATTCTCTTCTACCAGGGCGAATGGCTCAATGCGATTTCTCGGTTGCGGCTGAGCCAGGCTGAGTTCCGTAAGCAAAATCACTTGATGGCGTTATTTATTACCGACTCTCTACTTGCCCGCAGTCTGATTGAGATGTGCAGCTTGACGCCCAACCGTAAACGCGACGGCCAGGAGGAGGTTACAAGCGCGTTGACAGAGGCTATACAGCTAGGCGAGGCATTGGCAGAGACAGATGCGTTGGTGTGGTGTTATTCTCGCCTTGCGGCTTTTATTGCCAGCCAAGGCCAGATCCAAGAAGGTCATAATTTGTTAGCCGAGGCGCGTAATATGGCGAAGGATTGGCTATACCCGACTGTCGAGGCAGCCTTGCTTTGGGGAGAAGCACAAATGGCAACAACCGAAGAACAGTGGGAGGAAGCGGTAACCGCATACGAGTCACTGGTCGAAATCTATACGCGATGTGGCATGCGGTGGGAACAGGCTCGTACCCTGGTCGATTGGGCGCTGGTCATCATCTCCCAGAGGGATTCAACAGATACATGCAAGGCACAATCCCTGCTTCAAGAAGCCTATACACTGTTTAGGGAGATGGGCATCAAACGATATTCAGTTTTGGTACGGGAACATTTAGAGGCCCTATCCGAGTAGGTATGATTTATAACTCGCTGGTCACTTTCTCAATATACCTGAACTGTCCGGGTGTCAGGCCGAGCTCCAGGCACAGGTGGACGCACAGGAGCTGCACGGGCACAATTTCCGCCAGCGGCAGACCGATCCCCGCGGCAGTGGGCATCGGCAAGCTCCCACCCGCAATTTCCCCATCCCATTGGGACTCGACCCAGAGTGCGTTCATCCCCTTTTGGCGCAATTCTCGCCAGAGTCGATAGTTCAGGTCGCGCACGGATCGCTCCCCGGCGAAGACCAGCCCGGTCAGCCCTGGCCCGACAATCTCCAGCGGGCCATGCCGGAACTCCGCCGCCTGCAGCCCAATCGCCGGAAGCTTGGCCGACTCCTCGATATTCAACGCTCCCTCGCCGGCCGAGGAAAAGGAAAGCCCGCGCCCAACCAGGATCAACGGAGCAGCGCCGGGCACGCCGATCGCCTCGCCGATCAAGCCCAGCTTTTCACCCCAGGTGGAGAGATAGGCTTCCATCCCGTCAATGGTGCCCTCCAGGTCAGAAAAGTGAGGTAGCAATTTTCCGCCGCCATGAGGAGCATAGGTGCCAAGCGCCAGGGCGGCCAATTGAGCAACCGCCAGGGTATTGACATAGGTGCGTGTCGAGACAGCCAGCTCGGGCTCGGTGTGCAGCGGCAGGATAACCCCACTCAGAGGGAGGATCTGCTTTCCACCGGTTGCAGTCATCAGCCGAGCCGATTCAGCCAACGGGCTGCCTAGGTCATTGGTGATGGCGATCAGACCCGCCGGCGGCAAACCCGCTGCAGCCTGCCCGGAGATCAATCCCATCAATGCCACGATCTCAGCGCTGCGGCCTGATTGCGAGGCCACGATGAGCAGGCTCTTCGGACCGACCAGCGCCGGGGTGTGATGCACCAGCTCAGCGCAATCCGCCCAGATGGCCGGGTAGCCAGCAGCCGCCAGGTGCAACCAGGCGGTGTACAGAGCGTAATAGCTGGCTCCCATGCCGGTCAGCACAACGCGATCGATCTCGCCCTTGTGCAAAGCCCAGGCCAGCGGCTCCAACGGGCTGAAATCAAGCTGCCCCAGGGCGGAGCGCAGAGAGCCCGGCTGAGCCAGGATATCTTTCAGGAAGTCATTTTCTTTCAGGGTCTCGAGGTTCATGGTTCAGGCATCCTGGAAAAAGTCGATATGGCCGGCTTTATGAGCCAAGATCGTGCGGTGAGACTCGCCTCATGATCGCATACGCAGCGCCGTAGATCCCGGAGTAATAACCCAATTGCGCCAATCGGATATCCACTTGCGAAGTGGGAAGATAGGGTGTGGCATTTTGAAGCATGCGGCCGAGGGCGGGCATGAACAGCTCGCTGCTGTGCATCACACCCCCGCTGAGGACAATCACTTCGGGGAAAAACAGCATCAGCAGGTTGAATAACCCGAGGGCAAAGTACTCCGCCGCCCGCCCGATGACCCCCCTGGCCAGGGAATCGCCCTGGAGCGCCGCTTCTGCAACAATGCGGGCATCAATCCGTCCCGGGTCGCCTTCAGCCAATCTCAGCAGGATCGAATCGGGGTGTTTCACCAGCGCGGCGCGTGCATTTCGGGCAATAGCCGTACCGGAGGCCAGGCTTTCCCAACAGCCATGCGCGCCGCAATAACACAACGGGCCGCCGGGGTCGATCACCTGATGCCCGCCTTCGGGGTGAAAACCACCCGCCCCACGGTATGTCTGGCCATCGATGACACACGAAGTGCCAATCCCGGTGCCAAGGGTCACCGCATACAGGCGCGCGACCCCCCGGCCGGCACCCATCCAGTACTCTCCCAGGGCGGCAACGGCGGCGTCATTATCCAGGAAAGCCGGCGCGGAGAAATATTTCTCCAGCCAGGCCACCAGAGGCACAGCCTCCCAGCCGGGCAGCGTGCCCGGGTTGACGATCACACCCGTGAGGGCGTCCACCGGGCCGGTGGAACCAACCCCCACACCCAACAAACGCTCTCCATGAAGTGCAGTCTGGCTGAGCAAATTTTCGACCAGGTTACAGAGGCGCTGAAAACCCTGCTCCGGGCCACGCCGGGCTTCGATTTCAACCTGGTCGACCGCCAGCATTTCGCCGCCTGGGGTGAACGCTCCGGCCCGCACCATGGTAGCCCCCAAATCAACGCCAATCAAGATTCCAGACATGCTAGCGTTTTCCTCCCGGTGTCCACGCCGGACAAAAGCTTATCCCGCCAGGGTTTCCTTGGCCAGCTTGGTCATTTTGCCGCGCTCCTCAGTATTCATTATACGCTTGCGGACGCGATAGGATTGAGGCGTTACCTCCAAGAGCTCGTCCTCTCCCAGGTATTCGACCGCCTCATCCAGGCTCATCCTACGCGGTGGCGTAAGGCGTATTTCCATATCACCGCGTGCCGCGCGCATGTTTGTAAGATGTTTCTTCTTACATACGTTTACAGTTAAGTCACCCGGGCGCTGATGCTCGCCGATCACCATCCCCTCATAGACCTCTGCTCCCGGCTCGATGAATAGAATCCCACGCTCCTCGGCGTTTTTTAAACCATAGGTCGAGGCTACGCCTTGCTCCCAGGAGACCAGCGAGCCGGTTGACCGGCCGGCGATGGCGCCTGCCACGGGCAAATAATCATGAAACAGAGTGTGCATCACGCCCGCCCCGCGCGTGGCGGTCAGAAATTGGTAGCGAAACCCGAGCAGGCCACGTGTTGGCACCAGGAATTTGAGATGGACGCTGCCATCGTTAGAGCTTTGCATATCCAGCATCTGGCCGCGCCGTGCTCCCAACAGCTCTACCACCACACCCACGGTCTCGGCGCTGGTTTCGATATAGACCTCTTCGAAGGGCTCAAGGGTATCGCCGTCCTCACCGGTACGGAGGATCACATCGGGACGGGAGACCTGGAATTCATACCCTTCCCGGCGCATGGTTTCGATCAGGATCGCCAGGTGCAACTCGCCGCGCCCGGAGACCAGGAAAGTGTCCATGTTGTCGGTTTCGGCGACCCGTAGCGAGACGTTGGTGCGCAGCTCGTCCAACAGGCGCTCGCGAATCTTGCGCGAGGTGCCCCAACGCCCCTCACGCCCGGAGAAGGGCGAAGTGTTGACCCCAAAGGTCATCCGGACCGTTGGCTCTTCGACACGGATGGTGGGTAAGGCGATCGGGTTGTCCGGGTCGGCCAGAGTCTCTCCAATGGCGATGCCCTCTAAACCGGCCAGTGCGACGATTTCTCCAGCCTGGGCACTGTCAACCTCGATCCGTTTCAAGCCCTGGTGGACATACAGGTAGGGGGCGCGCTCTGGCAAGATCTCATCATTCAGGGTAATGCGGGCCATCGTCTGTCCGGTTTGGATACTGCCGGCGAAGATGCGACCGACGGCGGTGATACCTCGGTAATCGTCATAACCCAGGGTCGTCACGAGCAATTGAAGCGGTGCCTCGAGATCGACGATTGGGGGCGGGATATGGCGCAAAATAGCCTGGAAGAGCGGTTGAAGATCCGGGCCCAAGTCCTCGGTCATGCCGGCTTGCGCCGTAATGGCATTGGCGTACACGACCGGAAAATCGGCCTGCTCGTCGCTGGCACCGAGCTCGATGAACAGGTCAAAAGTCTGATTGAGCACCCGGGAGGGCTCGGCATCTTTACGGTCGACTTTATTGATCACCACGATCGCACGGCGGCCCATTTCAAGGGCTTTCTTGAGCACAAACCGTGTCTGAGGCATGGGCCCTTCGGCAGCATCGACCAACAGCAGCACCCCATCGACCATGTTCATCACCCGCTCTACTTCACCACCGAAATCGGCGTGCCCGGGCGTATCCACGATGTTGATTTTCACCCGCTGCTGGGTCTGGTCGTCCCAGATCTCGATAGCGGTGTTCTTGGCCAGGATGGTGATCCCGCGCTCACGCTCCAGGTCGTTGGAATCCATCACACGCTCCATGACCTGCTGGTTCTCACGAAAAACGCGCGCCTGGCGGAGCAAGCCGTCCACCAGGGTGGTCTTGCCATGATCCACGTGAGCGATGATGGCGATATTGCGTAAATCTGTTCTTTCTGTCAACATACCGGTGATCCAAATTCTGCTCAAGTAACCTTGCAGAGCTAGGTGACATGCAATGACCCCGGCAGGCTCGCCGAGGTCATGCACTACGACTGGTTATCTTATCAAAAAGCGCCGGTTTTGAACAGGGTGAATTTGTTTCTAACCTTTTACTGCCCCGGCAGTCAATCCGCTGACGATATAGCGGGCAAAAAACAGCGAGAGCAGCACCGGCGGGATGGCTGCCAGCACACCGCCGGTCATCATCGCGCCCACATCCGAGACATACCGTCCGGTGAACTCGGCAATCGCCACCGGCACGGTCTTGGCTGCTACCGTGCTGGTGAAAATGAGGGCAAAGAAGAATTCGTCCCAGGCGCTCAGAAAGACGAACAGCGCCGTGGAAACCAGACCTGGAGCCGAGATCGGTAATATTATCGCAAACAGCGTGCGCAGGCGAGAAGCACCATCGATCAAGGCGGCGTCTTCAAGCTCAATCGGAATGGTATCGAAAAATGCCGCCATCAGCCATATGGCGAACGGTAACGTAAAAGTCAGATAAGTCAAGATCAGCACATAGGGCGTGTTGAGCAGCGGCTTATTATTAAACAGGCGTACCTGGGCAGCCAGGATATACAACGGGATTACCAGCGAGACTTCCGGGATCATGCGCGTGCCCATAATGCCCAACAATAAGGCGCTGCGTAGCGGGAGGCGCAAACGGGATAGAGCATACGCAGCCAGCGAGCCAACCAACAGTGAGAT